>UMKD01005181.1_pt1 | contig 20043 bp, 26 predicted proteins | sample 1966221 | NCBI WGS metagenome assembly UMKD01 (sample SAMEA4836167, study PRJEB28245) | human gut metagenome | biome: gut microbiome; material: fecal sample | place: Denmark | collected 2008
AAGAGACGGTCGCGCAGATGGTGAACCGCGCGAAGGCTGTCAACAGCGAGCGCGTAGTGCTGGTGGGACCGGATATCGCATCGGACGACGGCGGTACGATGAGCGCGGTGTTTGCCGCGGCGGCGGTGGCGGCGGTGATCGCGGGAAACACCGACCCGTCCGTGCCTATCAACGGCGCGGAGCTGACGCTTTTCGGCGCGGCGGGCAAGAGACTGAGTGACAATGAGATCGACCAGCTGGTGCGCGGCGGCGTGACGCCGATCGAGACGGTGGGCGGCGTTTCCTCGCCGGTGCGAGGTATCACGACGAAGACTTCGAGCGGCGGGGCGGCGGACACGACGTGGCGCGAGCTGACGACCATTTTGATCGTGGATGAGGTCATCCCGACGATCCGCAGCGCGCTGCGCGCGCTTTGCCCGCAGCAAGAACACCGCGCAGAGCCGCGGGGCCATCCGCTCGCAGGTGGTGCTGGAGCTCGAGGAGATGAAGAGCCGCGAGATCGTGGACAGCTACGGCGAGGTGCTGGTGAGCGCGCTCAAGAGCGACCCGACGGTGTGCCTGGTGGAATTCAGCTTTACGGTGGCGCACGGGCTGAACCGCATCTATCTGACGGCGCACATCACGGTGTAAGGAGGAAAAATATGGCGAATACGGTATTGCCGCTGAGCAGCGACATCTATCTCGAAGTCGACGGCAAAAAGGTGGCGGTGGTGCAGAGCTACACGACGAGAGCGACGCGCACGAGCCGCGAGATTGAGGCCTTTGGCGAAAACGAGCCGGTGGCGACGATCGCGGGCGCGAACAAGTACACGCTGGAGTTGAGCCGCCTGTACGCGACGGATGAGGCCATCAGCGACGGCATCAACTTCTATGATCTGAACGACTTTTCGCTCGTGATCTGCAAGCCGGACAAGCGCATCATCTACTCGCAGTGCCGCTGGAGCAGCATTGAAGAGGCGGGCAAGCTCGGCGACCCGGCGGCGGAGAAGGTGACGATCATCGCGCGTAAGCGCATGGAGATCGCAAGCTGATGGATGAGCTTCTGCTGAACTTTTTGGGGCGCGAGCGGGAGAAGACGGTGCGCATCGGGCAGAGAACGTGCGCGATGCGGCTGCTTTCGGCCCGCGAGACGCTCTCGCTGCGGCGCGAGATCGCGCAGCTTGACTGCGCCGACGAAGAAGAGCGTGCGTTGCGCGCGAACGCGGCGCTGCTCAAAAGAAGCCTGACGGAGGGCGGAGAGGCGGCCTTTGCAAGCGCGGAGGACGTTGAAAATGCACTGAGCGTCGGCGAGATCAACGAGCTGGTGCGGTGCTACGCGCTGCTTGACGGGGCGGAGAACCCGTCGAGCGAGGACGGGCGCGAGAAGGTGGAAGCGCTAAAAAAAGCATGGAGCACGCGCCCTACGAACGGCTGAAATGGCGCGTGCTCCGATATGCCGGCGCGCTGCCGAGCGAAAAGCGCGCGCAGGAGATGACGGACGCGGACTACCTCTATTGCCTTGTGCACGAGATGCTCGACCGCGAGGAGGCGATGGAGCGGCTGTGCCCCGAGTGCCGGACGCGCGCGGAGGAGGCACGGTGCAGCATTTGCGGCGCAAAGCTCGGCGAAACCGCAGGCGGCGGCAACGCGAGCTTTGATATGGCGCGCTTTATCCGCATGAAGGAGGGGCGAAAACCTTGAATTACATCGAATGGGCGCTGCAAAGAGGCGCAGAGCTGTGGCGCGCGCGGGAAGAGGCGCTGAAAAAGCGCCTCTCCCTTGTGCCGGAGGGGACGGCGCAGAAAAAGGCGGCGGAGGCGCAGCTTTCGGAAGAGAAAGCCGCGGCGCAGGATGCGGAGATGAGCGGCGGCGCGGAAACTGTGGCAGAAGCAGCGGATGATCCGGTGGAGACGGCGGCGGTGCGGCTTGGGCAAAAGCTTGGGCTGGGTGCGACGCAAGAAGATGATGGCTCGGAGAGGGAGAAGGCGTTTTCTGCCGATCTGGCGGGTGCTGCGGCGGCGAACGCTGCGCTTCTGCGCGCGAGGGAGGCCGAGAGCGCGGACAATGCGTCCGACTGGATAAGAAAGCTCCTGAGCGCGGACGGCCGCGACGGGGCGAGCGCGGCGGCAGCGCGAGGGAAAAATGACTTTTCACTCGCGCAGGAGCAGGAGGTGCGTGAGACGGAGTCGTTTTCGCTGAGCTTAGAGCGCGACGCGCGCCGATACGACGGCGGATTTTTATTTTACTGAGAAAGGGGCGGGAGGATGAACCTTGCACCGATGCGATACAAGGATTATGTCTGGCCGCACAACCCGGAGACCTACACCATCTCGTTCAAGCGGCAGGTGGCAGTGGCGAAGGTGCCGTTCGGGCGCTACGGGATGCAGGATCTCGGAATGAGCTACCGCGTGATGGAGGGCGAAGGCGTTTTTGCGGGGAAGGGCGCCTACGACGAGTTCAAAAAGCTGGCATCGGTCTTCTATCAGGGCGGGCCGGGGCTGCTGATCCATCCGGTGTGGCAGGCGTCGCAGGCGTACTTTGTGTTGCTGGAACTGGCGCAGCAGCCGCTTGAAAACTACGTGCGCTACCGCTTTGCCTTCTGGGAGACGAGCCCACTCGATACGTCACTCATCCGCGTGAGCGGCGTGAGCGGCAATGTGGGCACGGGGACGAAAACGGCGAGCTCGTACTACACGGTCAAGCGCGGCGACACGCTGTGGGGCATCGCAAACACGTATGGCGTGACGCTGACGGCGCTTTTGAACGTGAATCCGCAGATCAAAAATCCCAACAGGATCGCCGTGGGAGAGCGGGTGACGCTGCCGTGATGAAGGGGTATCTGACGACGTGTGACGGTGCGCAGTTTGAGCTGCCGACGCTGCTGAAGTGGGAATTTTCCTACACGGGAAGCGTGCCGTGCGACAGCTTTACGCTCAAGTGCGCGTATGAGCCCGCGATGGCGGAGGTGCTGCGGCGGGCGGTGCGCTTCACGGCGAGAGAGGACGGCACGGTCGAATTTGCGGGCGTTGTGGACGAGTGCGGCGTGACATGCGATGAAAAGGGCTTGCAGCTTGAGGTGAGCGGACGCGGCATGGCGGCGCTGCTGCTCGACAATGAGGCAGAGAGCGTGAGCTATCAGTGGGCGACGATGGAGGAGATCCTCAAAAACCATGTGACGCCGTACGGCATTGTGTGCACGGGCTATGACGCGGTGACGGCTGCGGCACGGTACCGCGTGGCGAACGGGTCGAGCCAGTGGAAGGCGCTGAACGATTTTGCAGCGCTGCACGGAGGGATCGCGCCGTATTTCGACAAGACGGGCGCGCTGGAAGTGAAGAAAAACCGCAAGGCCGCGCGCGTGAGCATCGACGCCAAAACGCCGGTGACGGCGCTCGCCTACTGCGACAAGCGCTACGGCGTGATCGCCGAGGCACTGGTGGTGGACAGCAAGGCGGGCGTGAAGCAGAGCGTGAAAAACGAGGCGTTCTGTGCTCGCGGCGGCACGAGCAGGCGCGTATTTTATGTGCCGACGCGCAGCGGCACGCAGGCAATGCGCTACACGGGGGAGTATCAGATCGCAAAGTCGAAGGAGGGCGCGGAGACGCTGCGCGTGACGATCGCGGGGCGGTTCACCGCCGCGCCGGGGGATATCGCGGCGGTGAGCGGGACGAAGATCGGCATTGTGGGCAATTTCCGCGTGATCGAGTGCGTGAGGCGCTTTGGCGAGAGCGGAGAGGCGTGCGAAGTGACGATGCAGAGGGAGTGAGAGACGATGTGGCTATCGAGAAAGCTAAGCCAGCATGAGATGCAGGACGTGGCCTCGGCGCAGGACGGAACGGTGACGGTCGAGGGCGGCGAGCTGGCGGTGTTCAGCAGCGGGGAAAAGCGCGAGGTGAAGACCGCTGCGCCCGGCGGCTATGAGTGGCAGCCGAAAAAGGGCGAGGATGTGCTGGTGGTGCGCGGCGGGACCTTTGGCGAGGAGGCCTACGCTGTGAGCGCGGTGGGGCAGAGCGCGGACGACCTGGCACCCGGCGAGGTGCGCATTCGCTCCGCCGCGGCGGGGACGGAGATCGTGCTGCGCAACAACGGGCGCATCGACATCAACGGGCTCCTTTTCATCAACGGGATGCCGTATCTGGGAATGGGAGGCTGAGGATGGAGCTGAAGATCAAAGACCGCGATTATGTGGCCGACGGCGCGGGCGGGCTCGTGCGCGTGAGCGGCTGGGACGAGCTGCTCGAACGCGTGCTTTTTAAGCTGAGTGTGCGGCGTGGAAGCTTCGCGCTCGCGCCGGAGCTTGGCAGCAAGCTGCACCTTTTATGGCGGGAAAAGGGCGAGAGCCGCGCGACGGCGGCAAAGCAGTACGTGGCCGAGGCGCTGGCGGACGAAGAGGGCCTGAGCGTGATGGGCGTGGAGCTTGTGGAAAAGAATGGCCTTTTGGAGCTGCGCGTGCTGCTGCGCTATGAGAACGAAACGGGCGAGGCGGTCGTGACGATAGGGGGAGAGTGAGAAACATGGAAGAGCTGAACGCGATCTACGAGCGGATGCGCGCGATCTTTGCCGAGGAGGCGGGCTTTGTGCCGAACGACGGCTGCGACGCGATGGTGCGCCTCTATGCGCTGGCGAGCGAGGTACAGTCGCTTCTGGCGCAGGCGGACTGGGTGCTGGATCAGAGCTTTCCGCAGACGGCGATGGGGCAGTATCTTGATTATCACGCTGAGACGCGGGCGCTGACGCGTCTTCCGGCGGCGAAAGCGGCGGGCGTGCTGCGCTTTTCCGCGCCGTCGGCGGCGGTGACGGATTATGAGATCGATGCGGGAAGTGTGGCGATGACGAGCGGCGGCGTGCGCTTTGAGACGACGGAGAAGGCGACGCTTGCAAAGGGCGAAACGTATGTGGATGTGCCGGCGAGCGCCGTGGAGGCGGGGGCGAGCGGCAACGCCATCGCGGGCGCGATCCATCTGATGTCCGTGTATCCGGTGGGCATCACGCAGTGCACAAATCCTGAGGCGTTTTCCGGCGGCAGCGACGAGGAGAGCGACGAAAAGCTGCGCGAGCGCGTACTAGCAAGCTACAAGCGCCTGCCGAACGGCGCGAACGCGGCGTTTTACGAGCAGGAGGCGATGAGCTTTCCGAACGTGGCGGCGGCGAAAGCGGTCGGCCGCGCCCGCGGCATCGGCACGGTGGATGTGTATGTTTCGACGCACGCGGGCGCGCCGGATAAGAAGCTGCTCGGCGAGATCGAGGCGGTCTTGCAGAAAAAGCGCGAGATCGCGGTGGATGTGGAGGTCAAGGCGCCGACAGAGAAGACCGTCAACATGAGCGCGGAGCTGACGGCGGAGCAGGGCTGGACGATGCAGGAGATTACCGATGCGGCGACGGCGGCGCTGCAGGCGTACTTCACCGGCGAGCGGCTGGGTGAAGCGGTGTATACGGCGAAGCTCGCGAACATCCTCTACGGTGTGGAGGGCGTAAAGAACTGCCATCTGCTCACGCCGAGCGCGGATGTGAGCATGAGCGCGACGGAGCTGCCGGTGCTCGGCACGGTGACGATTACGGAGATCGGGGCGGGTGAGGCATGACGTATTATGACTATCTCTGCCGCCTTTTGGAGCCGATGCGCGTTTACCGCACCGAGCGCGGCACGCTGAGCGGCGGAGAGCTGTACGCGGCGGGCAAAGCACTGGATAAAGCGGACGGCGCGACGGAATACGCCGAGCAGGAGGGCATTTTGCAGACGGCGGAGGGCGAGGGGCTTGCACGGCGGGAGAAGCTCTTTTCCCGCTGCCCGGTCAGCGTTTCGACTGCGCTGCGGCGCGAGGCCATCGCGGCGCTCGCGCGCATCAACGCCGACAGCTTCACGCTGGATGCGATCAACTCGACGCTCAGCGGCTGCGGCATCAAAGCGCTGGCGGAGGAGACGGAGAAAAAGGGAACGGTCAAGGTCTGGTTCCCGAACACCGTGGGCGTGCCGGATGAGTTTTCGCAGGTGGAGAGCATCATCCTCGATATCATCCCGTGCCATTTGCTGGTGGAGTTCTACTTCCGGTATCTGACGTGGCTCGAGTGCGAGAGAGCGGGATTCACGTGGCAGAGTGTGGAGGACGCGCACCACACGTGGGAGAGCTTTGAAAAGGCGGTGCCGGAGGAAGAATGACGGAACAGGAGATCTCGGTCAAGCTGACGGAGACCGAGCAGCGCGCCAAGTCGAACACGCACCGCATCGAAAAGCTGGAACAGCAGCAGAAGGATCTGAATAAGCTGGTAACGGCAGTGGAGGTGCTCGCCTCGCGCGAAAAGGGCGTGGAGACGGACGTCAAGGAGATCAAGGCGGACGTGAAGACCATCACGCAGAAGGGCGGAAAGCGCTGGGATGCGATGATCGACCGCGTGCTGTATGTGCTCATCGGGGCGGTGCTTTCGCTGCTGATGACAGGGGTGAGCTGATGAAAGGGAAAAGAAGGCGCACAAAAAAGAAACGCGTGAGCTTTTCTAAGCTCTTGCTGCTGCTCGAGAGCGGGATCGTGCTTTATACGACGTATGAGGGCTTTGCATTGGCAAAGTTTGCGGTCGCGTCAGGTTTTATGGGTACGCTCCCATGGATCGCAACGATGGTGACGGCGGCGTGGGGCGCTTACGGGACGAGCGCCGCCTGCTACTACGCCAAAGCTAAGGCGGAAAACACGGCCGGCGGCGTGACGTACGAAACGGTGTGCCGCGGGCCGGATTGCGAGAGGTGAGGGAATGGAACTTCTGAAAAAGAGACTGGCGAACCTTCTGAGCGTGAAGAGTCTGGTGACGATCTGCCTGACGGTCACCTTCTGCGTGCTGACGGTGCAGACAAAGGTGACGCAGGAGTTCAACACGGTGTATCTCATGGTGATCGCGTTCTACTTCGGCACGCAGAACGGCAAGACGCAGGAGGAGAACTGACATGCGCCACAGCCGTGACATTGACGATCTGCGCGCTGACGTAGCGGCAAACTGCCGGACGATGATCGCGCTTGCTGAGCGCGAGGGGCTGCGCGTACTGGTGACGGAAACGGTGCGCGACGGAGCGTATCAGAAAATGCTTGCGGAAAAAGGCTATGCGGCCGCGGGGGCGGTGACACCGTCGTTCCACGCCGAACATGCAGGATTGGCCTTCGATGTTTGCAAAAATGAGGCAGGGCATGCGTACGACGATCCGGCATTTTTTATAAGGGTCGGCGAGATCGGAAAAATGATCGGGTTTTCGTGGGGCGGGGACTGGGGAAAATTCCCTGATCGACCGCACTTCCAGTGGGACGCAGGCGGGTCGTATACGAGCGCGATGATCCGCGCGAAGCGCTATCCGCCGCCCATGCCGCGCTATGAGGAGGAAGAGATGACGCAACAGCAGTTTGACGCGATGATGGAAAACTACCTGAAAAGACTGGCGCAGCAGACGCCGGCAGGCTGGAGCGCGGAGGCGCGCGCCTGGGCGGAGAAGAACGGCCTGATCGCGGGAGACGAGGCGGGGAACAAACAGTACCGCAGCTTTTTGACGCGCGAGCAGATGGCGGTGCTGATGCAGCGCTACGACGCGATGCAGCGCAGCAAGTGACGGAGAGACAGGCGAAAGCGCCGGAGGGGAGACCCTCCGGCGCTTTTTTGCGCTGTCATGACAGAAAATTTGCAGGAAATCTTGCAAATTGCATGATTTTCACAAAAAGAGTGTGAAACGTCTCCACGGAAACGACAAAAAGCGACGCTAAAATTTGTTCAGTTTTTTTTCGCTTTCTGAACGGGTTTTCATTGATTTTGCGAGGAAGTTCCACTATAATTTACACTGAAGCCTGTATGAGCATCTTTCGAAGAATTTTTGACGGAATCCATGCAAGCAGAGAGGGCTCTTCGGCGATAAAAATGTTTATCAAAATCAGGGAGGGTTTTATCTTGAATAAGGTCATGTCACTGCACGATGCCGTTGCAAAGTACGTCGAGAATGGCGATACGCTTGCGATCGGCGGTTTCACCACCAACCGTAAGCCGTACGCCACGGTTAGTGAGATCCTGCGTCAGGGTCAGAAGGACTTCATCGTTTATGCCGGCCCCGGCGGCGGCGAAGTCGATATGCTCATCGGCGAGGGTCGTGTGGCTGCCTACATCAACTGCTACACTGCCAACTCCGGCTACACCAACGTTTCCCGCCGCTTCCGCGCTGCCATTGAGCAGGGCAAGCTCACGTATGAGGACTATTCTCAGGACGTGCTGATGCTCATGCTGCACGCCTCTTCTCTCGGCCTTCCGTTCCTGCCGGTCCGCCTGATGCAGGGCAGCGGCCTGATGAAGTTCTGGGGCATCAGCGAGGAAAAGCGCAAGACCATGCCCAAGATCGAGGACCTCAAGTGCGCCGAGATCGAGAATCCGATGGTCCCCGGCCAGAAGGTCGTGGCCGTGCCCGTTCCCAAGATCGACACCGCCATCATCCACGTTCAGCAGGCCTCGCCGGACGGCACCTGCATCATCTGCGGCGACGAGTTCCACGACATCGACATCGCGATCGCTGCGCGCAAGACCATCGTCACCTGCGAGGAGATCGTCTCCGACGAGTTCATCCGCCGCGACCCGACCAAGACCCGTATCTTCGGCGAGTGCGTGCAGGCGGTCGTCAAGGCTCCCTACGGCGCATGGCCCTCTCAGTGCTATGCCTACTATGACGACGATGATGCCGGCCTGAAGGAATACGACAAGGCCTCCAAGTATCAGGATGCCGAGGATGCCGTCAAGCAGCTTGAAAAGGCTGCGGCCAAGGCTGCCAAGGCGCTGGAGAAGGCTCCCGAGGACGAGAAGCTCAAGCTCGCCGCCGAAAACGCCCAGAAGGCCTTCGAGCTCGCCAAGAGCGGCGAAAAGGTTCCCGAGACCTTCAAGGACTTCCTCGAAAAGTGGGTCTACAGCTGCGAAGATCAGTCCGCTCTGCTCGATAAGCTCGGCGGCAGCCGTCTGATGCGCCTGAAGAACGAGCCGCACCTCGGCTATTCCACTACACATTAAGGTTTGGGAGGCTAAATAGAAATGTCTGATTATACGAAGTATACCAAGCAGGAAATGCAGGCGTATGCCATTGCTAAGAATATCAAGGAAAACCAGATCGTCATCGTTGGTACGGGTCTTCCCCTGATCGGTGCATCCCTCGCCAAGCGCGCGGTCTGCCCCAGCTGCCACCCCATCGTCGAGTCCGGCCTGATGGACTGCGACCCCGTTGAGGTCCCCCGCTCCGTCGGTGATAACCGCTTCATGGCGCACTGCGCCGTGCAGTGGCCCAACATCCGCTTCGTCGGCTTCGAGGCCAACGAGTGGCTGCACGACGAGGATCGTCTCGTCGCCTTCATCGGCGGCGCGCAGATCGACCCGTACGGCAACGTGAACTCCACCTGCATTTTCGGCAAGGGCGACTACCTGCAGCCCACCACCCGTTTCACCGGTTCCGGCGGCGCCAACGGCATTGCCACCTACTGCAACACCATCATCATGATGCAGCACCAGAAGCGCCGCTTCATGGACCATGTCGACTACATCACCTCCTGCGGCTGGATGGACGGCCCCGGAGGCCGTGAACGCGCGGGCCTGCCCGGCAACCGCGGTCCTCAGATGGTCGTTACCGACCTCGGCATCATGAAGTTTGATGAAGAGACCAAGCGCATGTACCTCGCTTACTACTATCCGTTCTCCTCTCCCGAGATGGTTCAGGAGAACACCGGCTTCGAGATCGACGTCTCCCGCGCCGAGCTGATGGAAGGCCCCTCTCCGGAGATCATCCGCCTCATCCGTGAGGAGATCGACCCGGGTCAGGCATTCATCAAGGTTCCGAAGGCCTGAGCGATCGGTCCGCTACCTTTATTTGCACTTTATTTTTAAGGAGATTTAAAATATGAGCGAATACTCTATGCCCTCTTATTTCCAGAATATGCCGGTGATCGGCAAGGATCTGAGCGCATTCCACGAGGACAACGCCGCTGAGATCCAGGCGGTGGAGCAGGAGATCCACGAGATCCGCGAGGCTGCCCTCGAAGCCGGTAAGAGCACCGAGGCGCTCAACGAGTCCGGCCAGTGGACGGCGATGCAGCGCATCATGGAGCTCGTTGACGAAGGCACCTGGTGCCCCCTCAACAGCCTCTATAACCCCCAGGACAACAAGAACGGCAGCGTTGGCATCGTCAAGGGCCTCGGCCGTATCGACGGCAAATGGGCCGTCATCATCGCGAGCGACAACAAGAAGCTCGCCGGCGCCTGGGTCCCCGGTCAGGCCGACAGCCTGCTGCGCGGCAGCGACACGGCCAAGCGCCTGCGCATCCCCCTCGTGTACGTGCTGAACTGCTCCGGTGTTAAGCTCGACGAGCAGGAGAAGGTGTACCCCAACCGCCGCGGCGGCGGTACGCCGTTCTATCGCAACAGCGAGCTCAACCAGATGGGCGTGCCCGTCATCGTCGGCATCTACGGCACGAACCCCGCCGGCGGCGGCTATCACTCCATCTCCCCGACCATCCTGATCGCGCATCAGGACGCCAACATGGCAGTCGGCGGCGCCGGTATCGTCGGCGGTATGAGCCCCAAGGGCCATGTCGACAAGGAGGCTGCTGAGGCGCTCATCAAGGCGCAGAAGAACCTCAAGAGCGACATCCCCGGCACTGTCGCCATCCACTATGGCGAGACCGGCTTCTTCCGCGAGGTCTACGCCGATGAAGAGGGCGTGCTCGCCGGTATCCGCAAGTACATCGACATGCTGCCCGCTTACGATCCCGAGTTCTTCCGCGTCGACGATCCCAAGGAGCCACTGTTCGACGCCAACGACCTCTACAGCATCGTTCCGTTCAACCAGAAGCGCTCCTACGACATGGTCGAAGTTCTGGCGCGTCTTTTCGACGGCTCCGAGTTCATGGAGTACAAGCACGGCTACGGCCCCGAGATGATCACCGGCCTTGCCAAGATCGACGGTCTGCTCGTCGGCGTTGTCGCCAACTATCAGGGCATGCTGATGAACTACCCCGAGTACAAGATGGCGACTTACGGCCAGGCGATGGGCGTGGGCGGCAAGCTGTACCGTCAGGGCCTCATCAAGATGAACGAGTTTGTCACCCTCTGCGCGCGTGACCGCATCCCGATGCTGTGGGTCCAGGATACCACCGGTATCGACGTCGGCAACGACGCTGAGCGCGCTGAGCTCCTCGGCCTCGGCCAGAGCCTGATCTACTCCATCCAGTCCAGCAAGCTGCCGATGATGGAGATCACGCTCCGCAAGGGCACCGCCGCGGCGCACTACGTCCTCGGCGGCCCGCAGGGCAACGACAACAACGCCTTCTCCATCGGCACCGCTACCACCGAGATCTACGTCATGCACGGCGAGACCGCTGCGGCCGCCATGTATGCCCGCCGTCTCGTGAAGGAAGAGAAGGCCGGCGAGGATCTGCAGCCCACCATCGACAAGATGAACGCGCTGATCCAGGACTACGCCAAGAAGTCCAGCCCGAAGTTCTGCGCCAAGGCAGGCCTGACCGACGAGATCGTCGACATGAACGACATCCGTCCCTACATCCAGGCCTTCGCCAACGCCTGCTATCAGAACCCCGAGAGCATCTGCCCGGTCCATCAGATGCTGCTGCCGCGCGTCATCCGTGACTACGACGCCCTGAACGCGCAGTAAAATATCACAACAATGCTTTTCCCGGCGCTGCGCGGAGGCAAGAACCGCGCAGCGCACGGGAAGGCAAACGGAGAGTACAATGAGCATTTATACCATGGGTATCGACGTCGGCTCCACCGCGTCAAAATGTGTGATCTTAAAAGACGGCAGCGAGATCGTTGCCAAGTCCCTCGTCGCTGTCGGCACGGGCACGTCGGGTCCATCCCGCGCGATCGCTCAGGTGTTGGAAAACGCGGGCATGACGCGCGAGCAGATGGACTTCGTCCTTGCCACGGGCTACGGGCGCAACAGCCTTGACGGCCTTGCCGACATGCAGATGAGCGAGCTTTCCTGCCACGCCAAGGGCGCGGCGTTCCTGTTCCCGAACGTGCGCACGGTCGTCGATATCGGCGGGCAGGACGTGAAGGTCATCGAGATCGAGAACGGCATGATGAAAAATTTCGTCATGAACGACAAGTGCGCAGCCGGTACCGGCCGCTTCCTCGATGTCATGGCCCGCGTGCTTGAGGTGAAGGTCGAAGAACTGGGCGATCTTGGCGACAAGTCGACCAAGGAGGTCGGTATCAGCTCGACCTGCACGGTGTTTGCCGAGAGCGAGGTCATCTCGCAGCTCGCCATGGGCACAAACAAGTGCGACATCATCCACGGCATCCACAAGTCCGTCGCGGGCCGCGTTTCCGGCCTCTGCCACCGCATCGGTGTGCGCGACGACGTGGTGATGACCGGCGGTGTCGCACAGAACCACGGCATCGTGAAAGCCCTTCAGGAGCAGCTCGGCCACGAGATCCACACCACGCCCCTCACGCAGTATAACGGTGCGCTCGGCGCCGCTCTGTTTGCCTACCAGAAGGCTTTGAAGAACAAATAATCCCCATCATTCGTTATCAAATTTTTCTATATCGCATTAGGAGGAATCAATCATGGCTAAACAAGTCAGTCCCGGCGTGCTTGCTCTGCGCAAGGTCGTCGATGACGTCTATGCCGACGCCCGTGAAGCGAAGAAGCAGGGTAAGCTGGTCGGTTGGTCCAGCTCCAAGTTCCCCTGTGAGCTTGCTGAGGCCTTTGACCTCAACGTGATGTATCCCGAGAACCAGGCTGCCGGTATCGCCGCCCAGCGCGACGGTGAGATCATGTGCCAGGCTGCCGAGGATCTCGGCTTCGACAACGATATCTGCGGTTACGCACGTATCTCCCTGGCTTACGCCGCCGGTAAGCGCGCCAGCCGCAAGTTCGACCCCGAAACGCTCGAGTTCATCATCGACCCCAACAGCGGCAAGCCCCTCAAGGACGAAAACGGCAAGGTCGTCATCGATCCTGAGACCGGCAAGCCCAAGAAGGACCCCAAGACGCAGGTCCCCTACACGGTTCTGGACGATATCCACGAGATCGAGGCTCTGCCCGAGACCACCGAGAAGGAGATCGCCTATAAGAACTTCCGCCGCGAGGCCATCAAGCCCTACAAGCAGATGCGCATCCCCCAGCCGGACTTTGTCCTGTGCTGCAACAACATCTGCAACTGCATGACCAAGTGGTACGAGAATATCGCCCGTATGTGCAACATCCCCCTCATCATGGTCGATATCCCCTACAACAACACCGTGGAAGTCAGCGATTCCGCTGTCAAGTACGTCCGCGCCCAGTTCGACAACGCCATCCATGAGCTCGAAAAGCTCACCGGCAAGAAGTTCGACGAGAAGAAGTTCGAGCTTGCCTGCAAGCACGCGAACCGCACCGCGCAGAACTGGCTGAAGGTCTGTGACTTCCTGCAGTACAAGCCCGCCCCGATGAGCGGCTTCGACCTGTTTAACCACATGGCCGACGTCGTCACTGCCCGCGGCAAGGAAGCTGCTGCCGACGCCTTCGAACTCCTGTCCAAGGACCTGCAGAAGAACATTGAGGAAGGCACCTCCACGCTGCCCTTCCCCGAGCAGTACCGCGTCATGTTCGAGGGCATCCCCTGCTGGCCGAAGCTCCCGAACCTCTTTAAGCCCCTCAAGGAGAATGGTATCAACGTCACCGCAGTTGTGTACGCGCCCGCGTTCGGCTTTGTTTACAACAACATGGACGAAATGGCCCGCGCTTACTACAAGGCTCCGAACTCCGTCTGCATCGAGCAGGGCGTTGCCTGGCGTGAGGGCATCTGCCGCGACAATAAGGTCGACGGCGTGCTCGTCCACTACAACCGCTCCTGCAAGCCCTGGTCCGGTTACATGGCTGAAATGCAGCGCCGCTTCACCGCTGACCTCGGCGTGCCCTGCGCCGGTTTCGACGGCGACCAGGCTGACCCGCGCAACTTCAACGAAGCGCAGTACGCGACCCGCGTGCAGGGTCTGGTCGAGGCTATGGAAGCCAACAAGAAAGACTAAGGAGGCGTGCAAAAATGAGTATCGAAGCTATCGTTAATGAATTTTCCGCTGTTGCCGCCAATCCCAAGGGCCAGCTCAAGGCCTATAAGGACGCAGGCAAAAAGTGCATCGGCGTGATGCCTTATTACGCCCCCGAAGAGCTGGTTTACGCCGCCGGTATGATGCCGTTCGGCATGTGGGGCAGCAACAACAAGACCGAGCAGCGCTCCAAGGAATACTGCGCGACCTTCTATTGCACCATCGCCCAGCTCGACCTCGAGATGCTGCTCGACGGCACGATGGATCTGCTGGACGGTGTCATTACCCCGACCATCTGCGACACGCTGCGCCCCATGAGCCAGAACATCCGCGTCGCCATGAGTGAGAAGCTGCCGTGCATCTTCCTCGCCCATCCTCAGAACCGCTTTGCCGACTGGGGCAAGCAGTTCTGCCTGGATCAGTACAACAACGTCAAGGCCGGTCTTGAAAAGATCGCCGGTCACGAGATCAAGAGCGAGGACATCGCCGCGGCCATCAAGGTCTACAACAAGTCCCGCGCTGCCCGCCGTGAGTTCGTCAAGCTCGCAAGCGACCACTGCGACGTTATCGACCCGATCATGCGCTCGGCCGTCTTAAAGGCTGCCTGGTTCATGGATAAGGCCGAGTACACCGAGAAGCTCGAGGCCCTCAACGCCGAGATCGCCGCGCTGCCCGAGGCCAAGTGGAACGGCGTGAAGGTCGTCACCTCCGGCATCATCTGCGACAACCCGACGCTCCTCAAGATCTTCAAGGACAACAACGTCGCCATCGCGGCGGACGATGTTGCCCACGAGTCCCGTGCGTTCCGCACCGACGCGAGCGAAGAGGGCGACCCGATGATGGCGCTCGTCGACCAGTTCACCAACATCGACTACGACGTCCTGCTCTACGATCCGCAGTCCAACCAGAACCGCCGCGGCGAGTTCGTGGCCAACATGGTCAAGGAGTCCGGCGCACAGGGCCTGGTGCTGTTCATGCAGCAGTTCTGCGATCCTGAGGAGATGGAGTTCCCGTACCTCAAGAAGGCGCTCGACGCCGCCGGGATCCCCTTCATCAAGCTCGGCATCGACCAGCAGATGCGCGACTTCGGCCAGGCGGCGACCGCCATTCAGGCGTTTGCCGACGTGCTCTCCGTGCAGTAAGGAAAGTCTCTTTTCCCGCCTGTCCTGTACGGCAGGCGGGAAAGCCGTTAAAAACGCGCAAAAAGTGCATACGCGCTTGCAATTTTTGCAATCGCTTTGCTATAATCCAAATTGAAAGGTAAAAGGAAGAAATGGAATACAGCAGCCTGTTTGTTACCCTGATGGGTATTGGCACGGTGTTCTTTGGCCTGATCTGCATCATTTTCCTGACGCTGGCAATGGGTGCGATCCTCAAGGGCAAGGAGAAAGCGCCTGCCGCCGCTGCCGCTGCTCCTGCTGCCGCCGCTCCCGCACCGGCACCCAAGCCGCAGGGGATGCAGCCGGAGATCGTGGCCGCGATCACTGCCGCTCTCTCGGAAGAGGTCGGTATCTCGTCCCGCAGCATGAACATCGTCAACATTAAAAAAATCTAATTTTATTTTTAGGAGAGAACAAACATGATCAAGCAGTACAATGTCACCGTTAACGGTACCACCTACGAAGTCACCGTCGAGTCCGCCGCCGGCGGCAGCCGTATGGCTTCCGCTCCCGTCTCCCGCGCTGCTGCGGCTCCTGTTGCCCGCGCTGCCGCTCCCGCTCCCGCTGCTGCTCCCGCACCTGCCGCCGCTCCCGCTGCTGCCCCCAAGGCTGCTGCTCCCGCTGGCGCCGGCACCGTTTCCAGCCCCATGCCCGGCACCATCCTCGATGTGAAGGTCGCCGCCGGTCAGGCCGTCAAGGAAGGCGATCTGCTGTTCATCCTCGAGGCCATGAAGATGGAGAACGAGATCTTCGCTCCCTGCGCTGGCACTGTTTCCTCTGTTGCAGTTTCCAAGGGCGCTGCTGTCAACCCCGGCGACGTTCTGTGCGTCATCGGCTAAGTCAGGCACCTCTTGTTCAATAAACTGTGAAAGGAATCAAAACATAAATGACTGCGATTATTAATTTCGCGCAGCAGACCGGCTTCTATCAGTTCAGCCAGGAAGGCAACTGGAAATGCCTCATTATGATTGCCGTTTCCTTTGTCCTGCTGTATCTGGCCATCGTGAAGGGCTTTGAGCCGCTGCTGCTCCTGCCCATCGCGTTCGGCATGCTGTGCACCAACCTTCCCGGTGCGGACATGTTCCACGAGATCCTGTTCGCCGGAGGACACGTCCATTGGGACCTCTTCGGAGGAGCGCCTATCACGCAGGAATTCCTGACAGAGATGTCGGAAGCCGGCGTAGCTGATGCGGTGCTTGCCCCGTGGGCAGTCGGCAGCACCGTCAGCCTTGGCCTGCTCGATGTCCTCTACCTCGGCGTCAAGCTCGGTATCTATCCCTGCCTGATCTTCATGGGCGTCGGCACGATGACCGACTTCGGTCCCCTGATCGCGAACCCCAAGTCCCTGCTGCTCGGCGCTGCCGCTCAGCTCGGTATCTTCATGACCTATGTTGGCACCCAGCTGATGGGCTTCACCTACAGCCAGTCTGCCTCCATCGGTATCATCGGCGGCGCTGACGGCCCGACCGCGATCTTCGTCACCTCCCGTCTCGCCCCTGAGCTGCTCGGTCCTATCGCCGTTGCTGCTTATTCCTACATGGCTCTTGTTCCGGTCATCCAGCCCCCCATCATGAAGGCTCTGACCACCAAGGAAGAGCGCCGCATCGTGATGCGCCCGCTGCGTCAGGTCAGCAAGCGCGAGAAGATCATCTTCCCCATCATGATCACCGTGTTCGTGGCGCTGCTCGTTCCCTCTGCCGCTCCTCTGATCGCGTGCCTGATGCTCGGTAACCTGTTCAAGGAATCCGGCGTTGTGGACCGTCTGCAGAAGACCGCCGGCAACGAGCTGATGAACATTGTCACCATCTTCCTCGGCTTCACCGTCGGTGCTACCGCCACCGCCACCACCTTCCTTTCTCTCCAGACCATCGAGATCATGGCGATGGGTATCGTCGCGTTCGGTTTCGGTACCGCGGGCGGCGTGCTGCTGGCCAAGCTCATGAACCTGTTCCTGAAGGAAAAGATCAACCCGCTGATCGGTTCCGCCGGCGTTTCCGCCGTTCCTATGGCCGCCCGTGTTTCCCAGGTCGTCGGTCAGAAGGAGAACCCCTCCAACTTCCTGCTTATGCACGCCATGGGCCCGAACGTTGCCGGTGTTATCGGTTCCGCCATCGCCGCAGGCGTCCTGATGTCCCTGTTCGGCTAATTCTCAGCGATTTGAAAAAGAGCACCCGTAAGGGTGCTCTTTTTTATATTTTTGCGCGTATTGCGTGGAGGAGGAAAGCAGCGCCGTAGGCGCTGCACGGGAAAAGGGGGATATTCTCTCACGTGAGAGAATATCCCCCTTGGACCCCCAAGAGAACGCAAGGGGCCTTGCCCCTTGACCCCGCCATTGCAAGCAAGCAGCTCGAAGAACTGCAATGCTTGCCGAATCAGGTGCCTGCCTTGTTTTATATCTAAACGATTTGACTTACTTCTATCTTCGCTGTCGCTTTGCCTGCGATTTATTACCCTTACATAACTGCGTTCTACTTCGGATTCTATCAATCCTGGTATTGCCTGCCGAAGCGGCATAGCTTCGCTCGCCGCAGTACGCATTATCGAAACGATATGCATTGTTGCCAGCAGGAGATTAGTCTGTACCTCTACAAGATGGGCAGAGCGGCAGCGGATAGTAGGAGCAGAGGCAAATCGTATAGCAACTCTAAACGCGGCATCGCCGCGCGCAGGCATTTCCATTCCGGAGGGAAAAAGGTCATTCGAGATTGAGACTGCCAATCTAAAACCTTTCTCTTGGGGGATTGAAAGGGGGCTATTCTCTTTCACAAAAGAGAATAGCACCCTTTGACTCGTGCCGCGCTCGGTGAGCGCGACTATTTACATCGAGATCCAGCCGAACGCGCTGGCGATCGAACTGATCAAAATGATCGCCGCGAAGAACGGGCACAGGAAGCGGATCATGGCGTTGAAGACCTTTCTTCTGCGGAAGGGCGCGCCGTTTAGCGTGACCTCGTCCGCGATGCGGTCGACGCCGATGACGCGGGAGACGAGGATGCAGCTTGCGATGGCCGCGATGGGCATCATCACGGAGTTGGTCAGGAAATCGAAGAAGTCCAAAAACTGCATGCCGATCACGGTGACATTTGCCAGCGGGCCATAGCCCAGACTGGAGAGGCTGCCGAGGAGAACCATAGAGACGCCCATGATGCTCGTGGCCTTTCTGCGGCTCCAGTGCAGCTCATCCTGTAAGGTGGAGACAGCGCTTTCCGTCAGCGCGATGGAGCTCGTCAGCGCGGCGAACAGCACTAACAGGAAGAACGCGATGCCGATCACCGTGCCGAAGCCCATGGAATCGAAGACCTTCGGGATGGTGATGAACATCAGCGAGGGGCCGGCCTTCAGCGCGCTGGGATCGCCGCCGGAGAAGGCGAACACCGCGGGGATGATCATCAGGCCCGCCATGATGGCGATGGCCGTGTCGAAGACCTCGACATTGCGGGTGGAGCTTTCGATCGGGACGTCCTTTTTCATGTAGGAACCGAACGTGATGAGAATGCCCATGGCGATGGACAGGGAATAAAACATCTGTCCCATGGCGGAGACGACCGTCATCCAGGAGAAGTTGTCAAGATTGGGCACAAGGAAGTACTTGACGCCCTCCAGCGCACCGGGGCGGGTCACGGAATACACGGCGATGATCAGCGACAGCACCACGAGAATGGGCATCATGATCTTGGAGACGCGTTCGATGCCGTTTTCCACGCCCGAAAAGATGATCGCCAGCGTCATGGCCGTGAAGACGAGGAAGCAAAGCTCCGAGGACACGCCGTTGGAGATGAAGGACGAGAAATAGCCGTCCTCCGCGACGAGGTGCGCCTTGCCCATCAGGTATTCCGCCAGATATTTGATGACCCAGCCGCCGATGACGGAGTAGTAGGGGACGATCAGAATCGGAATGATGGCGTTGATCCAGCCGCCCACGCGCAGCGCAGGCTTATCGCTGAAGGACTTGTAAGCGCCGACAGGGCTCTTGCCGGTCATGCGGCCAATCGAAGTCTCCGCAATGATCATCGTGTAGCCGAAGGTCATCGCCAGAATGATGTATACCAGCAGGAAAATAGCGCCGCCGTATTTGGCGGCCAGATAAGGAAAGCGCCAGATGTTTCCGAGGCCGACGGACGCGCCCGCAGCCGAAAGGACAAAGCCAATCTTGCCGGAAAAGGAACCTCTTTTATGATCCATGAAGAATCTCCTCTCTTTTTTACGACATACAATCTATTTAGTATATCATAGAATAAAGATGAAAACAATCTGAAATCCGAAGAAAAGAGAGCTATTTGTCGTTGGCCGTGCAGAAAAATAAAAAAGGAAGACTCGAAAGAGTCTTCCTTTTTCCATATTTAAGACCAGAGCAGCTGCATCGCGACGATCAGCGCCGCAGCGGCGAGGATATACACACCTGCGATCAGCAGTCCCGCCTTGAGCGCGCCGCGGATGGCGGCATTGCGCTCCTCGCGCGTCAGCTCACCGGCAGCGCTTTCCCACGGGCGGTCGTTCGCACGGGGCGCGTCGGGCGCGGAAAAGTCGCTGCGCTTGCGGTGAAAGTGTGGGAGAAAGGTCGGCTGGCGTTCGATGCCGCTCATGTCGGCGATCGTGCGGCCGTCGTCCTCCTCGTAGAAGTCGTCCTTCTTCATCACTTATCGTACAGGTGGCAGCACACGAAGTGGCCCGGCTCGATCTCGCGCTGGACGGGTGCTTTCTCCTTGCAGCAGGCCATGCAGTTGGCGCAGCGGGTGTGGAATTTGCAGCCCTTGGGCGGATTGGCAGGGGAGGGGATGGAGCCCTCGAGCACGATGCGGTTCATCTTCACCTTCGGGTCGGGGATGGGGATGGCGGAGAAGAGCGCTTTCGTGTAGGG
>UMKD01011706.1_pt1 | contig 19453 bp, 15 predicted proteins | sample 1966221 | NCBI WGS metagenome assembly UMKD01 (sample SAMEA4836167, study PRJEB28245) | human gut metagenome | biome: gut microbiome; material: fecal sample | place: Denmark | collected 2008
GCGAAATAGGTTGATCCTTTGCCATTTTCAGTTGCTTTACTAACATTTGATGTTTTTTACCTTTCGATAAATCGCTTTGCCATTGTTCTGACAACCAAGTTGTTAATCGAGTTAGGTTATGGTTTTCTACCCACTGGCGCCATGTAGCCTCACTTATTCCTCGCATACGTAGTTGTTTACCTAACCACGTTAACCTTGCGACAAACTGCTGTGAGCAAACTTCAGTATAAGTAAGACAACTGAGTGAGTGAAATTGCTTTAAGGTTGATGTCTCTGGATATTCGCGTTCCTCTCGTCGCCAAATAACGTCTTCAATCTTTGGACTTCCTAGCCCTGAAAGAGAGACAAGTATTTTATCTCCAACAAGTAAATCTCGTTTTTCCCATGATGATAATGATCCAGCATTTACCTTTGAAATAGTTTTCGAGTCAATATTGATGGGTGTTATGCTAGCTACAACACTAATTCTCCCGGTCCTTCCTATATTGAACTGAAGCTTAGTTACCTCTGATAGCACACTGCGTAATGGATATTTCCATGCAATCGCCCAACTATTTTGTTTTGATTGCCAGGCTAATGCTGCTGGCGCTGGAAAATTTTTAAGCACTATGCCATCTGTAGCAAATGGTAATTGCCCTTGATAATAGTATTCCCTTAGTTGCTTAGCTTGAATCTTATTTTCAATTTTATGGCTATATTGTTCAGCAAGCGGAAAACCTATCTCAGAAAGTAATGTTAACTGTGTTTTTGGATTAGCATCCCCCGCAGGCCATGCCCAAATAAAAATACCAATATTTTCTTCAAGGGCGGTTGGTTCATTTTTTCGCATTAACCACCCCGCAATCTTATTACGAGCGTTCACTCCCCCACTTTTAGCTTGAATATGTCCATTCATACGCCAAAATAATTCGCCTTGAAGGACTAACATGCCTGAATATTTGATTTGTTTGGGTATCGCAGGAATAAAATCTGCTTTTGCCCGCCACTCGATTCCTTCAACACTATTTCCTCGGCTAATCATGGAAATAAGCTTGCCATTTTTATAAACCAACGTTACTGCTACACCATCGACTTTAGGTTGTAGCCAGATATTTTTACGTGTTTCTATCCAGCTATAAACTTCTAATTCATTGAGTTTCTTTAACCCTGTATGAGGAATGGGATGCATAGTTAGCTGTGATTTTTCAGGTAATAGTACTTCTGGCAATTCTTCGGGGAGTTGCTGGCATCGTTGCAAAGAACGCCATAAATTAAATAGCTGGTCATAAGCTTCATCACTAATGGAACTGCTACCCGCCAAACGGTAAGCTTGGTTCCACAGTTGTAATTGTTTTCCTAACCGATGACTTTCCTGACTTATTATTTTACTATTTTGTTTTTCACACGGTTTATTAACGGCAATTTGCTGCGCTGCTTGAGCAACATTAATACACACCATTACCCCAACAATTAACCCACTTAGTCTATAAACTGACGCGAACCAATAACCATACAAAATATAAATCATAACTATTCCTTGTTATTACCAATCCATTAAGACATTACTCTTTTAAAGCATTTTCCCCTCAGTTGCTAAGCATCAAACAACTTCTCAAAGTCTTCATCCTCAAAAGAAGTTGTTTGCAAAAGGCTTCGCAAAACTAATGATGCTTTCATGAGTAATAAGTTAATTTCTCGAGCCCGTTCACAATTTAGTTACTAATCAAATTCATTTAATTAAAATTCATGATTTATTGATATCGCTGCATGTTGATGCAAGTCCGTGTATACTATGTCAGGTTTATCACCATCTTTTATGTTTAATCCTCGACTATTCAAGAAATCATCATGATACAAGGCACGTTATATATTGTTTCTGCCCCTAGTGGAGCAGGGAAATCAAGTCTGATTCAGGCTTTATTAAAAACACAACCATTGTATGACACACAGGTTTCCGTTTCTCATACAACTCGAACTGCACGTCCAGGAGAAGTCCATGGCGAGCACTATTTCTTTGTATCTGAAACTGATTTTTTACAAATGGTCGACAAAGGTGAATTCCTAGAGCATGCATGCGTTTTTGGGAATTATTATGGGACGTCCAAACCTATCATTGAAGATGTATTAAATAGTGGTGTTGATGTTTTTCTTGATATCGATTGGCAGGGAGCGCAGCAGATAAGAGCCAAAATGCCTGAGGCGCGTAGTATTTTCATTCTCCCGCCATCAAAAGATGAACTTTATCGCAGACTGCGTGGTCGTGGGCAAGACAGCGATGAAGTTATTGAAAAACGCATGTCACAAGCAGTAGGTGAAATTGAACATTTCAACGAGTATGATTACCTTATTGTTAATGATGATTTCAATACCGCACTGAGCGATTTACAATCTATCATCCGTACTGAGCGTTTAAAATTAGGGCGTCAAGTTCAACGACATGATGCTTTAATCAGCAAATTACTAGCAGACTGAGAATAGTTTCAGTATCATATCAGGTCATTTTTTTATTTCTTTGGAGTAGCACATTTATGGCACGCGTAACTGTTCAAGACGCAGTAGAAAAAATTGGTAACCGCTTTGACCTCGTATTGGTTGCGGCACGTAGAGCTCGTCAGTTACAAACGGGTGGAAAAGACCCTTTAGTTCCTGAAGAAAATGATAAATACACTGTTATCGCATTACGTGAAGTAGAAGAAGGCTTAATCAACGGTCACATTTTAGATGTGCGTGAGCGCCAAGAACAGCAAGAGCAAGAAGCGGCTGAAATGCAAGCAGTTTCTGCAATCGCTGAAGGTCGTCGCTAATCACTAAGGTGGGTCTGCCTTGTATCTGTTTGAAAGCCTTAATTTAGTCATTCAAAAGTATCTTCCTAAAGAACAAATTGAATTACTAAGAAAAGCCTATGTTGTTGCTCGGGATGCCCATGAAGGACAGACCCGTTCAAGTGGTGAGCCTTATATTACTCACCCAGTTGCTGTTGCTTGTATTCTTGCTGAGATGCGTTTGGACCATGAAACACTAATGGCAGCGCTACTTCATGATGTGATTGAAGATACTCCAGCGACATTTCAAGATATAGAAGAATTGTTTGGTACCACCGTCGCCGGTCTCGTCGAAGGTGTATCCAAACTAGACAAGCTCAACTTTCGCGACAAAAAAGAAGCCCAAGCAGAAAACTTCCGCAAAATGATCATGGCGATGGTAAAAGATATCCGTGTCATTTTGATAAAACTGGCAGACCGCACTCACAACATGCGCACGTTAGGGTCACTTAGGCCCGATAAACGTCGGCGCATTGCACGTGAAACCCTTGAAATATATAGCCCGTTAGCCCACAGGCTAGGTATACACCACATCAAAACAGAGCTTGAAGAGCTGGGTTTTGAAGCGTTATATCCCAACCGTTATCGTGTTATTAAGGAAGTCGTCAAGGCTGCTCGCGGTAACCGAAAAGAGATGATCCAAAAAATTCTCTCGGAAATTGACGGTAGGCTAACCGAGGCAGGAGTTCCTTGTCGCGTAAGTGGCAGAGAAAAACACCTTTATTCCATCTATCGCAAAATGCACCAAAAAGAGCAACGTTTCCATTCCATTATGGATATCTATGCTTTTAGGGTAATTGTAAAAGATGTGGATACTTGCTACCGCGTTTTAGGCCAAATGCATAGTTTATACAAACCGCGTCCGGGGCGTATTAAAGACTATATTGCTATCCCTAAAGCCAACGGTTATCAATCGCTACATACCTCATTGATTGGGCCACATGGTGTTCCTGTCGAAGTGCAAATTCGCACAGAAGACATGGACCAAATGGCTGAGATGGGGGTTGCTGCGCATTGGGCCTATAAAGAGCAAGGTGAACAAGGTACAACGGCACAAGTTAGAGCTCAACGTTGGATGCAAAGTCTACTTGAGTTACAACAAAGTGCAGGTAGCTCGTTTGAATTTATTGAAAGCGTTAAATCGGATCTATTTCCGGATGAAATCTACGTTTTCACCCCAGAAGGCCGTATTGTTGAATTACCTACCGGTGCAACACCTGTTGACTTTGCCTACGCAGTACACACGGATATTGGTCATGCTTGCGTGGGCGCGCGCGTTGATCGCCAGCCTTACCCACTTTCGCAATCCCTTACGAGTGGCCAAACTGTCGAAATTATTACCGCGCCAGGCGCACGGCCAAATGCAGCATGGCTCAATTTTGTTGTCAGCTCAAAAGCGCGGGCCAAAATTCGCCAGTTATTGAAAAATTTAAAACGTGAAGATTCTATTAATTTAGGTCGCCGTTTACTCAACCATGCGCTAGGGGCAGGAAATAAACTCACTGATATCCCTCAAGCCAATATTGATGCGGAATTGGCACGCATGAAGCTGCACTCTATCGATGATTTGCTTGCTGAAATTGGGTTGGGTAATGCAATGAGTGTGGTTGTCGCACGTAACCTACAGAACAATCCACAAAATACACCTGAAGAACAAGTGTTAGTTGAAAGCCGGAATAAACTCTCTATCAAAGGTGCTGATGGTGTTTTAATCACCTTTGCAAAATGTTGTCGCCCTATTCCTGGTGACCCAATTGTTGCACATATTAGTCCTGGTAAAGGTCTCGTTATTCATCATGAATCCTGCCGCAACATTCGTGGTTATCAAAAAGAACCTGATAAATTTATGGCTGTTGAATGGGACAACGACACTGATACCGACTTTATCGCTGAAATTAAAGTGGATATGATTAATCACCAAGGTGCTTTAGCGAATTTAACTGCCGCCATTAATGACGCCAATTCAAGTATTCAAAGTATGAATACAGAAGAAAAAGATGGCCGTGTATATTGCGCTTTTATTCGCCTTACAACTAAAAACCGAGTTCAATTGGCAAATGTGATGCGGAAAATCCGTATTATGCCTGACGTTCTACGTGTTAGCCGAAACCGTAATTAACGACCATACGTAATTAATAACTATGAATGAACGCCGCTATCGCCGCATTTGCCAAATGATGGCGATGCGGCAACCTGACCTAACTCTCTGCCTCGAAGAAATTCATAAACCGCACAATGTTTCTGCGATTGTACGCAGTGCGGATGCCGTAGGGATCCATCAAATTCATGCTATTTGGCCGGACCAACAAGTCAAACTGTCCGTTTCTTCTGCTGCGGGGAGTAATAGCTGGGTTAAAATTATTTCACACACATCCACCGAAGAAGCAATTGCCCACATAAAATCACAAAATATGCAGGTTTTGGCGACTAACTTATCAGAACATGCCGTTGATTTTCGTGAAATTGATTATACTTTGCCAACTTGTATTATGATGGGGCAAGAAAAAACAGGGATTTCACAACAAGCCCTCGCACTGGCTGATAAACACATTATCATTCCAATGGCTGGCATGGTGCAATCTTTGAACGTTTCCGTTGCTTCTGCACTGATTTTATATGAAGCCCAACGGCAACGGCAGCAGGCGGGTATGTACAAGCGTGACCATTGCTTACTCTCACCAGATGAACAACAAACTTGGTTATTTGAAGGAGGTTACCCTGTACTGGCTGAAGTTGCTAAACGTAAGGGACTTCCTCGCCCATTTATCAATAACCAAGGGCAAATTGAAGCTGATGACTCGTGGTGGGCACAAATGCAATTAACCGAAAAAATGAAAAGACGGCAGTTTGGTTAAATAAAAGGAAATAACATGAATAATGGGCTACTTGATACCATTTCACTGACTTCATTGCACGGAATTGGAGCAAGCCAGTCAGAAAAAATGCGTAAAATCGGTTTGAACACCGTTCAAGACCTTCTTCTTCATTTCCCATTACGCTATGAAGACCACACCCGTCTATATCAAATAAAAGATCTCCTCCCCGGTACGACCGCAACAATTACCGGTGAAATACTGCAAACTAAAGTGGTATTCGGCCGCAAAAGAATGATGACCTGCTTGATTTCCGATGGCACAGGTAACCTCACCTTACGTTTTTTTAATTTTTCAGCTGCAATGAAGAATAACTTAGCAGAAGGAAAACAGGTCACCGCCTATGGGGAAGTTCGCAGAGGAAATACAGGGCCAGAAATCATTCACCCCGAATATAAAGTCTCCCAAGACACCAGCAATATCAGCTTACAAGAGAACTTAACACCTGTTTACCCAACCACGGAAGGTGTTCGTCAGGCCACTTTACGCAAGGTAATGGAACAAGCGCTAAGGTTACTTGATAGCGGAAAAATAAAAGAATTGCTTCCAGAAGAGCTTAGCCGTGGAATGATAAGCCTACCAGATGCCATTCGCTTATTACACAATCCACCACCGAATGTCGCTTTGATTGAACTGGAGAAAGGGCACCATCCTGCCCAGAAACGGCTTATACTCGAAGAGCTTTTAGCACATCACCTCAGTATGCTAGCCATCCGTGCAGGCAACGAACGCCTATATGCCGAGCCGTTAACAACAAGTGGTCAATTAAAATCACAGTTACTCGCACAATTACCTTTCTCGCCAACAAATGCACAAAACCGTGTTGTTAGCGAAATTGAAGCAGACCTCGCCAAAGATGCCCCTATGATGCGTTTGATTCAAGGGGATGTAGGGTCAGGAAAAACGCTTGTTGCAGCCTTAGCGGCCGTTTGTGCCATCGAGAATGGCAAACAAGTAGCTTTGATGGCTCCCACCGAAATTCTTGCAGAGCAACATGCCAATACATTCAAACAATGGTTAGAGCCTTTAGGCATTAAAGTGGGTTGGCTAGCGGGCAAACAGAAGGGTAAGGCACGTCAGGCTCAGCAAGATGCCATCGCAAGTGGAGAAGTTGCGATGGTTGTTGGAACACACGCTATTTTCCAAGAGCAAGTGAGCTTTAAAGCGCTGGGGCTTGTTATCATTGATGAACAACATCGCTTTGGCGTTCATCAGCGGCTCGCTCTGCGTGAGAAAGGTGAGCAGCAAGGGTACCACCCTCATCAATTGATCATGACCGCTACGCCAATCCCACGGACACTGGCGATGACAGCGTATGCAGACTTAGATACCTCTGTCATCGATGAGCTTCCTCCGGGCCGTACGCCTGTCACTACTGTCGCCATCCCAGACACTCGCCGTAACGATATTATTGAACGCGTTCGCCAAGCCTGTATTGAAGAAGGTCGCCAAGCCTATTGGGTCTGTACACTCATTGAAGACTCTGAATTATTAGAAGCACAAGCGGCTCAAGTGACCAGCGAAGAACTCGCACTGGCACTACCTGAATTAAAAGTAGGCTTAGTCCACGGGCGAATGAAACCTGCTGAAAAACAAAGCATTATGGCGGCTTTTAAAAGGAATGAAATTCAACTGCTTGTGGCTACAACGGTCATTGAGGTCGGTGTTGATGTGCCTAATGCCAGTTTGATGATCATTGATAACCCTGAGCGCCTTGGTTTAGCTCAATTGCACCAATTGAGAGGGCGAGTTGGCCGTGGAGCTATCGCATCTCACTGCGTATTATTATATAAGACACCGCTAACCCACACCGCTAAACAACGGCTACAAGTGTTGCGGGACAGCAATGATGGCTTTGTTATCGCACAAAAAGATCTCGAAATTCGCGGGCCTGGGGAATTATTAGGCACTAGACAAACAGGAAATGCAGAATTTAAGGTCGCTGATTTGTTACGTGACCAATATATGTTGCCAGAAGTGCAACGCCTCGCTCGCCATATTCAACAAAACTACCCAGAAAATGCACAACAACTTATTGAGCGCTGGTTACCTGAGCGAGAACAATACAGCCACGCTTAAGTTTTATATCTTCTTTTTATCCATTCCTTAAAATGAAAATTGCCGTGAATATTTTCACGGCAATACCTGCTTAACTTGATTTATTATTAAATAAAAACTATCCCGCAATAGTTGGGAATAGTGGCAACATTAAATACAATTTAATGACTATCGCATTAACAATATCAATGAAGAATGCCCCAACCATTGGGACCACAAGGAACGCAAGGTGAGATGGACCCAACCTATCCGTTACCGCTTGCATATTCGCAATCGCTGTTGGCGTAGCCCCAAGACCGAAACCACAATGCCCCGCAGCTAAAATAGCGGCATCATAGTTTTTCCCCATCACACGGAAGGTAACAAAAATTGCATACCCTGCCATTACACAAGCTTGTACAGCAAGAATGATGATCATTGGAATGGCCAGTGATGCTAATTCCCAGAGCTTCAAGCTCATTAAAGCCATCGCTAAGAATAATGATAGGCTCACGTTACCCATAACAGAAACGGCGCGGTCAAACACTCGGTAAAAACCAAGCAGTGATAGGCTATTGCTTAAAATAACACCAACAAACAGTACACATACAAATTTAGGCAGTGCAAAAGGAGTATCGGCTAATTCACCTGCAATATAACTTCCTATCAGCAAACAGATAGCAATCAATGCAATAGTTTCAATTAAAACCATTGACGTGATCATGCGCCCTGATTGAGGCTTCTCAAATGCAGTTGGCACATCTTTATCATCTTCTGCCGTTCCTGGCGTTGGAATATTACGTGTTAGAAAACGTGCAACAGGTCCGCCAATTAAGCCACCAAGAACGAGTCCAAATGTAGCACACGCCATTGCAACTTCTGTTGCACTTTGGAAACCATAATTTTCAGTGAAAATTTTACCCCATGCCGCACCAGTACCATGGCCGCCAGATAAGGTAATTGAGCCAGCTAACAGCCCCATTAAAGGGTCTAGCCCCAATAATTCAGCAAGGGCAATCCCCACTGTGTTTTGGACTAGCAATAAGCCTACAACCACAAAAATAAATATAAACAATGCCTTACCACCAGCTTTCAAGCTAGCAAGGTTGGCATTAAGACCAATTGTGGCAAAGAATGCCAGCATCATAGGTTCTTGCAGTGATAAGTCAAAAGAAAGGCTCCAGTCAAATAATTGTTTAAGCAATAAAAGACTAAAAGCAACTAACAACCCACCCGCAACAGGTTCAGGGATGGTATATTTTTCAAGAAAAGGGACTGATTTTACCAGTTTACGCCCAAGCAATAATACTAAGGTAGCAGCTACCAGTGTACCGTAGACATCGAGATGATACATTCACGTACCTCGTCTGTTGTTAAAATTATCAAAAACTAGTTAGACGTTAATTTCTTCCTTAAAACGCCAAAAGCAGGTTGTAGGATTAGAAAAAAAAACTGTTATAAATACAAGTTAAAATATATATAAATGTGACGACACTATTTAACTAATGAATATATTTTTTAAAAGCAAACGATTGCTTTTTAATTTCGACACATTACAATGCGTTTTTTGTTGGCGAGAAATGAAGGCAATGAATACTGCGACGTCTGAAAAGCAAACTACTGAAGCGACCATACACACGCAAAGCGAACTTATTTACAAATTAGAAGACCGTCCACCGCTGCCGCAAGCTTTGTTTGCTGCCGGGCAACATCTTCTGGCGATGTTTGTCGCTGTTATTACCCCAGCGATGCTGATTTGTCAGGCTCTGGGGCTGCCAGCTCACGATACTCAGCGCATCATTAGTATGTCTTTATTTGCCTCCGGTATTGCTTCTTTAATTCAAATTCGTGCATGGGGCCCTATTGGCTCAGGCCTACTTTCGATTCAAGGAACCAGTTTTAACTTTGTTGCACCGTTAATCATGGGAGGTGTTGCACTCAAGCAAGGTGGGGCTGATATCCCATCCATGATGGCAGCTTTGTTTGGTACTTTACTCGTAGCCGCATTAACCGAAGTGATTCTTTCACGTTTTCTACATCTAGCCCGTCGAGTCATTACACCACTGGTTTCTGGTGTCGTTGTCATGATCATCGGCTTATCTTTAATTCAAGTCGGCTTGACCTCCATTGGTGGTGGTTATGGTGCGATTAGCGATAATACCTTCGGTTCACCAGATTACCTGATTTTGGCTGGGGTTGTTTTAGCGGTTATTATTTTACTTAATCGGCAGAAAAACCCTTACTTACGTGTCGCATCTTTAGTTATTGCCATGGCCGTTGGTTATATTGCAGCTTGGTGGATGGACATGTTGCCAAATGCGCAACCAATGGAAGCCAATCAGCCAATTATTACTGTTCCTGAGCCTTTCTATTATGGCTTATCCTTCGACTGGAACCTGTTGATCCCATTAATTCTCATTTTCATGGTGACTTCCTTAGAAACGATAGGTGACATTACCGCCACTTCTGATGTATCAGAACAACCCGTTCGTGGCCCTTTATATATGAAACGAATCAAAGGTGGCGTACTTGCCAATGGTTTGAACTCGATGGTCTCAGCGGTATTTAATACTTTCCCTAACTCTTGTTTTGGGCAGAACAACGGTGTTATCCAATTAACAGGGGTGGCAAGTCGCTATGTCGGTTACATTGTTGCTTTAATGTTAGTGTTATTAGGGCTATTCCCTGCGGTTGCAGGCTTTGTACAACAAATCCCTGAGCCCGTATTAGGCGGAGCAACCATTGTGATGTTTGGTACCATTGCCGCTTCAGGAGTGCGTATCGTGTCTCGTGAGCCACTCAATCGCCGCGCCATCATGATTATAGCCCTTTCTCTCGCCGTGGGTATGGGTGTGTCACAGCAACCCTTGATTTTGCAATTCGCGCCTGACTGGTTAAAAACATTATTTTCTTCAGGTATTGCTGCGGGTGGTTTAACTGCAATTGTTCTGAATTTAGTCTTCCCTCTCGAAAAATAACCTTTCATTCTAGCCGCCAGTGTTGAACACTCTGGCGGTTTTTCTGTATGCTATCCTTAAATTGTCGTTATATTAGACGGTTTCTTCCTGTGTCTATTCGTTCACAAACCAAAGGAGCAGTAAACTGTGAAATGGTTAATCAAATTTACTACCTATGCACTTTTGTTACTGCTGCTATTGTTTATTTTTACTTATATCGGGCTACAAACCCGTTGGGGCGCATCCTACTCCAGTCAATTTTTAAGTAAATTTACCGATTACGATATTGATGTGGGAATTATGGGGCATGAGTTTTCTAACCCCGGTGAGTTCATCTTCCAAGATGTTAAGTTAACGGCTAAAAACAGTGACCTATCTTTAGATTCACGGCAAGTCGTGGTTGATGTTAATTGGCTAAACCTATTTAGTGGCACCGCAATAAAACGTTTGGTTATCACTCAAGGGACATTATCTACAACAGTCTCACCAAACACGGTGTTGTTCCCTATTTCCGCGACTATTTTGCAATTTGAAAATAGCCAGATTACGCTTAAAAAAGGCAATGATACGGTACAAGTCGCCGGCTTTACGGGAGGAATGACCCCTTGGAAACCCACCGAAAACACTCCTTTTGGTTACGGTGATTTTCGATTTACCTCTAACCAATTAAAATTCAATGACCTTGCATTCAAGAATATTGCCATTACTGGTAAATTACAGCAGCAAGGAACAGAAATAAGCCAAGCCAGTGCCTACTTAAATAATGGCTATATTGCGGGCACTGGGAAGGTACTTAATGATGGCTCTATCATGGTTGACTCCCTCACCATGAATAAAGTTGGCTGGGAAAATAATGTTGATTTCGATTCACTATTTGATGCAATAACGAGTGATAAATCACTACAAGTCAAAAAAGTAGAACTAACCAATGTTGATATTCAAGGTAAAGATTGGGCACTTTCTGGCTTAAGCACCGAAATTGACCAACTCAGCTTCGTTAGAGGCAGCTGGACTAGCCCTAAAAGCAGCATTAGCTTTAATGTCGACCAATTCGTCGTGAAAGACCAGCAGCTGAGTACCTTAATTGGAGAGCTGAATATTAACGGTGATAACCTCAATATCAGCAAGTTATCAGGTTACTATAATAAAGGCATTTTTAACCTCAGTGGGTCTTGGCAACGCAATAATCAAGTACTCACTATCGATGAAGGTAAACTTGCGGGTATCTTATATACCTTACCTGAAAATTGGTTGTCCTTCTTCGCGCAACCAACGCCAGCGTGGTTGTCCGGTTTAAATATTAAGAAATTCACCCTTTCCCAATCACTTTTGATGAATATCCAGCCGCAATTTCCTTTCGAGTTGACGGCATTAAGCGGTAATATTGAAAATGTTGATTTAATCAAACAGAAACAATGGGGAATTTGGAGTGGTAAAGCGACATTCAATGCAGATAGCGGCACAATCAACCAAGTTATAGTGCGCCGTCCATTTGTCGAAATACGCCAAAGTGGTAAATCCTCGGCGGCAGCGAGCTTAACGGTCAGTACTGATAAAGGTATCAGTAAAATTGGCTTGCTGGTAAAACAAGAGCCCAAAAAAGTCCCCTTCTTACTCAGGGCATCAGGTTCTAATATTGACCTCGTCGATTTAAACCAATGGGGTTGGGCAGGCTTCCCAGCTCAAGTTATCGGTGACTTTGATGCGACATTACAAGGGGACTTACTCGCCCCATCAGTGGCAAAAAGTTTGAATGGGGAATTGATGGCCATACCATTGCAAGGTAAACGCCTATTCCGTACCGTTGTTAACGGGGTTGTCACTTCTTCAGTAGAGTCCGAAGCCGATTTACAGCCTACCGAGCCTTCTTTGGTAGAGCCGCTCCCCGCTCTTAGCAATCCATAGAAACTATCAATCCATAGAAATACAAAAGGCAGGTCAATCATACCTGCCTTTATCTTTTAATTTTCAATAAACAACGTTACTTTGCGGGCTCTACAGGTAACACCATATAGACACCACTGAATACAGCGCCCACTTTACCATCGGGGTTACTGACTTCGACTTTCAGTTTTACTCGCGCTTTGCTACCCCGAGCTAAACGGTCAAGGTCACCGCTCATATTAGCTAAGTCCGCAGTTGCTGTAGGCCTGCCACTTACAGGTTTACCATAACGAATACTGGCATCGACCAATACAATATCGCCACCAAGCTGGTGTTCTTGCATTAACAGCCAAATCAGCCCCCATCCTGTCAGTGTGGCTAATGAAAATTGGCTCCCTGCAAAAATCGTTTCATGGGGGTTTTGATTGCCCGCCTCCGGCATGGTAGTAATAAAACGAGTCCCCGTGTATTGGTCGATTCGGACACCCATTTTTTCGCTTAATGGAATATACTTATACCAAGCTTGTTGTAACTCACCACACCAGTCTGGACGATGTAGAATTTGGTCTAATGTCTCAATGGGTTTGATCATCAAGTAATGGCGCACAGGTGTTTTTAACTGCCCAGCAACTTGCCCACGGTTCTCAAAGCCCATTTTATCGAAAAAGGGTACTGCTTCTTCACGAACACTGGATACGATGCGTTTGACGCCTTCTTGGCGTGCAACGGACTCTAGGGCCATGATAATCAATTTACCGAGTCCTTTACCTTGCATGGCAGGGTTAACGGCTAAAAAACGGATTGCTCCCTCGTTGTCAGCATTGATATATAAGCGACCAATGGCAAGAATACGGTTTTTATCATCCACGACCATTTGATGGTGTGCGGTTAAATCATAACCATCTTTTTCTGAACCTAGGGGTTGATTAAACGGTTTTCGCAACATTTCCCAGCGAAAATGGTAGTAAGTTGCAAATTCAATATCATCTTTCGGTGTACGTAAATGGTACATCGCTTCCCCCTTTAAAAATGAACTCACACTTGTAGCCAGAAGGTAACAGGGCCATCATTGGTTAAATTCACTTGCATGTCAGCGGCAAACTCACCGGTTTGTGTTTCAACCCCTTGTTGGCGGCTCTGTTCAACGAAGTATTGGTACAAAGCATCCGCTCTTTCAGGCTCTGCTCCCCCTGAAAAGCTAGGCCGCATACCTTTTTTAGTGTCAGCTGCTAAAGTAAATTGAGAAACGACCAAAAGGCTGCCTCCCGCCTGTTGAACATTGAGATTCATTTTCCCTTGTTCATCACTAAAAATACGGTAGCCCAGTACTTTTTCACACAAACGTTTGGCTTTCTGCTCATCATCATCTTTTTCAACGCCAAGCAAAACCAACAACCCAGCATTTATTTGCCCTACTATTTTCTGATCAACAGCCACACTCGCATGAGTGACTCTTTGGATTAATGCAATCATGATGACTCTTTACAAAAAGATGGAGCAACGTTAGCCGTTGCCCCACTATAAAATCAGGATGTTATTCAACTTCTGCACTAAAATCGTAAGTGCGAAAATATTCAGGAATGGTGTCTTTATCCACAACATGAATACTACGAATACCAAGGGATTCTGCGGCTTTTACATTTTCTTCGACATCATCAAAGAAAATAGCATCTGCAGCATCAAACTCTTCTGATTGCAGTACATATTTGTAGATTTCAGGATCAGGCTTACGCATGCCTAAATCTTGGGACAGATATAGGAAATCGGAGGAGGCTGCAATTTCTGGGTAGTGTGCTGGCCAGTAGTCTAGATGTAGACGGTTGGTATTCGATAAAACCACCACTCGGTGCCCTTGCTCACGCAGGCGTTCCATAATATCAATGACTTCAGGTCTTAACGAAATAAAAATAGCGTGCCAGCCTTCAGCAAAGTCTTCAAAGCTTAGAGTGATGTCCATTTCTTCACAAAGCAGCTCAGCAAACTCGATGTCTGAAATTTTTCCACACTCATGTAATTGAAAGATATTACCAAAAGTAAACCGTGATTTGATCTCTTCACTTGGTGTACCACTGAGTTCAGACCATTTATCAAATACACGATTAAAGTCGATATCAATAATCACATTACCCATATCGAAGATATACAGCATAAATTTTCCTCATTGTTATTCACTAAATTTACTTTAATCATTATTCACGCAACTGAACAGCCCTAATTAGTGATAATTCACGTTATTTTGTCAATTTATCGATTAAGCAATCCACACTTAGCGCAATTAATGAACAACAAACCAGACGATTTGTTCCATTAATGAGAAAACGCTTTTTATCCCAAAGGTGCTATTTCACACAGCACTATCGGTTTTTGATACTAAATGTTAAGTCCCTCCATACGCTTTTTGCATAATAGTTTTTACGTAGCAAGCCATGCCACAAGCAATGTGAGCTGATATCTATCCGATATCAGTAATAAATAAATCTTAAAATATAAAAGTCATACTATGAAAATAGATAAAACAATCTCTTGGCCGATTGCTATTCTGTGGGGAAGCTTATTTTTAATTCCATTATTTAATACTATCCCTCTGGATTTTAATATCGACCTTACAACAAAAATTATTGAACATTTTCAATCTATTATTCTAATTATCAGTGCCATTTTCACTTGGTTTTATATGAAACCATTACAGCAAAAAAATCAGGGAATGAAATTATTTTGGGTGTGGGCAACTATCTGGTGGGTAACATTATTTGGCAGAGGAATAAATTGGGGGCGTGAATTTTTTCCTAATCTGGATCACTCTTACTTCAGGCTAATTTCTATCATCTTGATTGGCAGTTTAGTTTTGATGCTATTTGCTTCTTCATTAAGAAAAAGTATTATTTTTCACCTAAAAAACACAGCTATTCCACTTTGGAGCCTACTACTGACCCTGTGCGCTTTTGTGATTTCAGATAGTGTTGAACACCATAGATTTCTCAGTTCAGTTTTCCTATATCATTCTGAACTACAAAGCCTTATCGAAGAATTATACGAAATCCCTTTAATTATCGGACTGTTTATTTCGTCGCTGTATTTTATGAAAAAAGACAAGACATTATAAACCTTATAAATAAGTAAGGCGCCTTTCGGCGCCTTACTGGATAACTACAATGACGTAATCAACAACATCACGTAACGATAATTAGTCTTCTTTAGAACGGTTTGCACGACGGCGATCGTTCTCAGTCAAGTGGCGTTTACGCAGACGGATAGACTGCGGAGTCACTTCAACTAACTCGTCATCATCAATGAACTCTAGTGCTTGTTCCAGAGTCATTTTAATTGGTGGTGACAGTGTTGTTGCTTCATCAGTACCTGACGCACGCATGTTAGTCAGTTTTTTACCCGTTAAGCAGTTAACGGTTAAGTCGTTAGAACGTGAGTGAATACCGATGATTTGACCTTCATACACTTCAGCACCGTGACCTAAGAACAGCTTACCGCGGTCTTGCAGGCTGTATAGCGCATAAGCAACTGCTTTACCTTGACCATTGGAGATCAGAACACCGTTTTGGCGGCCGCCGATTTCGCCTGGGCGAACATCATCGTAATGACTGAATGTTGAATACAGTAAACCAGTACCTGATGTCATTGTCATGAATTCAGTACGGAAGCCAATCAGACCACGGCTTGGGATCACGTAGTCTAGACGTACGCGGCCTTTACCGTCTGGCATCATGTCGCGCAGGTCACCTTTACGCTCACCTAAAGCTTTCATGATGTCGCCTTGGTGCTGTTCTTCAACGTCTAAAGTCACTTGTTCGAATGGCTCTTGTTTACGGCCATCGATTTCACGAATGATAACTTTTGGACGCGATACTGCTAATTCGAAACCTTCACGACGCATGTTTTCAATCAGAACAGATAAGTGAAGCTCACCACGACCAGAAACACGGAATGCGTCTGGATCTTGAGTTTCTTCAACACGCAGTGCAACGTTGTGAACCAATTCTTTATTCAAGCGGTCAAGGATCTGACGTGAAGTCACGAACTTACCTTCTTTACCGCAGAATGGTGAGGTATTAACACAATAGAACATGCTAACTGTTGGCTCATCAACCGCTAACGCAGGCAATGCTTCAACGCTACCGACTTGGCAAATGGTGTCAGAAATGTTCAGTTCACCTAAACCTGTCAGAGCAACGATATCACCCGCTTCAGCTTGTTGTGAATCAATACGCTCTAAACCTAAGTGAGTCAGAACTTTACCAATTTTACCGTTACGAGTTTTACCTTCGCTATCGATAACTGTTACTTGTTGGTTAGGCTTAACAACACCACGTTTGATACGGCCGATACCGATAACACCTAAATAGCTGTTGTAATCCAATTGCGAAACTTGCATTTGGAATGGACCGTCGATATCCACTGCTGGTGGTGCAACATGTTCCACAATCGCTTCATACAGTGGAGTCATGTCTTCAGCCATGTTTTCGTGGTCAAGGCCTGCGATACCGTTTAATGCAGATGCATAAACAATAGGGAAATCGAGTTGCTCATCCGTTGCACCTAAGTTCACGAATAAGTCGAATACTTGATCAACAACCCAATCAGGGCGTGCGCCTGGGCGGTCAACTTTATTGATAACAACAATAGGACGTAAACCGTGGTCGAACGCTTTTTGCGTTACGAAACGAGTTTGTGGCATTGGGCCATCCATCGCATCAACAACCAGCAGTACGCAGTCAACCATAGACATAACGCGCTCAACCTCACCACCGAAATCGGCGTGACCTGGGGTGTCTACGATATTGATATGATAACCATTCCATTGGATAGCGGTATTTTTAGCAAGGATAGTAATACCACGCTCTTTCTCCAAGTCATTGGAGTCCATAACACGCTCATCAACAGTTTCACGTTCACCGAACGTGCCTGATTGCTGCAATAATTTACCAACCAGTGTGGTCTTGCCATGGTCAACGTGAGCGATGATGGCGATGTTTCTTAAATTTTGAATTGACAAGGATTTTTACCGTTTAATTGACAGGAAAGGAATATGCTTACTGAGCCGTTATTCACACCCAAAGCATACTTTCTACGTTAATTTGCTGTTATTTTACACGTTTTTCCGCACAAGTGGAATAAATGTGAAACCCATCACTGTATAAAAAGTTTTTAGCGAAAAAACATTCAGTTGCGTAACAGTGCCAGATTCCCTCACAAAATAATGAGCATCATCTCTGCGAAACCACGAAGTGACAGAATAATACGCTAAAAACTTAATATTCGCAGCCCAAAAAAAGAACAAAAAATAGACTTTCTTTCTTAACTGCCAGTTTAAATATCTTTTTGCATTATTTAGATATATCTAAATTGACTAATTAGATATATCTAAATATAGTAAAACCATAAAATAAATTCGATATATCTAAAGTTACAAACTAAGGAGTAACTATATGCTAATTAAATCTTGTCGTCATGTATATTATGCACGCCATGATGAAAATCAACATGGCCACCGCGGTGGATGTTGTCACAATGAAGACCGTCATAGTCATGGACACGACGAGCACTGCCACGGCGAAGGCCGTCATGGTCATGGGTACGGTGAACGCTGCCACGGTGAAGGCCGTCATGGTCATGGGCACGGTGAACGCTGCCACGGCGAAGGCCGTCATGGTCGAGGCCATGGTGATGACAACCAAAGAGGCCGTGGAAGAGGTAAAGGCCTTCGTCGTTTATTCGACCATGGCGATCTTCATATTATGGTACTCTCGTTAGTCGCTAAAAAACCAAGCTATGGCTACGAAATTATCAAAGATATTCAAGAAGCCTCAAATGGCTTGTATGTTCCTAGCCCGGGGGTTATTTACCCAACGCTAACACTGCTTGAAGAACAAGGTTTCTTGGAGTCTCAGATTGTTGAACGCAATCGCAAAAGTTTTACGATTACACCTGAAGGCTCTGCCCATCTAGCTCAAAATAAAGAAATTGAAGCGGTTATTGCTCGTAAGCTGGCAAAAGCACGTGATATGCAACAAGGCAGTAATTTAGCAGAAGACATTGAGGTGGCAGTCAGTCGCTTTAAAGCTTTATTACGTCACAAAATGGTTTTAAAACAGCTAAATGAAGAGCAAACTCGCCAAATTGCATCCATCATCAATGATGCAGTAAAACAAATTGAAGAAGTGAATACATTACTCACTAATAGTGATGATGAATAATGCAAGAGGCCCATATTCTTTGTTATATGGGCCTTCTTTATATATACGAGTTCTACTCCTCTCGCACATCAGAATAAATAACATAAAATTTTCTGTTTATGGTATATACTATAAAAAATTTAGCCTTTGGAATGATAATAATATTTATGAACAATTCAAAAAAAATTTTTTTTGTTTCATCTATCGCAATTATAACGGGACTATCGCTCATTAGTTGCAAAATTAAAAGCGATAACATTTTATCTTACTCTACAAATAATTCATCTTTTCAATTAGATATAGAGTGTATCGAATCATATCAGGATGAATCAAAAAATAATGAACATACTGTTTTTATAACGTTTAGCAATACAAATAATTGCCGACCTAAATTGTATGATTTTCTAACAAAAAATAAAAATGAAAAAATGAATGTTTATTTTAACAACGTTCTTATTCAAAAAGACATTTATTTAGGAAACATCCATTCATTAGATAATGGTTTTTATCAAAATCTAAATAATCAATCTAATTTAGATTTATTTAAATCTTTGATGAATAATTAAAGTTAGCATGAAGCAACTTTTATATTTAGTACCTGACCTCTATCGTCAGCCCGACTGAATGGCTCTTAAACCTAATTCGGTCTTGTCCTGCCCCATTATTTCCATTAATTCTATATGAGCTAGGCCCCATAGTGTGAATGGTTCTAT
>UMKD01021064.1_pt1 | contig 19257 bp, 17 predicted proteins | sample 1966221 | NCBI WGS metagenome assembly UMKD01 (sample SAMEA4836167, study PRJEB28245) | human gut metagenome | biome: gut microbiome; material: fecal sample | place: Denmark | collected 2008
ATGCGGTTTACTTCTTTCATATTTTTCTTTTGCCATTTTCAATCCTCCTATAAATTATATATAATTTTTATTATTTTCCTCTTTCTTCTTGAATTGCTTTTTGGATAGATGCCGGAACTTGAATATATTCTGAGAATTCCCATGAATATGTTGCTCTTCCTTGTGACTTAGATCGTAAGTCGGTTGCATATCCGAACATTTCAGATAAAGGTACTTTTGCAGTAATAATTTTTGCTCCATTTCTGTCGATCATTCCGGAAACCATTCCTCTTCTTGAGTTCAAATCTCCAATGATGTCTCCCATATATTCTTCCGGAGTGGTTACTTCTACTTTAAATACCGGTTCCAAAATAACGGCAGCTGCTTTTCCGGCTCCTTGTTTCAATGCCATAGACCCTGCAATTTTAAACGCCATTTCTGAGGAATCGACTTCGTGGTAAGATCCGTCATAAAGAGTCACTTTGACATCTACCATAGGGTATCCTGCAACAACCCCTGATTCCAATGCTTCTCTACATCCTTTTTCTACAGCCGGAATATATTCCTTAGGAATCACTCCTCCTGTAATCTTATTCACAAATTCAAATTCTTTTCCTGGATTTGGTTCAATAGTAACCTTAACATGTCCATATTGTCCACGTCCTCCGGATTGTTTTGCGTATTTTACTTCTTGGTCTACAGATTTTGTAATCGTTTCTCGATAAGCAACTTGAGGTTTTCCTACATTGGATTCTACCTTAAATTCTCTCTTCATTCTATCTACAATGATTTCCAAGTGCAATTCTCCCATTCCTGAGATAATTGTTTGACCGGTTTCTTCATCGGTTCTTACTCGGAAAGTAGGGTCTTCTTCTGCCAACTTCGACAAAGCGATTCCCATTTTTTCTTGGTCAGCCTTCGTTTTCGGTTCTACGGCAACCGAAATAACCGGTTCCGGGAATTCCATTTTTTCTAATACAATAGGAGCATTTTCTGCACAAAGAGTATCTCCTGTTGTGGTATCTTTCAATCCTACTGCGGCTGCAATATCTCCACAGTATACCACATCAATTTCTTCCCTTTTATTTGCATGCATTTGAAGCAATCTTCCCATTCTTTCCTTTTTCCCTTTTGTAGAATTCAATACATAAGATCCTTTTTCTACAATTCCCGCATATACTCGGAAGAATGTCAATCTTCCTACAAACGGGTCTGTCATAACCTTAAATGCTAAAGCTGCGAATGGAGCGTCGTCAGACATTTGTCTATCCAATTCTTTTTCCGGATCTTTAGGATCGGTTCCCGCTACCATAGCTACATCTGTAGGTGCCGGCATATAGTCTACAATGGCGTCCAATAAAGGTTGAACTCCTTTGTTTTTAAAAGCAGTTCCACAAGTTACCGGTACAATAGTATTTGCAATCGTAGCAACTCTTAGTGCTGCTCTGATTTCTTCTACCGTGATTTCTTCTCCTCCGAAGAATTTTTCCATCAATTCATCACTTGTTTCCACCACAGATTCCAGCATATATTGTCTTGCTTCTTCTGCCGCTTCTTTCAGGCTTTCTCTTACTTCTCTTACTTCGAAAACTTGTCCGTTGTCTGAGTCTGCTCCCCAAACAATTTCCTTCATTTCAATCAAATCCACAATTCCTTCGAATTGATCTTCCGCTCCAATTGGTAATTGAATTGGTACAGGGTTGGATCCTAATTTTTCTCGAATGTCAGAAACACACATTTCAAAGTTCGCTCCGATTCTATCCATTTTATTGAAAAATGCTATTCTTGGAACTTGGTATTTATCTGCTTGTCTCCAAACAGTTTCTGATTGTGGTTGTACCCCGTCTACTGCTGAGAATACAGCTACGGCTCCGTCCAATACTCTCAATGATCTTTCTACTTCCACTGTGAAGTCCACGTGTCCTGGTGTATCTATAATGTTAACTCTATGTTCTCGCCAAAAACATGTAGTCGCTGCAGATGTAATCGTAATTCCTCTTTCTTGTTCCTGTTCCATCCAGTCCATAGTCGCTTGTCCTTCGTGAACTTCCCCAAGTTTTCTTTCTACTCCGGTAAAAAACAGAATTCTTTCTGTCGTTGTCGTTTTCCCTGCATCGATGTGAGCCATGATTCCAACGTTTCTAGTCATATCCAGTGATACTTTCCTAGCCATTAAATATTTCCTCCTCGATTTCCAAACTAGATCTTATAGTGTGCAAAAGCTCTATTCGCCTCTGCCATTTTATAAGTATCTTCTTTTTTCTTAATAGTCGCTCCTTCATTATTCGCTGCTGCAATCAATTCCGCTGCTAATTTTTCAACCATTCCATATTCTTTTCTTTGTCTAGTGTATAGAGTAAGCCATCGAATAGCCAATGTTTGTTGTCTATCTGCTCTTACTTCTACCGGAACTTGGTAAGTAGCCCCTCCGATTCTTCTTGATCTTACTTCAATTTGAGGTTTAATATTTTCTAAAGCTTGCTTGAAAACGTCATACCCCTCTTGACCAGTTTTTTCCTTTATTATATCCATTGCACCATAGAAAATTCCTTCTGCAATCGCTTTCTTTCCATCTAACATGATTGAGTTGATAACTTTAGTTACCACTTTGTCTGAATATCTAGAGTCTGGTAATACATCTCTTTTTACCGCTGCTCTTCTTCTTGACATGAACTGTTCACCTCCTTAAATTACGCTTTTTTCGCTCCATATTTTGATCTTGCTTGTTTTCTCTTCGCTACACCGGCAGTATCCAATGCACCTCTGATAATCTTATATCTTACCCCCGGTAAATCTTTTGTTCTTCCTCCTCTTACCAAAACGATTGAGTGTTCTTGTAAGTTGTGTCCTTCCCCAGGAATATAGCAAGTTACTTCAATTCCATTTGTTAATTTTACTCTGGCAACTTTTCTCAAAGCTGAGTTCGGTTTCTTAGGAGTTGTTGTATAAACTCTCACACACACTCCTCTTCTTTGTGGGTTACCGTGTAATGCTGGTGATTTTTTCTTTTCCACCAATGTGTCTCTTCCATTTTTAACTAATTGACTTAGAGTAGGCATTTTACCCTCCTTCCTTCTTTTTTCTTTAATTTTTTATTTTTCATAACTGAAACATTATACCCTGAATACAAAAAAAAGTCAATATCATTTTTTTCAAACAATACCAACTCTTTTTTTAGATACACACGAGGGTATGTGGATTTTTATTTTACCCTCTATTATCCTTCTCCAATTCTTTTCTCCGTAAATTTTCTCCCTTCACAAGATAGATAACGTTTATACTCAAATGGATAATATGATCTGTAAATCTCTCGTATTTCTTATGCAAATTCCAAAATAAGAATAGAGCTTCCACCTCCCCTTTACTTTCTTGAATCCACTGAATCACTTTTTGCTGCAACTCTAGAATAAAGGAGTCAATCTTATCATCCTCTTCCAATATTTGATAGGCCAATTCACAATTTTCGTGAAAGAATGCCTCCATATACATGCCATAAATTTCTTCTATTTTTCCTAATAAAACTAGAGTATACTCCCTTAACAATGCTCTTATCGTTCCATCTTTTTTCAACATGCTTTCTATCAATCGCAAACAGGCTTTCAAGAGATCTCCCATTCTTTCCAGCAACCTTGAGCTGTCAATCATCATCACAAAAAATCTTACATTTTTTGCTGCCGGTTGATATCTTGCAATCGAAGTGATTGCATCTTCTCGAATGATGACATCAAAAGAATTTATAATATTTTCAGAACTTTGAGCTCTTGCAACAATCTCCCCCTCCTCTCTTCCCTCTATCATATCACGATTTAGCTCTAAAACATAGAAAAGCTGTTTCATAGATTGTACATAATTGCGCTCAATATTGGCTTTATTTTCCTCCATATTTTTCATATGTATTAACGACCCTCCTTATGCTTTTTCTATAACATTCTGCTAAGCGAAAACTATCCGAATCGCCCCAAAATATAATCCTCTGTTTTTTTATAACTCGGTGTGGTAAACATTTGATCTGTCCGACTGAATTCTATCAATTCTCCTTGAAAAAAGAAAGCTGTCATATCGGATATTCTGGATGCCTGCTGCATATTATGCGTTACAATGATGATACTGTATTTCTCCGCCAATCCTCCAATCAATTCTTCAATTTTTGCGGTAGAAATAGGATCCAAAGCCGATGTAGGTTCATCCATTAGTAAAATTTCCGGTTTTATGGAAATTGCTCTTGCAATACATAATCTCTGTTGCTGTCCTCCGGATAAACTTAAAGCTGAATGATTCAACTTATCCTTCACTTCTTCCCATAAATTTACTGACTTTAAGGATATTTCTACAATCTCATCCAAAACATCTTTTTGTTTTTCTCCATGCAATTTTGCAGCATAGATTACATTATTGTAAATACTTTTCGGAAAAGGATTCGGACGTTGAAACACCATACCCACTTTTTTTCTGAGTTCCACTAGGTTATAGTCTTTCATAAAAACATTTTTTCCCTCCAAAAATATTTCTCCTTCATATCTTGCTCCTTCTATCAAATCATTCATTCTATTGATTGACCTTAAAAAAGTGGATTTTCCACATCCGGAAGGGCCAATCAGAGCTGTTACACGATTTTTCATAATCTCCATATTGATTCCTCTCAAGGCTTCATAGTTCCCATAAAAAAAATGAAAATCTTTGACTTGTATTATATTCACACGCACACTCCTTTATTTTTGATAACAATGTCTTACAAAAGCTCCTAACAAATTAAATCCCACTGCAATTAGCACTAACACAAAGACAGTCCCCTCCATCATCTCGCGAGGCATATTTGGAATTTGAGTAGAAATCACAAATAGATGATAAGGTAAAGTCATTACCTGTTCCCAAATGCTTTCCGGTAGAAAAGGCAAATAAAAAGCAACTGCCGTAAACATAATCGGTGCCGTTTCTCCTACAGCTCTCGAAATACTCAGAATAACTCCTGTTAAAATTCCGGGAAAAGCAGCAGGCAATGTAATTTTTTGAATCGTTTGCCACTGCGTTGCTCCCAGAGCCAGAGAAGCTTCCCGTAATTCTCTGGGAATAGCTCGCAATGCTTCTTTAGTAGCGGTAATCATCACAGGAAGACACATAATTGCCAAAGTGAGTGAACCTGCTATCATGGAAACTCCTAATTGAAAAGAAATTACAAACAGCGCCATTCCAAAGAGTCCATAAATAATGCTGGGAATTCCCGCCAAATTTAAAATCATAAGTTCAATCAAGCGAGTGAATGTATTTTCTTTCGCATATTCCACTAAATAAATGGCAGTTAATACTCCGAAAGGAACTGAAATAATAACGGTGAGAAGCGTTAAATAAAGGGTTCCCAAAATAGCGGGGAAAATTCCTCCCCCTCTCATACTGTCTTCCGGCATAGAAAACAAAAAATCCCATGAAATATGTTGCAATCCTCGGTAACTGATATACAAAAGAATGATAAAAATAGGCATAATAGAAAGATGTCCCATAATACTTATTCCGATTTCTATCCATTTCACTCTTTTCTCCGATAATATTTTCATCTTTTTGACCTCCTAATACTTCTTGATGCAATCCCGTTGATGAAAAAACTGACTAAAAACAGCAACAGTCCAATACTGAATAAGGCATAATAGTGCTCACTCCCCTGTACAACTTCTCCCATTTCAGCTGCAATCGTAGCTGTTAACGTTCTTACCGGAGAAAGTATGGATAAGGTTACGATCGGAGAATTTCCCGTTACCATAAGAACTGCCAAAGTTTCTCCCAAGATTCTTCCAAAACCAAGCATAATTGCGGCAAAAATTCCCGGAAAAGCAGCAGGGAATAAAATATACAGCACAGTTTCCAATCGATTGGCTCCCAAAGCAATCGAAGCTTCTCGATAAGAGCTGTCTAAACTCTGAAACGCATCGTCCGAAACGGAAACAATCGTGGGCATTGCCATAAACGCCAGCATAATTCCCCCCGTAAGAGCCGTAAAACCTGTATTCAATTCAAAGAAGGATTGAATCACATCTCCAAATACGTATAATCCGATAAACCCCAATACCACCGAAGGAATCGCTGACATCATTTCAATCGCTATTTTGAAAACGGTTCTTACTTTCGGACTGGCATATTCCGCCATAAAAATAATGGTAAAAAAACTAAAAAATAGAGATAGTACAAGAGCAACCGTACCGACTAAAAAAGTTCCTGTTAGCAGTGGCAGAATCCCATAAATATTGGAAAGAGAAATCCATTGTCTTCCAAAGAAAAAATCTGAGAACGAATAATATTGAAAAAAATATATCCCATTCCTACCTAAAAAAAAGAACATCAGTACTATGAATACTAGATTGCATAAAGAAACGACTTTTAAAATCTGCTTCATTTTCTCTCCTCTCCTTTTCTCTACTTCTTTTTCCAATATACAAGCCTTGTGTAATTTTGATATAAAAGGAAAGTAAAAATCTTGTAAAAAATTTACATACTTTTTACATATTCTTGATATGCCCTTTACAGCTTTTATTTATACTAAGCTCATAGAAAATATGAAAATAAAAAATTAGGAGGAAAATTATGAAATTATTGGAAAAGAAAAAAATACTTTGTTTATTTTCATTGGTGATTGCCTTAGGAAGCAGTTTATATGCAAAATCGAATGTCTTACAGTTGAAAGGCTCCGATACTTTACTCCACGTTTCTCAAGCCATCACAGAACAATATCAAAAAGAAACAAAAACCAGAATTGCTATTTCCGGAGGAGGATCCGGAATTGGAATTTCAGCTCTCTTGAATGGAACAACGGACATTGCCATGGCTTCCAGAAGTATCAAAGCAAAGGAACAGGAGCTGGCAAAAGCAAAGGGGATGAAAATAAAAGAAACTGTTCTTGGCTTCGATGGAATCACCGTGATTGTAAACAAAGGAAATCACATTAAAAATATGAATACCAGACTATTGGCAAAAGTTTTTCGAGGAGAAATTAAAAATTGGAAAGAATTGGGAGGAGAAGATGCTCCTATCGTAGTTCTATCTCGAGATTCTTCTTCCGGAACACATGAATTTTTCAAAGAACACATCATTCGAGAAAGAAATTCCAAAGGTCGTCAAGAATATGGAAAAAAAACTTTATATCTTCCTTCCAATGAGGCTATCAAACAGGAAGTAGCCAAAAATAAAAATGCAATCGGTTATATTGGAATGGGATATGTAGATTCTAGTGTTCATTCTTTAGAAATTGACGGAAAAACAGCAAGTGCAGAAAACATTTTGAATAAAAGCTATCCTATTTCTCGAGAAATTTATTGGTATAGCAATCAGAATTTGAGCGAAAACGGAAAATCTTTAATTCAGTATGCTTTGAGTCCAAAAGGACAACAAATTATCAAGCAAGAAGGTTTTGTTCCTATCAAATAATTGTGATATAATATAAAGAAAAATGAGGGAGAAAAAAGTGAAAGTACTAATTGTGGAAGATGACTTGGAAATTCAAAATTTAATTGCTTATTTTTTCAAAAAAGAGGGCTATGAAGTAGAAAAAGCAAGCAATGGTTTAGAAGCCTTGAAGCAGCTTAAAAAAAAGAGCTTTGACTTTCTTATCTTAGACTGGATGTTACCCTCTTTAGACGGAAGTCAAATTACAAAAATTATCCGAGAAATGCCTGAGGAATATGGTTCTCCTTTTGTTATTATGGTAACAGCAAAAACAGAAACGGAGGATGTTCTGGAAGGCTTTACCTTTGGAGCAGACGAATATGTAAAAAAACCATTTGACCCAAGAGAATTATTGGCTAGAGCTAAAAAATTACTTCAAAATAAAATTCCACACAGTAAAAATTCATTTCATTTTCAGTCACTCATTCTGGACGATAGAAAACATCTCGTGACATGGGAAGGAAGCGAAGTGGATTTATCGAAAAAAGAGTATGACTTGCTTCTAACTCTTCTGATAAATCAGGGACTGGTTATCACCAGAGAAAAAATTTTAGATGAGGTTTGGGGAAGTACTTACTATATTGGAGACAGGACCGTAGATGTTTATATTTCTAAACTACGGGAAAAACTACCTGGAATTTCAACTTCTATTAAGACAGTCAAGGGGGTTGGGTACAAATTAGAAGAAAAGAAATCATAAGTATATTTTGCATTATTCTGCTGGAATATTTATTTCTGTTAGGCAATTCTCGTCTGCTTTCTTCCTTGTATTCTGAAATTGCAAAAAAAGATTTGGAAGAAAGTGCTCAGATTATCCTATATCTTGTCGAAAATAACACACAAGAACAGTATCAGGAAATTTTTAAAAACAGTCCATTGCGTTTTACCTTAATTTCTACCAAGGGAGAAGTCCTATATGACTCCATGAATCCGAATAAAGTTTTTCCTATGGAAAATCATCTATCTCGTGTCGAAGTACAGGAGGCCATCAAGAAAGGAAGCGGCTTTAATATAAGAACAAGCCAAACATTTGGAGAAAAATTTGCCTATTATTCCCATTATACAACTTCAAAAGACCGACTTCCCGTGTTGGTTCGTCTCTCCTCTTCCTATGAAGAACAGTCCGCTCAGTTGACTTTTTTTCACTATGTACAACTGGCTTTTTTCTTGCTCTTAAATCTAACAATCCTATTTTTTTATAAAAATTACTTGAAACGAGATTTGCAAAAAAAATTTGAAATCATGAAACACTTCTTAGAAAGTGGAGAAAATGAAAAAAGTTCTTATTTATCAGAAGAAACATGGATACATCAATTTTGGATTCTGTTAAAGGAATGGCAACATAATAATTTAGAAAATATTGATACCTTGTCCAAAGAAAAGAAGACCCTGCAATCCCTTTTGGACTCCCTTCCTTTTTTTGTATCCCTTATAGATGCTGCCGGGAATATCCAATTGAAAAACCAGCATTTTCCATATTTGTTACAAAAAGAAAGTACTTCCTATGTGGATGCCTTCGCCTCCATAGAGTTAGTAGAAATATTAAGCTCTTGTTTTTCTCGAAAAGAGAGGTACCAAGGCTTTCTCTATTTAAAACAACAAGATAAATATCTTTCGATCGAGTTGGAATATCTTCCCTTTCGAAATTACTTTCTTCTCTTAATTCGTGATGTCAGTGAGGAAAAGAAAAAAGAAATGTTTCAAAGAACATTTTTGAATGACATTAGCCACGAATTAAAAACTCCTTTGACCAATATTAAAGGCTATCTTATCGCCATGGAAGATTCTAAGGAGGAAGAAAAACAAAATTTCCTAGACATTGTTTTACAAAATGTTCAAAAAATGGAGAATACTTTACATGATTTTTTCAAATTATCTAAAATAGAAAATACTTCCTCTTCCGAAAAACAGACATTCTCCATGCAAGAATTGGAAGAGGAATTGCACCTCCTGTTGCAAAAGTTACTTCAAGAAAAACATGGCGATTTTTCCATCACAGCCGAACAAAATATTTCTTTCTTTTTGGAAAAAGAAGAACTGATTACCATTTTAAAAAATCTTTTAGAAAATGCTATTTTATACAATACCAATCCCTCTCCTGTAATTACTTTAAGAATCTTCACTTCGACAGAGCATTACATCTTTGAGGTCATAGATAACGGTTCAGGAATTCCTTTGATAGAACAGGAAAGAATCTTTAACCGATTTTACCGAATTGAAAAATCCAGAAATAGAAATTCCGGTGGGACGGGACTTGGACTTTCTATTGTAAAAACACTGACACAGAAATTGCAAGGAGACATTTTCATCAAAGAGAGTTCTTCTCAAGGAACTACTTTCTGTCTTCTTCTTCCGAAAGAACGGTAAGTCTTATTCCAAAAATATCTTGAAAATATTCTAAAAAACCTTTGATGTTTTCTCTTCAAATGGGCTCCTCAGGAAAAAGAATTGACAGTTCTGAATAATGCTGCTAAAATGGTAAAAATTAATCAAAAATATCAAAAAATTTTAGTACAAAACAAGCAAAAACAGGGGAGGAAGAGAGCTATGAAACAATTTGATTTAGAACATGTAAATCCGGAAACACTATGTGTACAAGCGGGATATGAGCCAAAAAACGGGGAGGCAAGAATACTTCCGTTGATTCAATCAACAACCTATAAATATGACAGTGCAGACGATGTCGCTGATTTATTTGATCTGGTACAAAGCGGTCACATGTATAGCAGAATATCCAATCCGACAGTAGAAGCACTGGAAAAGAAAATCGCATGCTTAGAAGGTGGAGTGGGAGCTTTGGCAACATCCTCCGGACAAGCTGCAACCCTTTTAGCGATTTTAACAATCTGCAATGCGGGAGAACACATTGTAGCTATGAACAATCTTTACGGCGGAACCCATACCTTAATTGGTTCTACCCTTCAAAAATTAGGAATCCATACAAGTTTTGTCCCGCTGAATGCGGATGAGAAAACCATAGCAGCGGCAATCCAAAGCAATACCAAACTGATTTTTTCAGAAACCCTTGGAAATCCGAATGTAGAACTTTTGGATATCGAACGAATCGCAGGAATTGCTCATAAACACAATCTTCCGCTCTTCGTAGACAACACTTTTGCAACACCTTATCTTTGTCGCCCTTTTGAATTCGGTGCCGATATTGTCGTGCATTCTACGACTAAATACTTGGACGGACATGCGACAAGTGTAGGAGGAATGATTGTAGATGGCGGAACCTTTGACTGGACAAATGGAAAATTTCCTCATTTAACCGAGGAAGATCCTAATTATCATGGATTAAGTTATACAAAATCTTTTGGAAAGCAGGCCTTTATTACTAAAGCTCGAGTCGTATTCATGAGAGACTTCGGAGCGACAATGAGTCCCTTTAATGCATTTTTAACAAATCTGGGAACGGAAACTCTTGCACTTCGAATGGAGAGACATTCCGAAAATGCTTTGAAAATTGCACAATTTTTGGAAGCACATCCCAAGATAGCATGGACGAATTATCCCCTACTGACAACTTCCGCTTCCTGTGAGCTTGCAAAAAAATATTTAAAAAAAGGAGGAAGCGGTGTTATTTCCTTTGGAATCAAAGGAGATTTGGAAGCTACCAAGAAATTTATCAATCATTTGGAATTAGCATCTCTTGTGGTGCATGTCGGAGATTTAAGAACCCATGTTCTTCATCCTGCCAGCATGACACATCGACAACTCTCAAAAGAGGATCAATTGAAAGCCGGTATTCAAGAAAATATGATTCGACTTTCTGTGGGAATTGAAAACGTGGAAGATATTATTGCAGATATCAAACAAGCTTTGGAACGATAAAACAGACTAGAAAGAGAGGAAAAAGAAATGCCTTTAGTAATACCAAGTGATCTTCCTGCTAAAAGTATATTGGAGAAAGAACAAATTTTTACCATGACAACGCAACGAGCAGAAACACAGGATATCCGTCCTTTAAAACTGGCCATTCTGAATTTGATGCCGAAAAAGGAAGAAACAGAAACCCAACTTCTTCGCATGTTGTCCAATACTGCATTACAAGTCCATGTGGATTTGATACGAACCGACAGCCATAAATCCAAAAACACGGATTATAGTCATTTGCGTCGATTCTACAAAACCTTTGACGAAATTAAACAAAATAAATATGATGCCATGATTATCACGGGGGCTCCCATTGAAACTATGGAATATGAAAATGTTGATTATTGGCAAGAATTTACTGAAATTCTGGAATATGCAAAAGAACATGTGTTTTCGACAATGTTTATTTGCTGGGCATCACAAGCGGCACTGTATCATTACTATGGAATAAAAAAACATCAGAAATCCAAGAAAATCTTCGGTGTATATGAATTTGATTTAAAAAAACGCGGTACTTTGACAAAGGGATTTGATGACAGCTTTTTTATTCCGCAATCACGATATACCTATAATGAATTAAAAGATGTACTGTCTCATCCGGATTTAGATGTATGGGCAGGTCGAGAAGACATTGGAGCAAACTTAGTCTCCAGTAAAGACGGCCGTTTCCTATTTGTTGCCGGACATTTCGAGTATGAGGAAGATACTCTGTATCAAGAATATCTGAGAGACAAAGCAAAAGGACTCGGAACAGATATTCCGGAAAATTATTTCATCGATAATGATGAAGCCAAAGGAATTAAGGTCAAATGGCGTTCCCACGCAAATCTATTTTTTTCCAACTGGTTGAATTACTGCGTATATCAAGAAACTCCTTATGATATCTCCCAAATTTCCAAGAAAAAGGTGGCAAAGTTTGGTGGAAGTTCCTTAAGTGATGCAGGGCAATTTTCAAAAGTAAAAGATATTATATATTCTTCCGAAGAACGTGAGATTATTGTAGTCTCCGCACCCGGAAAAAGAAATGAAAAAGATACCAAAATTACAGATATTCTAAATCAATACTACATCTTAAAAAAAGACAATAACGATCTAATGCAATTGGAAGAAAAAATACGAAGATTTCGGAAAGAAAATGAAGAGAAAAAAGAAAAGTCTCTGGACATCATTGTCAATCGTTTTACAGAGATTGCAAAGGACTTGGAATTGAGTCAAGAGACCGTAGCTATCATTCAAAATGTCATTTCCAAAATCAAAGATTCCGACAATCGTGATTTCATTCTGAGCCGAGGAGAATATTTAAATGCAATCCTCATGGCAAAATATTTAAACTATGAATTTCTGTATGCGGAAGATATTATTTTCTTTGACAACAACGGGGCACTCAATAAACGAAAAACATACCAAGCCATTCGTCAAAGAATGGCAAATCACTTGAAGTTCGTGGTTCCCGGATTTTATGGAAAAACAGAGAATGGGGAAATAAAAACATTTGACCGTGGAGGCTCGGACATCACCGGCTCAATTATTGCAGGAGCTTTACATTCGGAGCTCTATGAAAACTGGACTGATGTGGACGGAGTTATGACCGCAGACCCAAATAAAGATAAAACTGCAAAAACCATTGATCACCTGAGCTATGAACAACTTTTACGTATGGCGGAAAAAGGTGCCAATGTGTATCATTTGGATGCCATTGAACCTGTGATGAAGCAGGAGATTCCTATTCATATCCGTAATACCAATAATCCTTCGGGAAAGGGAACGATCGTTCAAAAAAAATAAAAAAATTAGGTTCTTTGTCAACGTATATTGATAAAGAACCATTTTATTTTCTTCCCTATACTAAGTAAAAAGATTGAATCATATCCAGCCTAAACATACAAGTGGACAATATTCTTGCCCTTATGCCCGACTTTTGAAGATATCACCGTTAAAGATTGCGGGAACTTCCGCAGAATTAGTTATGCCATCATATAACTTTTAACCCTATCTTATTTTTTCAAAATATGTTAGAATGCTTATAAGAGTTATATCACTTTTCCAGGATTTACAAGAGTAAACTTTAATTCTCCTTCTAGGATGATTAAAATCCTCATGTAAAATATAAAAGAGTAAAAATATATAAAATTTTATCACATTACTTTTGTGATTTGTTATATAATGAAAATCAAATTTAAGAGTAGGAGGGTTTAATAATATCCTTTGTGAATATTATTATATATAAAAATTATGTCAGAAGTACCTATTTCAAACACAAAAAAAAATAATGAAAACAAAGCACAATATCTTAAGGTCATAGATAAAATCAAAGAAAAAATTTTTTCAGGTAAAATTAAGATAGGAGATAAGCTGCCTCCAGAAAGAGATTTAGCGGAAGAATATAAAGTGGGAAGACCATCTATAAGAGAGGCTGTGAGAGGGCTTGAAATTTTAGGTCTACTTGAAGTGAAACAGGGAAGTGGAACCTATGTAAGAAATAACATTGAAAAATTAATGGTGGACTCTTTGGATATTATCTATAACACAAATAATGTATCGGACAGGGAAGTTATAGAGTTTCGAGAAATGTTTGAATATTCCTCGGTTAAACTGGCGGCTTTAAATGCAACTAATGAAGAAATAGCTGAATTGGAATGTATTCTACGTAGAATGAAAGAAACAAACAGTTCTCAAGAACTGGAAGAGTTAGATTTATCATTCCATGAGCAGATCGCAGTAATGTCACACAATATTTTAATTATGGAGACTTTTGCGGCAATAAGGAATTTTTTCAATCGTTGTATTAAAAACTCTGTACATTTAATCTATTTAAATGGAGAAAAAAATCAGGATATTATCGACTATCATATTTATATTTTCGATGCTATCAAGGATAGAGACTCCACTGTTGCACTTATTTTTATGGAACGGCACTTTAGGAAAGTAAGAGAATTGATATTAAAATGAGTTATCTTGAATATATTTCAATATATTTCCATTCCAATCTTTCCATTTTTCAAAAATATCTCGTGATATAAAAAAAGCTGTCTTTTTTGAGACGGCTTTTTTTATTTTTTTAAAAAAGGTAATACCATTTTTTATGTTTTTAAAAATTGGTAAGATATTTTTTCGGATTTATTTTTCATATCAAAATACCCTTAAAACTATATACTTCAATTGATTTTCCGTAAAAATCCAGAAATATGATTTTTATATTTTTGAAAATTATCCTTGCTTTTCTTAAAAAATAGGGGTATATTTTTATTAAATTGGTAAGATGACTTTTAAATAGGTATGATATTTAAAAAATTTGTTTTCTTATCATAAGATCTGTCATAAAAAAAGCTATCAAGCAAATGGAAATATAGTTTTACTATGTTTTCGTTCTACAAGGAGGAGATATGAAAATAATAGTTTGTATGAAGCAAGTACCCGATACGACAGAAGTGAGATTAGACCCAAAAACAAATACTTTAATCAGAGAAGGAGTTCCGAGCATCATAAATCCGGATGATAAATCAGGATTGGAAATGGCATTGCGATTGAAAGACCAGTACAATGCGCATGTAACTGTTTTGACCATGGGACCTCCACAAGCAGATTTAGCATTAAGAGAAGCTTTGGCGATGGGAGCAGACGAAGCAATTTTACTCACAGATAGAGCCTTTGGAGGAGCAGATACTTGGGCCACTTCCTGTACCTTGGCAGGAGCTTTAAAGAAGCTCCACTATGATTTAATCATTACGGGAAGACAGGCTATTGATGGAGATACCGCCCAAGTGGGTCCACAGTTGGCAGAACATCTACATTTGCCTCAAGTCAGTTATGTGGAAAAGGTTCAAAAAAATGGCGATACTCTCATTGTAAAAAGACAATTTGAAGACAGATACCACAAAATTGAAATCAAAATGCCCTGTGTGATTACAGCCCTATCAGAGTTGGCACAGCCAAGATATATGTCGGTCGGAGGTATTTTTGATGCCTATCAGAAAGAAATAACCGTATGGGGACTTCATGATATTGAGGAAAATATCAATTTGGAACATATAGGTTTGAAAGGCTCCCCTACAAAAGTGAAAAAATCCTATCCAAAACAAGGGAAGGGAGCAGGAACTCTATTAAAGGGAATGACGGCAGAAGAAATTGCTCAGGCTATTTTAGCAAAATTAAAAGAAAAATATATTATCTAACAAAAGGGGGATGCATGACATGAGTAGAGATGTATTTGTATTCATAGAACAAAGAGACGGAGAATTGCAGAAAGTAGGAATAGAATTATTAGGAAAGTCCAAGGAATTGGCAGAAACATTAGGACAAAAAGTGGTAGCTATGTTAGTCGGAGCAAATATCAAATCCAAAGCGGAAACTCTAATTCATCATGGTGCCGATAAAGTAATTGTTATAGAAAATGAGATGTTACAAGAATATGTCACAGAACCCTATGCCAAAGCAATCTATACCATTATAAAAAAATATAATCCGGAAATTGTATTGTACGGAGCGAGTTCCATCGGAAGAGATTTAGCTCCCAGATTGGCCGCAAGACTTCATACAGGATTGACCGCAGATTGTACAGCTCTTGAAATTGATGAAAATACGAGACATCTTATGATGACCAGACCGGCTTTTGGAGGAAATCTGATGGCAACCATATTATGTGAAAATCATAGACCGCAAATGGCAACAGTAAGACCGGGGGTCATGAAGGCATTGGATGCCGATATGAAGGCACAAGGGGAAATTATTGAAGAAAATGTGGAATTTACAGAAACCGATATGAATATTGTCCTAAAGGAAGTCATAAAACGGGAAAGTAAACGAAAAGATATTACAGAAGCAGCTGTATTGGTTTCAGGAGGAAGAGGAATTGGAGCTCCGGAGAACTTCAATCTGTTGCAAGAATTGGCTGATTTGTTAGGAGCTGAGGTATCAGCTTCCAGAGCAACCGTAGATGCAGGTTGGATCTCCAAGGATAGACAAGTTGGCCAAACAGGAAAAACAGTAAGACCCCAAGCTTATTTTGCACTTGGTATCAGTGGAGCGATTCAGCATTTAGCAGGAATGGAAGAATCAGAATGTATTATTGCCGTGAATCGAGATGAAGAAGCCCCTATTTTTAAAGTAGCTGATCTGGGGATTGTCGGAGATGTCAATACTGTTATCCCAAAACTGATAGAATGTTTAAAAAAAGAAAAACAAGAAAAAAAAAATAAATGGAGTGTATTTCTAGGAAAATTTCAAGGAGGGAAAACATGAATAAAGAACAAAACATGCTGGAAGGATTAAAAGTAATCGAGTTTGCAAATTTTGTTGCAGGACCATGTTGTGGAAGATTATTGGCAGATTGGGGAGCAGATGTCATAAAAATCGAACCTTCGTTTGGAGATACGATGAGAATTGTCGGAATGCAATGGTGTTCTCCTATTGACGAAGTAGAAAATCCGCTTTTTGAAAATGAAAATGCCGGAAAAAAAGGAATTGTCATAGATGCCAACACAAAAGAAGGGCAGGAAGTAATCTATGATTTAGTAAGAAATGCGGATATATTCTTGACAAATACCAGACAAAAAGCTCTGGTAAAATCAAAACTTGATTATCAAACAATGAAGGAAATAAATCCCAAAATTATCTATGGGCACTTACTTGGATATGGAGAAAAAGGTCCGGCGAAGGATACTCCTGCCTTTGACTATACAGCCTACTTTGCCAGAGGAGGAGTTGCCTTAGGACTTATGGAAAAAGGAACTTCCCCTTGTAACACGGCAGCAGCTTTTGGAGATCACTATGCCGGAATGAGTTTAGCAGCCGGAATATTGGCAGCAATCCATAGAAGAGACAGAATAGGAGTTGGAGAAAAAGTAAAGGTAGCATTATTTCATACAGCTGTATTCGGAATGGGGCTTCCCATTGTAAGTTCTCAATATGGATATGAAATGCCTATCACAAGACGTATGCCGCCAAATCCTATCAATACCACTTTTAAAACGCAGGATGATGAATGGATTCAAATTGCCTTTTTCCAATATGAGAAATGGTTCCCGAATTTCTGTAATCTTGTCATTGATAGACCTGATTTGATTGGAGGAAAATTTTCGACATTAAAAGGAGGAATTGCCAATTCAGAAGAATTTATTCCGATACTGGAGGATATTTTTATTCAAAAGCCGGTATCCGAATGGATGAAACGTTTAGCAGAAGCAGGAATTCCATTTGAAAAATTACAAACTCCCGGAGAGGTATTGAAGGATGAACAATGTTGGGCAAATGACTATTTGTTCAAACATACCTATGAAAATGGACATGAAGGAATTTTATACAATACTCCGGTGCTATTTGAAGAATATGGTAGGAAAAAGTTTGTCAGAGCACCAAAATTAGGAGAACATACAGAAGAAAGTCTAAAGAAAATAGGATATGGAAAAGAAAAGATTGACAGCTTAAAAGAAAAAAAGATAATCGCCTAGAAATTTTTTATCTGGGGAGTAAAACGGTACATAAAATGGAAAGGAATACAAAATATTGGAACGGGTTTTGTAAGGGGTGATGTATGAATGGAAGAAAAGAAAAGTGCAGTTCAGGTAGTGAATGGTTTATTGGCACAGTCATATAAAGATGCATGGGATGCAAAAGCGAAGGGAATCCCTGTTGGTTGGTCCGCCTCCGTCTTCCCGCAGGAGCTTGTAGAATGTTTCGGCTTACCGCTTTGTTTTCCGGAAAATCAAGCAGCAGGGCTTGCCGCAAAAAGAGAATCTTTAAAATTACAGGAAATTGCAGAAAGTAAAGGGTACTCTATCGATTTGTGTGCCTATGCAAGAACAAATTTCGGTTTTTTAGAAAGCGGTTCGGAGAATATCAATATGCCGAAACCCGACTTCGTATGTTGTTGTAATAATATATGCAGTATGATTGTAAAATGGTATGAAAATCTTGCAAAAGAATTGAATATTCCTCTGATTATGATAGATACTCCTTTTAATAACGAATATGAAGTCTCCGAAAGAAGAATTAAATATTTTGTGGGACAATTTCAACATGGAATCAAACAATTGGAAGAAATTTCAGGAAAAAAATTTGATCCTAAAAAATTGGAAGAAGTCATGGCGATATCCTCTGAAAATGGAAAGCTGTGGAAAGAATCCATGCAGCTCTCCAAAGATGTCTATCCTTCTCCAATGAATGGTTTCGATTTATTTACCTATATGGCAATGATTGTTTGTTATAGAGGAAAAAAAGAAACCACGGAAGCTTTCAAGCTTTTAATTGAAGAACTGAAAGAAAATGCCAGAACAGGAAAAACAACATTTAAAGGGGAAGAAAAGTATCGAATCATGATGGAAGGAATCCCATGCTGGCCTTATATCGGCTATAAAATGAAGACTCTGGCAAAGTACGGAGTAAACATGACAGGAAGTGTATATCCCTACGCTTGGGCATTGGTATATGAAAAAAATGATTTGGAAGGTTTGGCAAGAGCTTACAGTTCCATGTTTAACAATGTCAATCTTGAAAGAATGGTGGAATACAGAGAACAGGCATTGGCAGATGGAAATTGTGTGGGGGCACTATACCATATGAACAGAAGCTGTAAACTTATGAGTTTTATCCAATATGAAATGGCAAGAAGAGTGGCCGAAGATACAAAATTACCATATTCGGGCTTTGCCGGAGATCAGGCTGATCCGAGAGGCTTCTCAGAAGCACAGTTTGAAACAAGACTTCAAGGTTTTCTTGAAATAATGGAACAACATAAGGAGGCAAAAAATGATTAAAAATCTTTTAAAACAATGTGAAGAAATCGCTTTGAATCCTAAAAAAACAGTTTGTGACTATATCGAAAAAAAGAATATAAAAGCAATCGGGATGATTCCATTATTTGGACCGGAAGAACTGGTGGATGCAGCGGGAATGTTACCGGTTGGATTATGGGGAAGCTATGATATTGAAATAAATCTGGCCAAAGAGTATTTTCCACCATTCTGTGCATCGGCGGGG
>UMKD01007712.1_pt1 | contig 19189 bp, 22 predicted proteins | sample 1966221 | NCBI WGS metagenome assembly UMKD01 (sample SAMEA4836167, study PRJEB28245) | human gut metagenome | biome: gut microbiome; material: fecal sample | place: Denmark | collected 2008
TAGACCTCCTGGGCGTTGCAGCCGCGGGAGAGGTCGTTGATCGGCGCGTTCAGGCCGAGCAGGATCGGGCCGTACGCGTCGAAGTTACCCAGACGCTGTGCGATCTTGTAGCCGATGTTACCAGCGTTGATGTCGGGGAAGATGAAGGTGTTGGCGTGACCGCCGACGCCGTCGGAGATGTGCTTGGTCTTGGCGACGGTCGGAGAGACCGCCGCGTCGAACTGGAACTCGCCGCCGATCGGGGTGTCGGGCATGAGGGCCTTGGCCTTCTCGCAGGCATTGCGCATCTTGTCGACGTCCTCGCCCTTGCCGGAGCCGAGGGTGGAGTAGCTCAGGAAGGCGACCTTCGGGTCAACGCCGAAGATCTTGGCGCAGGAAACGGTCTCCTTGCAGATCTCGACGAGCTCGTCCTCGTTGGGCTTGATGTTGATGGCGCAGTCGGCCATGGCGAGCACTTCGTTCTCGCCGGAAGCGGCGGGACGGACCATGATGAAGCAGGAAGAGACGATCTTGTTGCCGGGCTTGGTCTTGATGAGCTGGAGCGCGGGACGGACCGTGTCGGCCGTGGAGTAGGTCGCGCCGCCGAGCAGGCAGTCGGCCTTGCCCATCTTGACGAGCATGGTGCCGAAGTAGTTGCTCTTCTTGAGCGCGGCGCGGCACTCGTCGGCGGTCATCTTGCCCTTGCGCAGCTCGACCATCTTGTCGACCATCTCGTCCATGCCGTCGTAATTCTCGGGGTCGATAATCTCGGCACCGCGGATGTTGAAGCCGATGTCCTCGGCGGCGGCAGCGATCTCATCGGGGTTGCCGACGAGCACGGGCTTTAAGAAGTTACCGGACAGCAGACGGGCGCTCGCTTCGAGAATGCGGGGGTCGGTGCCTTCGGTAAAAACGATCGTCTTGGGGCTCTTTTTCAGTGTGTCAATCAGTTTTGCAAACATGTTGATTCCTCCTGATATATGATGTGCCGATAAAATGGCACAGATTTACAGATACAGTATACACCTACTTTTTCACCGCCTCAAGAAAAAATAACGCAAAATCTCTGCAAAAGTTTACAAATTTTCCAAACTCTTACAACATATTAGCAGTATCATTTCCCCAAAAGGCTTGACGGAGCCTTGAAAACCAAGTATACTGGTCAATGGTTACAAATTGTAACTTTTATTTTTACATGCATCCTCTAAGGAGTTTTGATATGTCAGAGCAAAAACGATCCACCCCCCAGCGCAGCGGCGCGTCCAGGCAGCGCCGCCGCTCGAATGCCTCGCCGCGAAGACGGCCGAGCAGGCGCGGCGGCATGCCGCAATGGCTGAGCGGCTGGCTCGAGCACATGGCGCTATTTTTTTCCACGCTCGGTGCGCGCATCCGCCGCATCGGCCCACGCGCCCGCACGGTCATGCGCGAGAGCAGGGCGCGCAACTTTCCTGAATCCAACCGCTTTTTGGTGCAGGTCTTCCTTGTCATCGGCGGGATGTTCCCGATGTGGCGATCGCTGCTGCATGAAAGGATCATGGCGCGCCGCCGCCAGCGCAGCCACGCTGCCGGTGTGCACGAGGACCGCTGGCGCAGGCACGCGCGGCGCGTGAACCCGTTCTACTTCATCGGCGGCGCGGCGGTCGTGGCCGCGATCGCGCTGTTTTTCTCGTTCTACACGCTGGGAACGACCGTAGAGTATAACGGCAGCGTGGTCGACACCGTCGCGAGTGCCGCGCAGGCACGCAAGGCGGCCTCCAAGCTCGAGAGCATCACGACCGAAACGCTCGGCAAGAGCTATGAGATCGCAAAGGATGCCATCCATTATTCGACGGCTTTCGTCCGCCGCAGCGATGTGACGGATTCGACGACTTTCGAGCAGGACCTCGCCGACGAGCTCGGCCAGGTGACCTACGGCTACTCGCTCTATGTCGACGATGAGCTCATCGGTTCGACGCAGTACGCCGGCGCGCTGGACGAGCTGCTCAAGCAGATCAAGCAGGTCTACGCCTCGGCGGATACGCTGAGCGTCGACTTTGTCGAAAATGTCCGCATCGCGGAGGGCTACGTCCCGACCGACAGCGTGATGAACCTCGGTGAGATCGCCGAGATCCTGAATTCGACGAAGTCGGGCGAGGTGACCTACACCGTCGTCAAGGGCGACACCTGGGGCCAGATCGCCAACAACAACGGCATGACCGCCGCCGAGCTCGAAGCGCTGAACCCCGGCTACGACATCAACCGCATCCACATCGGCGATGCGCTGACGCTCTCGAACGCCGTGCCGTATCTGACCGTCAAGGTCACCGAGCGGCAGAACTATGTCGAGGACGTCAACTATGACGTGAACTACGTGAGCGATTCGTCCATGTATCAGGGCGACGAGCGCGTGATCTCCAAGGGCTCGTTCGGCAAGGCTGATATCGTGGCCGATGTTACCTATGTCAACGGCGAGGAGCAGGAGCGCACGGTCATCTCGTCCGTCACGCTCTCCGACCCTGTGGCCGAGACGCGCGCCCGCGGCACGAAGGTCCGCCCGACCTGGTACCCCACCGGCAGCTTCCGCTGGCCGTGCTCGGGCCGCATCACCTCGCGCTTTGGTTACCGCAACACCGGCATCCGCGGCGCGACGAGAAACCACAAGGGCATCGACATCGCCTGCTCCTACGGCACGCCGATCTATGCCGCCGACGGCGGCCGCGTGACCTACGCGGGCTACAAGGGCGCGATGGGCTACGTCGTCATCATCGACCACAACAACGGCTATGTCACGTATTACGAGCACAACTCGTCGCTGCTCGTTTCCGCGGGACAGACGGTCTACAAGGGCCAGCAGGTCGCCAAGGCGGGCCGCAGCGGCGTCGCCAGCGGCGTCCACTGCCACTTCGGCATTCAGAGAAACGGCAGCTACGTCAACCCGCTCAACTATCTAAGTTAAAATCAAAGGGATCCCATCCGATGGATGGGATCCCTTTGATTTTAGGGGATCGCACTTCGCTTCGTGCCTTGCCGCCGTAGGCGGCTGCGACACGCGCGAAGCGAGAAGAATAAATCGCCACGCGCATGTCGCGGCGATTTATGATTAAAATTATTTGCCGCCTGCGGGCGGCAAAGTCTGCGACGCTTTTTCCCGTTTTTCTGCCCGTATGGGCAGAAAATGCGGCGGATGTAGGTTGATGGGTTTTGCGCCGATTGGGGTGTGGGGGCCTGTTTGCCGCCGGTCGCGGCAAATGCGGCATGGGGATCATGAAAAGACCGCTGCGGCGTTTCGCAGCGGTCTTTTTTATCGTGTTTACTGTTCCGTCAGGACGCGGCGGACCTCGCCGGTGAAGTAGAGCGAGCCCCAGGAGCAGATGGCGTCATCCTCGCCTGCCAGCTCCAGGGCGCGGCGGACGCCGTCGTCGGTGTCCTTGGCGGGGACGGCCTGCACGCCCTGTGCATTCAGCCACGCGGCGAGCTCGTTTTCATCGAGTGCGCGGGCAGAAGGCGGCGTGATGACGACGAACGCCTTGGCGAGCGGGAGCGCGCGGCGCAGCATTTGCTGCCAGTCCTTGTCGCGAAGCACCCCTGTGAGGAAGATGAGTTTTTTGTCGCCGTAGAGCGCGGCGAGCGAATCCATCAGCGCGTCGACGCACTGAGGATTGTGCGCGCCGTCAACGATGAAGTCCGGCCCGCGGCGCAGGAGCTCGAGCCGTCCGGGCCACTGGGCGTGGGAAAGCCCCTCGTCAATGGCCTCGTCCGTGAGCTTGTCCCAGCCGCGCGAGCGCAGCGCGCTGCACACGTCGATGACCGTCAGCGCGTTCAAGAGCTGATACTCGCCGAGAAGCCGCAGGTGGTACGGCCCGCGGCCGCGGTATTTGAACTCTTGACCGTCGAGCGAGGACGAAATGCGCTCAAGCTTTTCCTGCGCGGTGATCGTGAGAGCCACGTCCTCCTGCGCGCACTTTTCGCGCGCGACGTTCTCCACGCCCTCGCTCTGGCCGAAGAGCACGGCGTGCGAGCCATGCTTGATGATGCCGCACTTCTCCGCGGCGATCTTCTCGACCGTGTCGCCGAGAATGGCCGTGTGCTCCAAGCCGATGTTCGCCACGACGCAGACCTCCGGCGCGGGGATGACGTTCGTCGAATCCATGCGCCCGCCGAGACCGACCTCGAGCGAGACGATGTCGCACTGCTCCTGCACGAAGTAGAGGAAGGCGATGGCCGTCATGATCTCAAAGCCCGTGGGCATTTCGCTCATGCTCTCCGCTGCGTTCCGCACGGTGTTTGTGAGCGAAATGAGGGAGTTGTCGTCGATCTCTTCCCCGTTCACGCGCATGCGCTCGTGGAAGCGCAGCAGGTGCGGCGAGGTATAGAGCCCCGTGCGGTACCCCGCGCGCTGGAGCACGGAGGCGAGCATCGCGGCAGTAGAGCCCTTGCCGTTCGTGCCCGCGATGTGGACGAATTTGAGCTTCTGCTCGGGATTGCCGAGCAGACCCAGAAGCTCGCGCGAGCGCGCAAGGCCTGGCGCGCTCTGCTCCCAGTTGTCGAATTGCAGATATTTGAGGGTCTCCTCAATGGTTTGCAGGTCTTTCACATTGTTCACCTGTATTTCCTGTAGAATAAGGCGAAGGCGTCGGCCCTCGCCTGCGGGATTTGATCTATCGGTCGATCTTGCGCAGCATGGCGGTGAATTCCTCGGGCAGCGGGCATGTGAGCGAGACAAGATCCTTCGTCCGCGGGTGGATGAACTGAAGCCCCACCGCGTGAAGGCACTGACCCGTCAGGCCTGGAACGGCCTTTTTTGCGCCGTAGACCGTGTCGCCCAGGATCGGGTGGCCGAGGTAGGCCATGTGCACGCGAATTTGATGCGTGCGGCCCGTTTCGAGCCTGCACCGCACATGCGTGTAGCCGGGATAACGGGCGATGACCTCCCAGTGCGTTACCGCGCGGCGCCCCCCCGGAACGACGGCCATGCGCTTGCGGTCGCGGCTGTCGCGCGCGATGGGCGCGTCGACCGTGCCGCTGTCCTCACATAAGTTGCCGACCACGATACACTCATACGTGCGCGCGAGCGTGTGGTCGGCCAGCTGGGCGGAGAGGAACTGGTGCGCGTAGTCGTTTTTTGCCGCGATGATGAGCCCGCTCGTGTCGCGGTCGATGCGATGCACGATGCCGGGGCGCAGCGCGCCGCCGACGCCGGAGAGACTGTCGCCGCAGTGATACAAAAGGGCGTTCACGAGCGTCCCGTCCGGATGGCCCGGCGCGGGATGGACGACGAGCCCGCTCGGCTTGTTGACGACGATGACGTCGTCGTCCTCGTAGACAACGTCCAGAGGGATGTCCTGCGGAACGGCGTCGATGGGCGCGGGCTCTTCGGGGGTGAATTCGATCTGCTCGTGTCCCGTGAGCTTGTAGCTCTTGTTCGGCGCTTTGCCGTTCACGAGGACACGCCCGTCCTCGACGGCTTTCGCCGCGGCGGAGCGGGTCAGGTCTTCAATTGCGCGGGCGAGGCAGGCGTCGAGCCGCGTACCGGCATCGGCTTCACTTGTTTGCAGCAGGATCGGTTCCATCGACCTTGTTCCCCCAGTTTTTCTCGTCGCTCTTGCTGTAAAAGGCAAGGTAGTAAATGAGCGCGCAGACCGTGCCGCACACGACGAACACATCCGCCACGTTGAAGACGGGAAAGTCCATGAACATCGTGTCTAACATGTCGACGACGTACCCGAGGCGCACGCGGTCAATGAGATTGCCGATGCCGCCGCCGAGGATGATCGCAAGCGACCACTGGCCCAGCGGATGGCGCACGATCTTGACGAGCAGCCATGCGATGGCGCACATGCCCGCCGCCGTCAGCGCGATGAGCAGCCACCTTGCGCCCGAAAAGCTCGACCACGCCGCGCCGTAGTTGTGCACGCGCGTGAGCTGTAACAGCGGCGGCAGCAGCGGCTCCGATTCGCCGAGCGACATTGTGTGCACGACGAGGAATTTGACGGCCTGATCCGCCGCCACGCAGAAAACCGCCGCGAGGGCAAGGCAGACCGCCTTGCCCTTGCCGCGTCGGTAAAATGCAGCGTATAAAATCACCATCAGCGCCAGCGCGCCGAAAAAGATCCACAGGATCGGCCCTCCGATGCTGCCGGAGACGACGATCTGTGTCGTGCCGTCCGCGCCGCCGATCACGCCGATATCGTTCATTCGCTCTCCTTTTCTCCTGCGGGGGTGTTTTCCGCAGGCTCTTCGACCGCCGGTGCGGTCTTGGCGACCTCGACGATCAGAATATCGTCTGCCTGACGGAGCGCGGTGCGCTCAGCCTCAGGCAGCTCCATGGCGTCTGCTAAGTCATGTGCCGCTTCGGCCACGACGAGGTAGCTGACGTACTCGTCATTTTCCGCGTACACGGCCATGCCGCGCTCGTGCAGAAATTCCGCCGCCGCGGGTACATCCAGCGTGATGATGGCATAGCCGCCGCTTGCGTCGGCGGAGCGGTCGTCTGCGCCGTCTTCCGCGTCATAGGTGTCGAACGGGCTGGCGTCGGCCTGCACGCCCTCCTTCTGCACGGCGGAATAGCTGTAGGTAAAGTCCTCCGCCGTGTCGCCGGACGCAGCGGGCGCACTCGCCGTGTCATTGCCGCTGGTATTGCAGTCCGCGGCGCTGTCGTTGCTGCTGACCATCGCGGGCGCCAGCTTCCACGCCGCGGCCATGACGACAAGCAGCGCAAAGCACGCGGCCAGCACGCGCGGCCATGCACGGCGGTGGCGCGATCTCTCGCGCTTTTCCTCATGCACCCGCTCGAGCACGCGCTCGGAAAAGCCCTCCGGCGCGTCGAGCTCGGGCATTTCCTCGAACATCGTGTGCACGATCATCAGTTCCGAGAGATACTCCCGGCAGTTCTGGCAGTGCTCTACGTGCGAGAGCACCTCTTCCTTTTCGTTTTCGCTCAATTCTCCGTCCACAAAGGCAGAGAGCGCGGCGGCGTACTGTTCACAACATTTCATTTGGCGCTCATCTCCTCACGATTACATTCTGTAACTTTTGACGAAGCAATTTCAAAAAAGTTCCCGTTTCCGGATAAAAAGTTGCGCAAAAGTGATCGGCCCCTGCTGATGCGCGATTTGACCGTGCCCAGCTCGATCGACGCGCTTTCTGCGATCTCGGTGTAGCTCAGGCCTTCGATCTCGCGCAGGATGAGCACCTTTCGGTACTCCTCCGGCAAGGCGGAGAGGCCCTCCTGCAATAATTTCTGTGCCTCGCGGTGCTCGACCGTCTCCTGCGGCTGGGGCGAGGTGTCGACCGCGTCGACAAACAGCTCCTCGTCGTCGAGCGAGACGCTGCCGCTCTGTTTTTTTCGCCGCCGCAGCGTGTCGATGCAGGCGTTCGTCGCCAGACGGTAGATCCACGTCGAAAGCGATGACTCCTGTCGGAAGCGGTCGATCCCGCGCCAGAGCGCAAGAAAGGCATCCTGCGCGGCCTCCTCGGCGTCCTCGCTGTTGCCGCACATGCGGAAGCACAGCGTATACACTTTTTTCTCATATTGGCGGATCAGCTCTTCGAAGGCGGCTTCATCCCGCTTTTGAAGGCGCGCAATGAGTTCCCGTTCGTTCATAGCTTTTTATCTGATCCTCAGCGCAGATCCCGCTTGATCGACGCGCTGAGCGCGTGCAGCTCGGAAAGCGTTGAGAGCTGCACGATCTTCTCCTTATAATAATTCGCGTGGCTGATGCCCTTTAGGTACCAGCACAGGTGATGACGCGCCTGCAGCATGGCGACGCGCTCGTTTTGATACTGTGCGGCCAGTTCCACCTGACGCACGGCGGTGTCCCACCGCTCGGCAAACGGCGGCAGCGGCGGAATGTCGCGCCCTGAGAGCGCGGCGGCGGACTGCTCGAAAAGCCACGGATTGCCGAAGCTCCCGCGGCCGATCATCGCCATGTCCGCGCCCGTGAATTTAAGGATGCGCACCGCGGCCTCGGGCGAAAAAACGTCGCCGTTGGCGATGACGGGGATGCTGACGGCCTGCTTGACGTCGCGAATCGTGTTCCAGTCGGCCTCGCCGCCGTACATCTGCATGCGCGTGCGCCCGTGCACCGCGACGGCGCTGACGCCCACTTCTTCGAGCATTTTGGCGAGCTCGACGGCGTTGATGCTGCCCTTGTCCCAGCCGCGGCGCATCTTCGCCGTGACGGGGACCTTGACGGCGCGCACGACCGCCTCAGCGATGCGCGCGGCCTTTTCGGGATCCTTCATCAGCGCGCTGCCGTCGCCGTTTTTGACGACCTTGCCCACGGGGCAGCCCATGTTGATATCCAAGATGTCCGCGCCGGAAATTTCGATCGCCATCTGCGCAGCCTCGGCCATGCAGTTCACATCGCTGCCAAAGATCTGCGCGGCAAACGGCTTTTCGCTCGGAAACGGACGAAGCAGCTGCGCGGTCTTCGTGTCGTGGTAGCACAGCGCCTTGGCGCTCACAAGCTCTGTGACGGTGTAGCCCGCGCCTTTTTCGGAGCAGATCTGGCGGAATGCAGCATCCGTTACGCCCGCCATCGGCGCGAGCGCGAGCTTCGATTCAATTTTTACCGTTCCGATCTGCATAGTCCGCCTCTTTTCGATAACAATACAAGCATAGTATAGCATAGCAAGGCCGACAAGTCAAAGGAACAAAACGTGGACGGAGAAGTTTTTTGCAAACAGGTGTTGACATCACGGCGGAGGTATGGTATATTATCTGTTGCCGATATCTGCCGGTGTGGTGGAATTGGTAGACACAGGGGACTTAAAATCCCCCGGTAGCGATACTGTACCGGTTCGAGTCCGGTCACCGGCACCAGTATTCCCTTAATTTCATATCGCGGAGTGGAGCAGTTGGTAGCTCGTCGGGCTCATAACCCGGAGGCCGTAGGTTCGAGTCCTGCCTCCGCAACCAGAAAAACAGCCGTTTTCGTAAAGAAAACGGCTGTTTTTGCAACTTCTGGCACGAGTTTACTTTAGAGCAAGTGCGAATAATTCAACTTTAGTTCAACTCGGTCAAAAAATCATGCTTTTTTGAGGAACGCATCGGCCAGAATATCCGTGTTCTTTTGGTCGGCGGCTTCTATCACGTGGGCATAGATATTGACGGTCGTGCTCACCTGCGCGTGACCTAATCGCTTTGAGATCGACACACTATCCGCACTGTTGAAATAGAGAATGGACGCCATCGTGTGGCGGAATGCGTGCGGATTGATGTGCGGCAGGCCGCGGCGTTTGCTGAACTTGCTCATCCAGCCGGTCACGCTGTCCGGATGCATGGGGCTTCCGTCATCCTGCGTGAATACGAATCCTTGATCGTGGTAGTATTCTCCGAGCCGCAGACGCTCGCTGCTTTGCCATGCTTTGTATTGCTGCAAAAGCTGCATCGTTTCTGCCGGGAGCGTGATAAAGCGCTTGGAGGTATCCGTTTTCGGCGTGTCCTCATAGATGCCGCGGTCAGGCGTGTAGACGATGTTATTGCAGATGTAAATGCGATTTTCCTTAAAATCTACCTTGTCCCACTTCAAACCTAAGAGCTCGCCGCGGCGCGCGCCGGTGATCAGAAACAAGTGCGTCAACGCTTTCCATTTGATGGGTTCCTCTTCCAGCGCGTCGCGAATCGCGGCGACCTGTTCGGGCTGGAAGTAGTTGACTTCCTTTTTAGTGACTTTCGGCAAGGTGGCCTTCGCCGCGACGTTGAACGGGACAAGCCCTTCTTTCTCCGCTTGGCCTAACACGGTGGAGATCAGGCGGTGATGCTCGAGTATCGTTTTCGGAGACAAAGTGCGCTCGTTTTCTTGAAACGTGAATACCTTCTCAGGTTTCATACCGAGCGCAAGCGCGATTTTATCGGCAGAGTCCTTGTCGATAGAAGTACCTTTGACAGCTACGTACACAGTGCGGAGCGGTACGCCGCTTTTCTCTGCCAGCGCGGCGCGCGTGAGAGAGTGCTCTTTCAATTCTGCTGCAAGGTCAATTTTGGACACGGCACGGATACTGCCTTTTCCGGCGCCGGACTTGGAGAGCTCAAGATAAAAACTGTTCAAATGATCGGCGCGGAGGTCTTTTAGCTTGATGTGGCCGATAGCAGGGTAAATGCGCTCAGTCAGCTCTTGATATCGGACGATGGTCGAGTGCTTCACACCAAGCTGTTCTTTCATGGCAAGTACATAATCGCAATACGGGCTAAACTTCTAGCGGCTGTCGGAGGCAGTTCCCTCTTTGCATTCCTTTTCAAAGGTTGCGGCGAAAGCCTCGGCCTTTTTTCTTGCGCTTTTCTCCGTCCATGTGGGCCAGACTTCAAAGGTGGCCGTCCACGGCTTGAGCTGCTTTCCGTCAGAACCACGGCCACGGTGAACACGGACGGAGTAGGAGATCAGCTTGCCGGACTTGTCCCGGCGTTCTTGAATGTTAGCCATTGTAACCCTCCTTTGGCGTATTGAATTCAGATTCAACTTTTCTTTCGAGTTCCTGAACGATAAAGCCAAACTGCGTAGAAAGATTTAATTTACATGAATTCGCCTTTTCTTGCCCATTGTTTATTGTATTAAGAAGGTTCAAGTCAGGAGTATAGTCCCGAACATTATCGATGGATTTAAGACGTTTTTGACGAACTGCCCGAAGCATACCCACGTACCGCAAAGCATTATCGCACTCATATATATAGTACAGAACATCTTCAAAATTATCACTTTCGAGCAAAAAGTTCAGCGAGTCAATATAGTCTGGATATTGCTCCTTATATCGCAGCAGTTGAGAAAGAGACTTTTGGGACAGCCCTGTCATATCGCAGATATCTGAGTTGTCTTTTTTCTCTTTGGAGTAGTCGCCGAGCAGATATGCTACATCGCAATCGAATATGGAGGCAAGCGCAATCATTCTTTCTAAAGGCGGTAAGGTAACGCCTCTTTCCCAACTTGATATAGTTGACTGCCCCAACGCTTTGTCTTTTGTAGGGGCAATATAAAAGAGACGATTTGCTAAATCGTCTTGAGAAAGATGCTTCTGCTTTCGCAATGTCTTAATTCGTTTGCCGATTTCTTCCTTTCGCTTCTCATACTTAAAAATATCATTCAAAATGATGAACATCCTATAGAGAAAATCATTTATAACGCTATTATAACATAGAACATTTGTTTGGTCAATGATAAACTACGATTAGAAAATTTAAATGACGAAAGGAGGCTATCGCTTATGTTCCGAACAGTTCGGCAAGTTGCACGTTATCTTGAAATCCCCGAAAGCCTTGTACGTCGCCTTGTGGCGCAGGGCGTTTGTCCGGGCGTCTATTCCGGCAATCGTTTCCTCGTGAACGTCGAGGCATTGCGTGAATATCTCGAGGCTGAGAGCCGACAGATTAAGGAGGTGCAAGCGTGAGACAGTATTTGGTGTCCGATCTGCTCCATGAGGGCGCGGAGAATGGCACGACGCTTACCGAGTTAGTCCAGCTCACGGGGGAGGATGAACGGTCGATCCGCCGTCGCATCCAGGCGGAGCGCAAGGACGGAAAACTGATTCTGTCCGACTGCAAGAGCGGGTATTTTCTGCCGACGAGCACGCTTGACATTCAGCGCTTCATCAGCTCGATGTCAAGAAGATCAAGGGAGATCGCGGCGATCTCACACGCAGCGGAAGATGCGCTTTTAAAGATGACCGGTCAGGAGACCTTGCGGGGGTGACAGAATGGCTGAACGAAGAATGTTCGCAAAGTCGGTCATCAACTCGGCTCGTTTCCTGACGATGCCACCGTCGTCGCGCTTACTTTACTATGATCTCGGTATGGCTGCGGACGATGACGGAGTTGTGGAAGCCTTTACCGTGATGCGGACGACAGGCGCAGCGGATGATGATCTGCGGGTGCTCGTCTCCAAAGGATTCGTGTCACTGCTGAACGATGAGTTGGTCGCTTATATCACGGATTGGAGCACAAATAATCAGATCCGCAAGGACCGATACCAGCCGAGCATTTACAAAAATTTGCTGGTGAAATTGGGCGACGGCAACCAACGGTTAACCGATGGTTTACCAGATGGCAACCAACGGTCAACCCAGTATAGGTTAGGTAAGGATAGTTTAGGTAAGGTTAGTACAGGTGAGGAGAATAAGGCGGCTACGCCGCCACGCGCGAAGCGCTTCACCCCGCCCACGTTAGCGGAGGTTCAAGCCTATGTGCTTGAACGCCAGTCGCCAGTAGACCCGCAGGGGTTCATCGACTTTTACGAGGCGAAGGGCTGGCTGGTCGGCAAGACCCCCATGAAAGACTGGAAAGCGGCTTGCCGAAATGCGGAGAAGTGGGAACGGTGGAACCGCAACGACAGCCGCAGCAAGGTAAAGACCACTGCGGACTACGGAACGGAGGACTTTTTCAATGCTTGATAACCTTGTTCAGAAGTCGCTGGAGCATTCCGCTGAGAAGCCGGGTGACTACATAAAGGACGGCGTTCTTTGCTGTGGTGCGTGCGGAAAACCAAAGCAGAAAAAGATCCACTTCCCCAGTATTGGTGACAGGCTGGTAGGGATCGCCTGTGACTGCACGGAATCGGAAAAGGCCAGCGCGGACGATGCGAACGATATTGCCGCCTTTGAAACGATGATGGAGCGCCGCCGCATCGAGGATTCTATCGTCGATCCCTCATATCGAAAAGTCACCCTTGCCGATGATGACGGCGCAAATCCGAAAATCTCTAAAATTTGCAGGAAGTATGTCGATCAGTGGGAGAAGGTATCGACGGAAAATATCGGCATCCTGTTTCGCGGTCCCGTCGGCACGGGCAAGAGCTTTTTCGCCTGCTGCATCGCAAATGAGCTGCTGAAAAAACGCGTACCAACGGCGGTAACAAGCTTTCCGCGCCTCTTGAATCTGCTGCAAAACAGCAAAGACCGTCAGGGCTTGCTTGACCGACTGAGTACATACAAACTGCTCGTCATTGACGATCTCGGCGTTGAGCGGGATACCGGGTACGCGGCGGAGCAGATTTTTGCAGTCATCGACGCGCGCTGCCGCTCGAATCTGCCAACAATCGTGACTACGAACCTGACGCCGCAGGAGATGGATGCGCCGGAGACGATGCAGTACAAGCGCATTTTCGACCGCGTGGCGGAAATGTGCCCTGTCTCGCTGCTGATAGACGGTGAGAGCCGCCGCATCCAGAATGCCCAGCGTCAAGCAGGCCGTTATGGAGGCGATGGCACAGGGCAGCCGCGAGCCCATCAATGTGAACCTCGTTGTGGATGGTAAGACGCTTGCCCGCGTGGTCGTCCCCAACATCAACAACATGACGCGCGCAGCCGGTAAGCCCGTGCTGCTGTACTAACGGGAAAGGAGACTGCAAATGTTTATCTTCGGCTATGACAAAGTGCTTGACCGTCTGGAACGAGTGATCCACCAGCTTGTGGAGCTGCAGACGGCGGAATGATGAAAGAGAGGACTGTGCCGTAATGGGGTTAAAATTCAAAGTCCATATGGACGGAATGGACGAGCTGAAAAAAGCTTTTTCAAAGGCTTGCACGAAAGCTGAACACACGGTTGCGGAAGAGGTGTTGAGTGATACTGCCCCATTTGTTCCAGCGTTGACAAAATCACTTACAAATCGCTCACACGTCGAGGGAAACTATGTCGTATACCCGGGGCCTTATGCAAGATATCTGTATCATGGAAAAGTATTGGTAGACCCTAAGATCAACGCCGCAGGTTTTTTAACAGATGAAGGGTGGAAAAGCCGCTATGGTTCAAAGAAGATTGAAACGGACAGAAACCTCGTGTTTAATAAGTCCGTTCATCCACAGGCGCAAGCATATTGGTTTGAAGCATCTAAAGCGCAGAATTTGGAAAAATGGAAACGAGCGGCTGAGAATGTAGCTAAAGAGAATTTCAAAAAATAATGGCGTAGTGCATGTGTCAAAAATGATGGGGTAAAAGGAAAGAGAGGACTGCACCGTTTTGTGCAGTCCCCTTTCCTCTTACAGGCAATTCAGTTTTTCACAAGCCTTGTCCGACTGAATGCAATCCTTCAACGGACAGGTGAAGCAGCTCTCGCTATATTCGCAAGTGGCCTGCTGTGGTTCCTCACGGCGCGCCGGGGGCATAGCAGCCTTTTTAGGCGGTTCGGCCTTCTTCTTTGACGAGGCGGCTTTTGGCGGCGCAGCACGGCGCTTGTAGGTCGATGGCGCGGAATATGCGGCGAGCCTGTCGATTAGGTCATGCGCTCGGAGACACGGGCTATTTGCGCTCATCGGTTTGCACCTTCTTTCCAAAAAGCTCACGTTCGCGCTCAACGGTCATAGTCGCGCCGATGAGCGGAACCTTTCCGAGCGGCGTTTGCACGACGGGATAGAATCTGTCATTATTGTTCATGGTGTGACCTCCATGCTTTGCATCATCTCTTTGACGGATACGCCGGATAGATCAGCGACAAAGGAAAAGCGCGTGCCGCGCTGACGGTAAGCAGCCCCGCAACACGGGCAAATAAACACCGTGGCCGCACTCATCAGCGGCGTCGTGCAGCGGGCGCAGTATAGGAGCTTCATGCGGACACCTCTTTACCTGTCAGAAGTTTAATTGCATCTGCATCGTCGAGATCATAAGTTGCGGATCGCATTTCTTTCTGGGCGTGTTCCCTTGCTTTTTCGGCGTCTGCCGTCAGTTGAGCGCGTTTCGCTGTTTCTAAAAAGCACTGCACGCCCGGTACGTCATAGTGCCCAAGCATCAAGTGATAGTCGCGGATGGCGTTTGCCATTCTATCGTAGACAGAATACAGGATGCGACCAATGAATTCTAAGTCTCTCGATTCGATATTTTTTTGCTCCCTATCAGAAAAATACTGCTCCCAAATATCATAGATCAAGTCTGATCCGCTTTCGAAAGCGGTAAACATGTCGAGCGTTGCGTTGTCAACAGTTAAGCGCTCATGTGCAGTAAGCTCAGATAAATAACTCATATTTTCCTCCTTGTTTTCTCGGCGGGAGGTCGGTATAATACCGATACCGGCCTCCCTGTGGTGGTTGGTGGCTCTCTGCATCTGGCTTTGGTCGGCGGTGATGCAGAGGGCTTTTTCTTATGCTCGGATCAGGTTCACTGTCTTGCATGGCTGTATTATAGCATATAGCTATCTATATGCAAGACGGCAAATGGCATAAAGATATCGGTATATACTTGTGCTATTTGCATATAGATATCTAACGTGGCGAAATGTATAATAAACTAACAAGGAGGTGTTGCTATTGGGCGGGAAAAATAGCTACGAAAGCATTAAGCGTTACGAAGATAAAGCTTATGATAAGGTGCTTGTTCGTTTTCCAAAGGGTAAGAAAGATATCATCAAGACCCACGCAGAAGCCCACAGTGAGAGCGTAAACGGTTTTATCAACCGAGCCATAGACGAAGCCATAGAGCGCGACGAAAGCGCTCCTGCAGCCTCTGATGGGCAAGGAGAGGGATAAAAGAAGAGCGGAGGGTGATTCCTCCGCTCTTGCTGCATATATTGCGAAATGTCTTAAAGGTCGGATTTGAAATCCGAGCCTTTCGGTGCATTGAGGGCCTCATCTGAAATGAGACCCTTGCGACTGTCCAGATCAGGCGGTCACTGCGCCGATTTGAAATCCGAGCAGTGAAGCTCGCTTCGATTTGAGATCGAAGCGAGCAAATAAAATTTGAAATATTGTATGGAGTTGTGCAATAAATCATGAAGGTCGCATATAATATGTTAACAGGGTTTCTAATGCAAGGTAGTTGACATCTCGTGAAAAAGGTGTTACACTGCAGATGCAGGTAGAAATACGCTGTATACTCGTGTATCCGAATTAACGTTTAAGCGTACTGTAAGTGCGTCGGGCATGAGGGGAGCCGCCGTTGAGGCGGCTCTTTACATATATAGAGGTCGGCCGTGAATATTTATATTTTTTCCGATGAATCTGGGGTTTTTGATTGTAAGCATAACGATATTTATGTTTTTGGTGGAATAGTGTTATTCTCAAAAGAAGAGCGTGACGTATGCGCACGAAAATACATTCATGCGGAGAGAACACTAAGAGAAAGTGGCAGATATAAAGGAGTACGTGAGCTAAAAGCGACGAATATAACTAACAAGGACAAGGGCGAGCTATTTCGTGCACTTTCACAATATCAGAGATTTGGAGTTGTAATTAAACAAAAGAAAGTATTGAGCCGTGTGTTTGACGGAAAGAAGGACAAGCAACGCTATTTAGACTATGCATATAAAATTGGATTAAAACGCTTGTTTGAATCTCTAATAACAAACGGGAAAATATCGCCAGATGAGGTGAAAAATATCTTCGTATGTGTTGATGAGCATACAACTGCCACTAATGGTATATATGAGTTAAGACAAGCATTGGAACAAGAATTTAAGTTTGGGACATACAACGCGACATATAGTAAATTCTTTCCCCCTATTTTTAATAATCTCGACAGTGTTACAGTGGATTTTTGTAATTCAGAAAAAAAGACATTAGTTCGAGCGGCTGATATCGTTGCAAACAGATTATACTATTTAGCTTGCCAAAATATAGCTGATTTGGACGGACACGGAATTTTTGTTGTCAAGCTACCATAATAAGGAGTTCAACAAAAATTCAACTCCATTACAAAAAGTCCTGCTATTTTACGCAACGATATAAAACGATGATTTTGAAAAAGCAAGTAATATCAATACTTTGCGGGACGTTGCGCTACGATAGCAAACACTTTATTTGGAACTCATAACCCGGAGGCCGTAGGTTCGAGTCCTGCCTCCGCAACCATGGCGAGTGTTCTTATAGCATTTGAAAGGCTGTAAGAACACTCGCTTTTTATACAGCGAGTTCACAGGGGGCGTAGTTGACGACTACGCCTTTTCTTGTATTTACGGACACTTCCGGGATCGGCAGGGGCAGCACCGTTGGAATCTCAATCGTTCCGACGCAGTTATAGTGGATGCGAAGCCGCTGCTCCCATACGCCGTCGATCTTCTCAGCATTGAATACTTCAATCTTCTCAATCAGTTCATTCAGCATCCTGGGCGTCAGTTTTCTCGCTCTGGTGTACTTGCGGACAAGACCGATAAACATATCCGTTGTCATGGAACGGCTGCTCTGCTTCTCTATTTCGGAGCGGAGCTTTTTTATTTTCTCCGACAGTTCCTTTTGCTCGTCCTCATACCGCCGGGACATTTTTGCGAAGCGGTCATCGGAGAGCTTGCCGGAAACATTGTCCTCATAGATGCGCTCAAAAAGGCCGTCCAATTCTTCATCACGGGCAAGGAGCGTTCTTAGCTCTTTTTCCTTCAGCTTGCGGTCTGTCTGTTCCGCCTGCTTGGAATGACCGATCACAGCTTTTACAAATTCGTCCTCATAGAGGCTGGCGAATTTCATTAAGCGCCGTATCTCTCCCAGCACTACTTCCTCCAGGAAGTCTACGCGGACATAATGGGTAGAGGTGCAGGTGCCGCGATTGCCCTTGTAGTTGGAGCAGTTGAAATACTTGATCTCCGGATTGCCCTGATTGAAGTGAAAGTGAAGGTTACTGCCGCAATCGGCGCAGACCAACAGGCCGGAAAACATATTGTGTTCTCCATTGTTGGTGCGGCGCTTACGGATTTTGCCCCGCTTCTGCTGCACCTGCTCATACACAGCACGCTCGATGATCGCCTCATGGACGTCCTGAAACACCACCCAATTCTCACGGTCATTGTCGATTCGCTTCTTATTCTTGTAGGACTTGGAATAAGTTTTGAAATTGAGAATGTCACCACAGTATTCCTGCAGGGAGAGAATTTTGGTTATTGTGGAGCTGTTCCACTTGGTAGGCGGCTGCTGTTTGCCCTTGCCGGGGCGTTTGATGCCCTTCGTGAGCCAGTAGGCTCGCGGGGTCGGGACATCATCCTTTTCAAGCTGGGCGGCGATCTGCTCTGTTCCGAACCCCTCCAAAGTCATGCTGTAAACGCGGCGCACAACCTGGGCTGCCTTGTCATCCACGATCCAATGCTTCGGATCATTCGGGTCCTTGATGTAACCATAGGGAGGCTGGCCCATCGGCTCACCGGCATTGCCCTTGATCTTATTGCTGATGCGCCGCTTTTTGCTGATATCGCGGGCATACCACTCGTTGAACAGGTTGCGGATCGGGGCAAGCTCATTTTCGCCCTCCGCCGTGTCGATGTTATCCGAAACGGCCACCAGGCGAATATCATGGTCCGGGAAAAATTCTTCCGTCAGCCGTCCGACCTCAATGTAGTTTCGCCCCAGGCGGGAAAGGTCTTTGACAAAGACGGCGGCGGCTTTTCCCTGTTCCAACTGGCGGATCATTTCCACGAAGCCGGGGCGATCCATCGTCACGCCGGAAATACCGTCATCCAGGAAATGGACCAGATTTGTGTAGCCCTTTTCCTTTGCGACTTTGGCAAGCAACTTCTTTTGATTGCCGATGCTGTAGCTTTCGCCTTCAAGATTATCGTCACGGGAAAGTCTTTCATAGAGAAAGGCGGTCACGTCACGGGATTTTTTGTTATTCGACTGTTTCATATCTTCAACCTCCCTTCGGCATGAGTGCGGCCAACTTGATCCGCAGCTCGGTCAATGATTTTGCCCTTCGCCGCTGAACGGCGCTGCGAGACATTCCAACAAGGCGGCCAACTTCCTGATCCGGCAGGTCCAGAACAAAATGCAGAATCAAAATACTCTGCTCCTGAACAGACAAACCGGCGAAGGCGTCAGCCACAAGCTCGTTTTCGATATGCAGATCATACCCGTGGGACGAGAATGTAAATCTGTCACTGGGGTAATGATCTATAATGCAGAGCTTGTCCATCTCCATCTGCGGAAGGTCGCTGAATGACAGTTCCCTGTCACGGCGCCTCTGCATTTCCCGAAGGTAGTCGATTGCCTCATGGTACAGTACCAGCTTGCAGTAAGCATCGAACTGGCACCGCTCGCCATAGTTATTGCGGGGGATCATATCCATCTTTTCACCCCCTTTCCTAGGGGAATGAGGTGGGTTTCTCCCTTTCCGCTAACAAGGCGAACGCAAAGCCGCTCGCTACCCGCTAATAGCCTCCTTTTTGAAAATTTCTCAAAAATTTTTTTCGAGGCGGGCTTGTCCTCGGAAAACAGCAAAAAGCGCCCAGCAAGTCGCAACGGACCTGCTGGACGCAGAAATGTTTTATAAAGAAGATTACTTACATGGTATAGTACATACTTCTGACCGCATTGCTCCGCTGCTGGGAACAGGCTT
>UMKD01019015.1_pt1 | contig 18960 bp, 17 predicted proteins | sample 1966221 | NCBI WGS metagenome assembly UMKD01 (sample SAMEA4836167, study PRJEB28245) | human gut metagenome | biome: gut microbiome; material: fecal sample | place: Denmark | collected 2008
TAATGGTAGGATTAGCAATGCAAGCAAAGGCTCTTTCAAAAATGAAAGTGAATAGTTAAGGATATAATTTCTGTAATATTTTTATGGAGAAAAATTTTTCGCAGATATTTTTGAAATAATAATTAGTTATGAAAATATAATTTATGAGAGTAAAATTGAACTTTCTCAAAAAATATTTTTAAAAAACAACTTAAGACTCACTTTGAAATGGGAAAAGATTAAAGATGATTATAAAATTTATTCAAAAAGTAGAGAGATTAAAGAGTAATTATCTCTCCACTTCCTTCCCATAATAATTTTCATAGTTTTTCCTATACTGAACTAGGTCAGAAAATTGCTCTTTATTGAAAGAATACTCTTGCATAAGGGTGTTCTTTTTTTCTTGCAATTTATCGAGTTTGAATAGTATTTCTTTTGTATTTGGTAGTTTTTTATAGTTCTCTAAGATTTCTTTAGCTGCTATTTTATAGACGGAAAGTTCACTATAATATTCTTCTGCAAATTGTTTATCATCAGGAGTTTTCTTATGGTATTTATAGATTTCACGATACTTATTTATAGTATTAATATTTTCCATATCTTGGGATAAACTCTTCATCTCAGTTTCAATTTTCTTTATTTTATCTAACAAGTCTTGTCTATCATCAGCAGATTTTTTGATTAGATCATCGAGCTGAATGATTGAATTTATTCCTTGTTCTCTTAATTTAATTATTGAATCAGCCATTGTTTTGATATTATGTTTTCTTGCCCATACTTCGTAACCTTTAGAGGATTGTGCTTTTTTATTAGTAGATATATCAATGACGTTTCCTACACGTTTTTTAATAGTATTAGCTTTGTTTTTAATAGCTAAATCTATTCTTTCTTTGATTTTTTCTTCGGTATAATCTTCTCCAATAGTCTTTGCTCTTGTAAATCTTTGTTTGTCTTTATGTCGAAAAGCAATGTGTTTACCAAACTTAATTTCATAATCAATAGACTTCATTTTTTCTAAAAATTCTTCCCACGATTTAGATTTATTAATCATTCTATCTATATCAAATTGTAGTTTAGACTTCCAAGAATTTCCTTTCTTGTTTTGGTCATATTCGTACCAAGATTTACCTGCAGTTTTATATTTTCTTTTGTAAGCTTCATAATATTCATCAATGACTGAAAGCTTATTTTCTTTACATAATTCGTCACTTTGATACCTGATTTTGTGGTAAGATTTTTTGTTAGATTGGTAGCATTTACCAGTCTTGTAATTAACATTATTAAAAATAATATGGTTATGGATATGCCCTCTATCTACATGAGTTGCAAGAACAAATTCATAATCTTCTTTTAAAATTTTCTTACATAATTCCATTCCAATTTCGTGAGCTTTTATAGGATCAACCTCTCCTGGTAGAAAAGATTGGATTAAATGTCTAGCCAAAACTGTACCATTAGTATCATTGTCTTCTCGTGTTTTCATAAATTGAATATGGGCAGTAGATGGATGACATTTGAATGAAGATACCAAGACTTTTTCATCAGTTTTTTCACTCTTAGTTATATAATCTATTGCCAAATTAAGAGTTGACTTTATAGGATGTATTTTTGTAATTGCCATACTATTCATCAGAACTTTCTTTTGATTTATTAAGAAGTAGGGAATGGATCTGCCATATTTCTCTTGATAATTTTTCTATTTGATTATTCATAGATTCAATTTCATTTTTGTAAATAACACCAGTTGTATTAGTAGCTTTTGCAATCTGGTTTATATTATTTGTTGCATTTGAAAGCAGCCATTGTAGGTTTCTAAATGGTTCTAAGTCAACTACATAAATTTCTTTTTCCAATACGCATTTTCTAAGAAAGTGGGACATGGTTTTACAATTAGCAAGTTTCATTTTCTTTTCAAAAACTTCTTTTTCTTCATCTGTTAAATATATTTTTAATTGATTATTTCTTTTTCTATTATCCATAGTATATCTCCTTATCATAAATTATTGGGGTCTTAGGGTTCTCCCTAACAAGGTAAAATTGATAAAAAAAGAAGCAGTCCATAAAGGTTCTGCTTCATCAATTTTTCGTAAGTGGGTACTCACTTACTGTGCTTGCTATTAAAGTTATAAGCGTTAAGCGTGTATTAAGTTATTCTTCTAGTTTTTTAGTATCATCTTCTAATTCCAAGAATTTATCAAAATCACTTTTGTAGAGTCTATCTTGTGTAACTCTATATTTTTCAAATTCACTCTCTGCGTGTTTTTTAGCAAGAGCTGCAGACACTTTTCCTGCATCGTTTAAGATTTCTTTATCCCATAATTGTAAAAATCCATTTAATCTTTTTTCCCAATCTTCCATAGTCATAGGGATATGTCTTTCTGCTTGCAGTTCTGCCATGTCCAAATATGATGAAACAATTCTTTGCATTTGATTTAATTCTTCTTCATTTAGATAATTTTTTGCAACTACTACATCATATTTATGAATTTTTGAATTTGGAGAGCCTTCCCAAGTAGTAAGTCCCATATTTTTAGTTTTGTGATTGGCTCTATCTACAATTAATTCAGCTGCAGTTTTCCCATGAATTGCGTAGTGTAATTTGTTTTGAATAGCGGCAAAAAATCTTTTTGTTGCTTTTGCAGATGGATCATAGTCTAAAGAAGTGGCATAAATATCTGTGATTTTTTGATAGAATCTTCTTTCAGATAATCGAATCTCACGAATTTTTACAAGTAATTTTTCGAAATAATCCTTGGTAAGTTTTGTGCCAGAATTTTTGAGTCTTTCATCATCCACTGCCCAACCTTTAATTGTAAAATCTTTTACAATTTGGTTTGCCCACTTTCTAAATTGGACGGCACGTTCGTTATTTACTTTAAACCCTACTGCAATAATTGCTTGTAGGTTGTAGTGTTTTGTTTCTCTTGAAACATTTCTAGAACCTTCTTTTTGAACTATTAAGAAATTCTTAATAGTTGCTTCTTCTTGTAATTCATTGTCGTCAAATATTTTTTTTAAGTGCTGCTCTATTGCTGCAGTGCTGACATCATAAAGAGCAGCCATCATCTTTTGAGTTAGCCAAATATTCTCATCTTCATATCTAATTTCGATAGCTTCTTGATCATCACCATTTGCTGCAATAAAAGTCAAGTATTCAGCAGCAGATGACCTAATTTGAAGTTCTTTTTTTTTCTGATTTTCGTCTTTATTTTTATCCATTTCTTTACTCATAATTTCCTCCAAATATAAATTTCATTCTACCTTTAAACACTGGAATACTAATCAAGAATACAATTACATAATGTATAAAGGAATTTATCATCATACTGTTTGTTATTGGTAATTGATGATAAGTTTGACCTATTATTTTAAAAGCGACTAGAGTGTTTGTTATAAAATCTAGTGCCAACCATAGGGCAACTGCTGATCCTATGAAAGCAATTATATAGTTTAAAAGTTTACTGATTTTTGGTAGCTTTTGATTTATTAAAACTAGCAATATCCCATAAATTATTACTACTGTAATTGAAAGGGGAATAGCTAATTTGTTATCTAATTTATCTTTTATGGATATATAAAATCCTAAACCTACAACTATAAAATCAATCAAAAATGCTGAGATTTTTACAGAGTATGTAGTGATGAGATAGTAGAAAACTATTCCAGAAAGGATTAATAAAAAATATCCTGCAATAAAAATTCCCATAGAGTCTCCTAATAATAATCATCATGTTCAGGACGATAGTTTTTAAGAAAATCTCCCTGAGGTATATTAACATTAACTGGTTTATTAAACTTGCCCATTTTTGCTAACTCAGAAATTTTTAGATTTAGTAAATTTATATCTACACCTAATTGTCCAGCGATTTCATAATCACAAACTTGATCATTGATATTATCTAGGATATCTTCATCACTTATTAATAAATGAGCTGCAAAAATATTAGCTTCAGTTTCAAATTTATTTGTAGGGTTTAGCACTGTTTGGTCATGAAAAGCTCCTCCACTCATACAATAATCTCTGTGAAGTTGATCGTGACCTAATTCATGTGCTAATATAGTTTTTCTATTAAAATTTGTGTTGCTACTGATAAAAATAAATCTGTTCCTTTGGATATAGTGGTACATTCCTAAAAGTATTTTTGTTTCAGGTAGATATACCAGGTTAATATTCAAAGCTTCTATTAATTCGATAGGATCTCGTGTCTTATATTTTTTTATAAGTCTATTAACCCTATCATATATATAGCGATTCATGCTCATAAAATCACCTAATCTTTTTTCTTACGACCGTATTTCTTGTTTTCTCTTTTAGCCTCCCAATAAGCACGAGTAATAGCTTCAAAAGCAGCATCTTTATCTTCGTCAGAAATTTCTCCACCAGCAAATAAAGAGCTTAGACCTTCTGTTAATGCTCTAGCTTTTTCTAATTCTCTTTTGCCACCCATGTTATAAACTCTATTTAAAAACTCGTCACTTTCTTCTAGAAGATAATTGTAATCACAGTCCATAACTTCAGCTATTTTTTTGTAAACCTCGACATCTCTTGGGTATCTTTCTCCGTCTTCATAATGTACAAGAGTTCTTGTACTTATTCCTATCATTTTTGCAAAATCTGCTTGACTTAACTTTTCTTTTTCACGAAATTCCTTTAATCTATCCGCAAAAGCCATAATTTTAACCTCCTGTACTAATGTGCATTTATAACTTTTAATACGAACAATAGTGCTTGAATTATTTTTCGATTTGAGATATAATACAAACTGAACTTATATTCATATTATAGCACAAACATTCAAGTTTGCAAATAAGTTGTATTGGGGTGATTAGATTGAGAATAAGTAAAACTTTAAAGAATATAATGAACATGTATACAGATAGCAACTTGAAATTTGAAGAAATTAGTTCAGCTGCAAAACTTATTTTAAGTTTATATAGACAAGTTACCTGGGCAGTAGATAGCAGGGCAAATTTTATGATGTTTGAGAGTAAAGAAAACTATGGATCAACTTCAGAATCTGCTTACTTGTATCTTTCTACATTTGCTCCAGAAAAAGTTGAAGAAAAGTTTAATAATAGAGTTTCCAATGTAATGGATAGTAAGCTTATGCTTTTAATAATTTATGATGCCTGTGTAAGGCTAAAAGTTTATCCGGAGTATGGAGAAATTTATCATAAGATTATTTATAATTACTACATTTCTGAAAAAAAGATTACTGATGAAGCTTGTATGAAAAGTGTATCTTTAGAGAGAACTGTTTATTATCAAAGAAAAAAGGAAGCAATTGCATTGGTTGGTGTAATAATTTGGGGATATACTTTACCAACTGCTATTAGCCAACTTGAAGATGGTCGTAGAATTGAAGAAATAATGAACATCTAAGAAATTAATTTATGACGAACTGATTGCGTACTATTTCCGAATGAAAAAAGTACCATATACGAATTTTATGTGTACTTAAGTGCATATATAATATCCATGATGGGTGATTTGCACCTAAATTTAATATTGGCATTCATTGACTGAAAGAATTTATTTTCTTTCGGTCTTTTTTTATGCCCAGGAGTTTATATGCAAATAATTAGAAGTCCTCCTTTTATGTTTTTTTATCTGCAAAGAAAAAAGACATATTGATTTTAAGGAGGAAAACAATGGATAAAGAATATTATTTATTTGTAGAAGGAAAGAAAGTAGTTGTTAACAAGGAAGTGTATCTTGCTTATCATAGTGAATTGAATAAAGAGAAATATCAAATGAGAAGAGACAGGTTAAATAACTGTTTCTTTTTTTGTTCCTATGATCATGATGGAAACTTCGAAGAAAATTTAGAAGATCTGGAATTTGATGTTGAAAAAATTATCGAAACAAGGGAAATGATTGAAGAAGTAAGAAGAGCTATTTCTAAACTCAACCCTGTTGAAAGAGATTTGATAGAAAGTCTTTTTTATAAAGAAGAAACAGTAAGAGAAGTAGCTGCTAAACTGAATATTTCTAATACAGCCGTTATTAAAAGGCGTAATAAAGTCTTAGAAAAACTAAAGGAAATCTTAGAAGACTTTTAGATGACAGTTACCAAGAGGGTCTAATTTTCACTGTTACTTATGCAGTGGGAATTGGACCTTTTCATTTAACCAAATTTATTTTTGAAAATTGGTTAGCAAGAAAGGCTTCTTTTCACTGTTAAGTATAAGAGGGTAATTTTAAACAATTTCGTTTCATCAAGATAAAAATTTTTTGATGGTCAAATTTTAAAAAGATTAATAACTCTCGATAAATTTTGAACCTTAACAATTGAATAGACCAAGACAAGACATTAATCATTTTTGGAGCGTAATAACCTATCCGCCAAGATCTTTCTGCTGAATAATTCGGCAAAACAAGTACTGCTAAGCTAAAAGCAAGGGAAGAAGAAAGGGAGCGATAAGTAAGAGTTTGAATATAGGGAGGGATACCCTATCCGCTATGAAGAAAATGAGGATAATGATACTTCTAAGGTTGAAGCCGGCTCATCCTGAACAGAGGCGGAGGTGAGATTCCTATGTTGCTAATCCAAGGCACTTGTCAATGTCAAAAAACTTTAATTTTATATTATGAGGTAAAACCTATGAATACAAAAGAAAAGAAGAAATATAAACCTAAAGAGCAAATATCAAAAGAAGATTATTCTAAAAAAATTACTTACACTCAAAGTGATAAAGAGTCCCTCGACTTACTAGATATTGTAGAACTTTATTTATGTAGAGCTTGTATAAGACTATAAGCTGGGGTGCTGACTTAAAAACTTGGGTGCGGTAAAATATAAGTGGTAGAAGAACTCCTTAATGACTATTTGCCCAAATACAAATTAAGGAGGTTTTGTGATGGAAAAATTTGCTTGTATGTATCTTCGTTTATCGAAAGAGGATGGAGATAGCACAGAAAGTAACTCTATTTCAAATCAAAGACAGATTATCAAGTCATATGCAAGAGACAATGATTTTAAAGTTGTTGCTGAATATGTAGACGATGGCTTTTCAGGATCTAATTTTGACAGACCAAAATTTAAGAAGATGATTCAAGATCTTGAAGAGAAGAAGTTCAAAACAATTATTGTGAAGGACTTATCCCGTTTTGGGAGAGATTATATCGAATCAGGTAAATATCTACAAAAGATATTTCCAGAAAAAGGTATAAGGTTTATATCCGTAAACGATAACTATGACAGTGAAAATGCAGATGTAAGCGATACACACTTAATTCTTCCAATAAGAAACTTTATTAATGATTCTTATTGTAGGGATATTTCTATGAAGGTTAAATCTTCAAAAGAAATTAAAAGAAAGAATGGTGAATTTATTGGTGCATTTGCTCCTTTTGGTTATAAGAAGGATAGCAAAAACAAACATAAGTTAGTCGTTGATACAGAAGTTTCACATATAATTGAAAGAATCTTCAATATGAAGATAGACGGTTATTCGTCTAAGGCTATTGCAGATTTTTTAAATAGCATAGGTTGTGTAACACCATCTAAGCATAAAGAAAATTCTGGTGATAATCATACTACTGGTTTTATTGTTAAAGACTCTAAATGGGACGCAAAAATGGTCAATAGGATTATTACAAACAAGGTCTATATAGGAGTGCTTGAACAAGGGAAAACTAGAAAACTAAATTACAAGTCTAAGAGAGAAGTAGAAGTAAATGAAGAAGATTGGATTGTAATAAACGACTCTCATAAGCCTATCATTTCAAAAAGCATTTATGCTTTGGCTAATAAGATGATGCTCCGAGATGTAAAACAATCGGCAGATATACCACATATTTTATCAGGAATGCTTTATTGCAAAGATTGTGGATCTTCAATGGTTAGAAGAAAGGTTAAGTCCAAGAATGGATATAATATTTTTTATATTTGTTCTCACTATAATAACAAAGGAGATTGCACAAGACATAGTATAAAAGAAGACTATCTACTGGATATGACTCTTTTTGCACTTAAAGATTATTTAAAAAAATATAATGAACTACTAAGTCAAGTTAATAAGTTAGATGTATCAAAAGTTACATTTAACATTGATTTTGAAAGCTTAAACTCAGAAAAGAGAAAGTATGAAAGACTTAGACAATCTTTATATATGGACTTAGAAGATGAACTTATAACTTCTGAAGAGTTTGAAAGGTTCAGAAAAAATTATCTTATTAAAATCAGGGAAATAGAGAAACAAATTGCTACAAAGAAAAATATACTTGCCAATTTGCAAGAAAAGATGAAAAAAAGGACAGTTTGGTTTCCGAAATTGTTCCCACTGATTTAAGCAGACTAAATAGGCTAACAATTGTATCTTTTATAGATAGAATTGAAATCGGAGAAAATAATGAGATTAATTTTGTCTTTAATAATTTGGAAACAGTTAACTTACTGAAGACCCTTATAAAAGAAGAAAGTGAAAGCAAGTCCGAAGTAAAAAAGAATTTAATTTCAATAAATAAGGTATTTGGAAATGCTATTGAAAATAAGACTCCAATGCAATTAGCTGGAGGTGTTTTATAATGGCAAGAACTTCCAAAAGATATATTGAAAAGAAAAGTGAAAAGACAGAAAGAAAAGTCTTTAAGGCTGGAATTTATACAAGACTATCTAACGAAAGAACAGAAGAGTGGAGAGAAAAATCATACTCAATAGAAACTCAAATCCTATCTTGTAAAGAATATGCATTAAAAGAAAATATAGATGTTTTAGAAGTTTACACCGACTATGAATATAGTGGGACAAACTTTGAAAGACCATCATTTCAGAATATGATGCAAGATATTAGAGATAGAAGAATCAATTGTATTATTATCAGAGATTTATCAAGACTTGGAAGAGAATATCTCGAAATGGGAAGATTGATTGATAAAGTTTTTCCATTTTTAGTTGTTAGATTTATTTTAGTTAATGATAAATTAGACACAGTCAAAGAAACAGATTCAAAGAAATCTTTTGAGGTTACTCTTAAAAATATTATCAACGATATGTATGCTAAGGATATTTCAGTTAAGATAAAGACCTCAAAACACAATAGAGCAAGAAACGGATACTTTATTGGTTCTGTTCCACCTTATGGTTACAAGATTAAAAAATCTAAAGAAGGTCAAAAACTTGTAATTGATGAAAATGTTAGATTTATTGTGGAAGAGATGTTTGATTTAACTCTTCAAGGCAAAAGCCAATATGAAGTAGCAAAGTATTTTAATGAAAAAGGCTATGCTCCTGGAATGATTTATTATAAAACTGGGAGAGTTTACAGAGAAGATGATGATCCTGAATGGAATAAAGGGACAATTTCAAAAATGCTTACAAACCCAGCTTATACGGGGACTTTAGTACAAGGAGTTAAGCAACAAAATCTTGCAAAAGGAATTAAACAACATTTTGTAGATGAAAGTCAATATATAATTTGTGAGAATGCACATGAAGCAATCATTTCTAAAGAAGTTCACGAAAGAATCTTACGAGAAAGACTAGAGAGAAAGAAAAATCATGTTTTCAGTTCGCCAATGCACAATTTTGAAAATAGGGACTATGAGAACAGATTTAAAGGTCTTGTAATCAATAATAATACTGGCAAAGAACTTAATAGAAGAACTCGTATCTATGGTAAGAATAAAGATAGACTTTACTATTCATTTCAGAATGAGAGATTTAGTGGAAGTATAAAACCCGAAAAATCAGTATTCATTATGGAAAGAGATTTAGATCAGGCTATTAGTGATAAAGTTTCTGAGTTTATTATGAAGACAACTAGCAAGACAAAATTTGTTAACCGAATTAAAGCTAGATTTAATAAAGCAATAGATACTTTCAAGAAAGACATAGAAAATCTTAAAAGAAAAAATATAAATGAAGAAAATATCATTCAAAGAGCCTATGAAGAATATAGTCTAGGTAAGATTGATAGAGATGAGTATCTATTGAGAAGAGAGATTGCTCAAAGTCATATGTCTACATTTGATAACGAGATTTCAGCAATTGAAGTTAATATATCAAAGCTTAAAAAAGAAAGATTAAAATCAACAAAATGGATAAATGATTTATATGCTTCAAAGAATTTGGAAAAGCTACCTGGCGATTTAATCCATAGCTTAATTGAAAAAGTAATAGTTTATGATAAACACGAATTTGAAATAGTCTTTAAATTCAATATAGATAATTTGGTAGGAGGAACAGACGATGAGTAAGATTGCTCTTTATATCAGATTATCCGTTGAAGATATGATAAAGACTGATGAGAGTGAAAGTATCATAAACCAAAGAGCATATCTAAATGATTATCTAGATAAGAATGAAGAATTTAGAAACTTCACAAGAGAAGAATATGTCGATGACGGATATTCTGGAACAAATGAAAATAGACCAGCCTTTCAAAGAATGCTCGAAGACGTAAAGAAAAATAATATCCAGACTATAATTGTAAAAGACTTGTCCAGATTTATGAGAGATTATATAACGCTTGGAGATTATCTTGAAAATATATTTCCATTCCTTGGAGTAAGATTCATTGCCATAAATGATGGCTATGATAGCAACAAAGAAAAGGGAAATGGAACAGATTTAGATATTCAATTCAAGGGACTATTATATGATTTCTACACAAAAGATATTTCTGAAAAGGTAAAATCATCTATGACTACACTTAAAAAACAAGGAAAGTTTTTAGCTTGGAGTCCACCATTGGGATATATGAAAGATCCTAATGATAGACATAAAATCATAGTCGATGATGAAACAGCTTGGATAGTAAAGAAGATTTTCAAACTTGCACTTGATGGTATATCTTCAAGAAATATAGCTAAGATATTAAATGAGGAAAAAATTCCAACACCATCAAAAAGAAAGAGCGAATTAACCAATCTTGACTTTGAATATTCAATAATTAGAACAGCTAAAAAGCCTAGACCAACTTGGACTAATGGTAATGTAATAGATGTATTAGCGAATGAAAATTACACTGGAACTTATACTTTCAATATGCAAGATAAGTCAGTATTGAATCCATCTTCGTTTAAATTTAAACCAAAAGAAGAGTGGGAAAGAGTTGAGAATAATCATGAAGCTATTATATCTAAAGAAGACTTTGAAAAAGTTCAGAAGATAAAAGAGAAGAATCTATTTATGAAAGGTAAAAATACCGATTATGAATGGAGAAAGAAATCACCATTACAAGGTTTTGCGAAATGTCCAACTTGTAACCACATTCTAGGGTGTACTCAATCAAAAAGAAAACGAAAAGATGGAACTATAAGAGTTCACACATATTTTTCTTGTAGGATATGTAAGTGTAATAATGTCAAACATAAGAACTCAAGAGCAGGAAGCCTTGAAGAGCAAGTATTTGAAGCTATAAAAGAAAAATATGGTCTAGAAGCTCCGAAAAAGGATGAAAAAGTAAAAGTTAAACCTATGGAAAAATCTATCGAAGATCTTGAAGCTAAAAAAATGCAAAATTTTGAGAAGTATAAATTAGGCAAGATGAATAGACAAAAATTCATTGACTCTAAAAATTTGATAGATGAAGAAATACAAGCAATAAAAGAAAAAATACTAAAAGCAAAAGAAGAAAAAGAAGTAATAGACAACACTAAACTTACCAGAGAATTAATGGAAAAATATATAGACTCAGTATTCTGTGAAGGAAATGAAGTGTTGAACATAATATGGAAATAGCAAAGGGAGTGAGCAATCACTCTCTTTTACATTACATAACTATAACCCCTTTTTTGTCATAAGCTTGACATGAGAGGGTTCAGGTTCGCTGCTTTTAAAGGCAGAAAAAGTCCTTGGTAGAGATAAGATTCGTAATGGTTTCTATGGACAGGAAATCAATATTACAACCTATAATCTTTGTCGTATCAATATGTTTTTACACGATATTGGCTTTGATAAATTTAATATTGCTTGCGAAGATACCCTTATAGCTCCGGCACATTGGGATGATGAACCTTTTGAACTTATCGTTTCAAATCCACCATATTCTATTAAATGGGTAGGTGATAATAATCCATTACTTATAAACGATCCTCGTTTTGCTCCTGCAGGTGTTCTTGCTCCAAAGAGTAAAGCAGACTTAGCTTTCATTATGCACAGTCTTTCTTGGCTTGCAAGCAACGGAACGGCTGCAATTGTATGCTTTCCAGGTATTATGTACCGTGGTGGCGCTGAAAAGAAAATACGAAAATATCTTATTGATAACAACTATGTTGACTGTATTATCCAGCTACCTCCTAATCTTTTCTTCGGTACATCAATCGCAACCTGCATTATGGTGCTTAAGAAAGGTAAAGAGGACAATAAGACTTTATTCATCGATGCAACAAGCGAGTGCATCAAGGTTACGAACAATAATGAACTCACTGCCGACAATATGGATAAGATTGTGAACTGCTTTGCGAATCGTAGTGAAATCGAACATTTCTCACATCTTGCAACGTATGAAGAAGTTTCTGAAAATGACTACAACCTTTCTGTATCTACTTATGTTGAAGCAGAGGATACAAGAGAAAAGATTGATATTGTAAAGCTGAATGCAGAAATCAAAGAAATTGTCGCTCGTGAAGAGACCTTAAGAAAAGCAATTGATGAAATAATTGCAGAAATCGAGGTGCAGTGATGGAAAATGATTTTAATTTTTTAGTATATCAAACCGCTCAAGAAAATGTTTCAGTCAATGCACTTGTGAAAGATGAAACAATTTGGCTTACGCAAAAAGCAATGGCTGAATTGTTTGATGTCGATAAATCTTCCATAAGCAGGCACTTGAAAAATATTTTCAATGAGGGCGAGCTTGACGAAAAAGTGGTTGTTGCAAAAATTGCAACAACCACTCAACACGGAGCAATCGAGGGAAAAACGCAAAGCAAAGAAACACAATTTTATAACCTTGATGCAATCATATCTGTTGGTTACAGAGTAAATTCCAAACGGGCAACAAGGTTCAGAATCTGGGCTACCGGCATTTTGAAAGAATATATGATAAAAGGCTTTGCTATGGATGATGAACGCTTGAAGCAGGGCAAAACAGCCTTTGGGAAAGACTACTTCCGTGAACTTTTGGAAAGAGTTCGTTCAATCCGTGCGAGCGAAAGACGAATCTGGCAGCAAATCACAGACATCTTTGCGGAATGTAGCATTGACTATGATAAAAATGCACAGGTCACCCATGATTTTTATGCTATGGTGCAAAACAAGTTCCATTTTGCAATTACCGGACAGACTGCGGCAGAAATTGTCTATACTTCTGCTGACAGAACAAAAGAAAATATGGGGCTTACTACTTGGAAAAATGCTCCGGACGGACGCATTTTGAAATCAGATGTGGTTGTTGCAAAAAACTATCTGGAAGAAAAACAAATTCGTCAACTGGAGCGTGCCGTAACAGGCTATTTTGACTATATTGAAGATTTGATTGAGCGAGAAAATACCTTTACTATGGAGGAGTTTACCGCCAGCGTGAACGAATTTCTGGCGTTTCGCCGATATGATATTCTGCGGGATAAGGGGAAAATCTCTGGTAGAATGGCAAAAGATAAAGCGTCTGCTGAATATGAAGAATTTAACAAAACACAGAGAATCACCTCTGATTTTGATAAGGCGGTCAATCGAATGTTGAAAGCAGGTGAGCAAAATGAGTAAATTAGAAGAACTGATTGCGGAATTATGCCCGAATGGGGTGGAGTTTAGAAAGTTGGGAGATATAGGTCAAGTCAAAATGTGTAAACGTATTCTAAAATCTCAAACAAATACAATTGGAGGAATACCATTTTATAAAATTGGAACATTTGGTGGAGAGGCTAATTCTTTCATTTCTAAGGGGTTATACGAAGAATATAAAGAAAAGTATTCTTATCCTAAGATTGGTGAGATTTTAATTTCTGCTGCAGGAACAATTGGTCGTACTGTTGTGTATGATGGTGAGCCAGCCTACTATCAAGATTCTAATATTGTATGGTTATCACATAATGAAAGTGATGTTTTAAATACATTTTTAAGATATTGTTATGAGTTAAAACCTTGGAGTATATCATCTGGTGGAACGATACCAAGATTATATAATGATAATATACTAAAAGCTAAAATCCCCGTACCTCCGTTGGAGGTACAACGTGAAATAGTCCGTATATTGGACTCTTTCACGTTACTTACAGCGGAGCTTACAGCTCGTAAAAAACAGTATGAATATTATAGAGATGATTTGCTTAAATTTGATCATTCAATTCCTATGGTTACGTTAGGAGATGTTGCTACCGTCACAAAATTAGCAGGTTTTGAATTCACAAACTATGTAAATTACTCTGATGAAGGACAAATAATAGCATTACGCGGATTAAATGTAAAAAACGGGAAGTTGGATTTGACCGATGTAAAGTATATTGATAATAGTGATTTATCGAAGTTATCACGCAGTAAACTTCATATTGGAGATATGATATTTACATATGTAGGTACAATTGGACAAGTGGCATTAATCGACAAAGAAGATAAATATTATTTAGCACCAAATGTTGCTTTAATACGCTCCACTACAGATAAACTTATACCAGAATATATGAGATATTATTTTCAAAGTGGTCAGTTTTGGCACACACAGATTAATAGGCTTCTTCAGTCATCTTCGATGAAAAATATTCCAATGGAAAAAATTAGAAAATTCAAACTTCCATTGCCACCTATTGAAACACAAAAGAGATTAGTTAAAGTATTAGACAACTTCGATGCCATCTGCTCTGACCTCAACATCGGTCTCCCTGCTGAGATTGAAGCAAGACAAAAGCAATACGAATTTTATCGTGACGTCCTCTTGACATTTGCTGAAACTGGCAACATAATCGCACAGACAGACAGACAGACAGACAGACAGACAGACAGACAGACAGATAGACAGATAGACAGAGCATAATTAGGCTTATTCAGTATGTGTTTGGCTATGCACCTGTTAAGCTTGGTGAAATTACAACTATAGTACGAGGTGGTAATTTCCAAAAGAAGGACTTCATAGAAAACGGTAGACCTTGCATTCATTATGGTCAGATGTATACTCATTTTGGAATTGCAGCCAATAAGACTTTGACATTTATAAATGAAGAAGTATTTGCAAAGTCAAAAATTGCTAAGTCGGGTGATATCGTGATGGCTGTCACGAGCGAGAATGTTGAAGATGTTTGTTCTTGCACAGCATGGCTTGGTGATGAAGATATTGCCATCAGTGGTCACACTGCTATTATCAGTCATAATCAGAATCCAAAGTTCCTATCATACTACTTCCACAGTGCGATGTTCTTCAATCAAAAAAAGAAACTTGCACATGGAACTAAGGTTATAGAAGTTACTCCAAGTAAGTTAGGTGACATTGTGATTATGCTACCCACTATAGATGAACAAAATAGAATTGTTTCCATTCTTGACCGCTTTGATTCCTTATGCAACAGCATTTCAGAGGGATTACCTGCTGAAATAGAAGCAAGACAAAAACAATATGAATTTTATAGAGAGAAGCTGCTAACTTTTAAACAGTTATAATATCTTAAGGAGGTGTCTGTATGCCATATTTCAATATCGTGGCAGCTACAAGTGAAAATACAGTTGTTACTGAATACGAGCCTCTAAAGGCACGTTCTAACAGCTATCAGTCAGAAGCTGAACTGGAAAAAGAGTTTATTCGTATGCTGACAGAACAAGGATACGAGTATCTTCCTATACAAGCAGAAAAAGATTTGACCACCAACCTTCGTAATCAGCTTGAAAGGTTGAATGCTTACCGGTTTTCTGAAACTGAATGGGATAGGTTCTTCAAGAATTCTATTGCCAATCAGAATGAAGGAATTGTGGAAAAGACTAGAAAAATTCAAGAGGATAATGTTCAGGTTCTAAAGAGAGATGATGGCAGTACAAAGAACATCACACTTATTGATAAGAAAAATATTCACAATAGCTTTTTACAGGTTATCAATCAGTACGTTATTGGAAAATCTGACGGAGCAAGGCACGACAACAGGTATGATGTTACAATTCTCGTAAATGGGTTTCCTATTGTGCATATTGAATTAAAACGCAGAGGAGTGGCTATTCGTGAGGCCTTCAACCAAATAGGTAGATATCAGCGTGATTCTTTTTGGGCAGGAAGTGGTCTGTTTGAATATACGCAGATTTTTGTTATCTCAAATGGAACTAACACAAAGTACTATTCTAACAGTACCCGTTTCAATGCTATAAAGGATGTAAATGCTGTATCTACTGCAAAGAAAGGCAAAACAAGCAACAGTTTTGAATTTACATCCTTCTGGGCGGATGCAAACAATCGTGTTATTCCTGATTTGATTGACTTCACAAGAACATTCTTTGCAAAACATACGATTCTTAATATAATCACCAAGTATTGTATTTTCACTTCTGAAAATATGCTGATGGTCATGAGACCCTATCAGATTACTGCAACTGAGCGTATTCTGAATCGTATTGAAATAGCTAATAACTATAAAAAATATGGTGATGTTGCTGGAGGCGGTTATATCTGGCATACAACAGGATCGGGTAAGACACTTACATCATTCAAAACTGCAAGACAGGCATCACTTCTTCCTTACATTGATAAGGTACTCTTTGTAGTTGACCGTAAGGACTTGGACTACCAGACAATGAAAGAATATGACCGTTTCGAAAAAGGTGCAGCTAACAGTAATACCTCTACTGCTATTCTTAAAAAGCAGTTGGAGGACAGCAACGCTCACATCATCATTACAACTATTCAGAAGCTTGCAACATTTATCAAGAAAAATAAAGATCACGAAGTTTACAACAAGCACGTAGTAATTATTTTTGATGAATGCCATAGAAGTCAGTTCGGTGATATGCACGCCGCCATTGTAAAAAGTTTTAAGAAATATCATTTATTCGGTTTCACAGGAACACCAATCTTTCCTGCAAATACAGCAAGCTCCCGTAAGACTCAGTTTTTTACTACAGAGCAGACTTTTGGTGACCAGTTGCATACATATACTATTGTTGATGCCATCAATGATAAGAATGTACTTCCATTCAGAGTCGACTATGTTAAGACAATGGGTATGGATGAAGATATCGATGATGAACAGGTATGGGATATTGCTCGTGAAAAGGCTATGATGGCTCCGGAACGCATCAAGCTTGTGACAGAATATATTCTTAACAACTTTGATAGGAAAACATATCGTGGTGATAAAACATATATTTACAACACCCTTACCAATATTTCAGAAGTTGCATCCGGTAAAAATGGTGCTGTAGAAGAAATTAAACAGAAACAACGTGTAAGTGGATTTAACTCAATCTTTGCAGTTAGCTCTGTTCCTATGGCAAAGTTATATTATCAGGAATTTAAAAAGCAGATGGAGAATGATCCTACGAAGAAACTTCGTATCGCAACCATCTATAGTTATGGTGCTAACGAAGCAGAATATGATGAAGGTACAAGTGGTATTCTTGATGAGGAAAATTCAGAAGATACATCAGCACTTGACCAGTCATCAAGAGATTTTCTTGAAATGGCAATCAAAGATTATAACGAGATGTTCCATACAAACTATTCGACAGACTCTGACAAGTTCCAAAATTATTATAAAGATGTATCTCTTCGTATGAAGAACAAGGAACTTGATTTACTTATTGTTGTAAATATGTTCTTAACAGGTTTTGATGCCACTACATTAAATACACTGTGGGTAGATAAGAACCTCAAGATGCATGGACTTATTCAGGCATTTTCAAGAACAAACCGAATTCTTAATTCCATTAAGACTTTCGGTAATATTGTATGCTTTAGAAACCTTCAGAAACGAGTAGATGCTGCTATTTCACTTTTCGGTGATAAGAATGCAGGAGGTATCGTTCTGATGAAGGGTTTCAAAGATTACTACTATGGTTATGAAGGTATTGATGGAAAGCAGTATCCAGGATATATGGATATGATGGATAACTTAACTTCCAAATTCCCACTTTCAGAGTCACAGATTATAGGTGAACAGAACCAGAAGGACTTCATCTCGTTATTTGGTGCAATTCTACGCATGAGAAATCTATTGTCTGCATTTGATGAATTTGAAGGGCGAGAGATGATTTCTGAACGTGATTTACAGGATTATCTTGGCAGGTATCAAGATTTGCGTGATGAATGGAATGAAAGACGCAAACATGGTGAAAGCACAGATATTATAGATGATATTGTCTTTGAAGTTGAACTTATCAAGCAGATAGAAATCAATATCGACTATATCCTTATGCTTGTTAAGAAGTATCATGATAGCCACTTAGAAGATAAAGAAGTACTTGTCACAATCAAAAAGGCTATTGATGCAAGTACCCAGCTTCGTAGTAAGAAAGCACTTATTGAAACCTTTATTTCTGGTATCAATGATGTTGAGGATGTTATGACTGAATGGCATAATTATGTGGCTGAAAAACGAGAAGAGGAACTTGTTCAGCTTATTAAGGAAGAAAAACTTAAAGAGGCTGAAACAAGGAAGTTCATTGAGAATGCCTTTTGTGATGGTGAAATCAAAACAACAGGTACGGATATAGATAGACTTATGCCCCCTATATCTCGTTTCGGAGGTGGCAATAGAACTACTAAGAAGCAGGGTGTCATTGAAAAGTTTAAATCATTCTTTGAGAAGTTCTTTGGTGTTGGTGGTTCATTTACCGCAGATACACCTAAGGTTTTGAACGATGCTGATTCCTCTTCAAAGCAAGCCTTAATGATGGTAGCTGAAGATACCGTAACTTATGATTAATCGTGATTAAAAAAAGTATTTGACATTTTATTAAATATATTATATTATAATGTCATACCAAATAGAGGCAATTATAAAGGGATAGTAACTTGCAAAAGTTTACCAGAGAGGGACTGGGATATAAGGGTGTTTATGATACTTTTTATCCATGGTGTGAGGTCCTAGATTTGAGCTTGTGAACCAGCCTTTTAGCTTGGAGA
>UMKD01025892.1_pt1 | contig 18900 bp, 19 predicted proteins | sample 1966221 | NCBI WGS metagenome assembly UMKD01 (sample SAMEA4836167, study PRJEB28245) | human gut metagenome | biome: gut microbiome; material: fecal sample | place: Denmark | collected 2008
CGCTCGTCATGCCACCCCTCTTAGGGGTGGTCATGACTTGATCTCAAAATACAGCCGCGCTAAGTCGGTCAATCGATTTAAAGAACGCCGGAGGGTGCGGGATACCGTGGATTTATTTAGCCCCAGTTCCTGCGCAATCTCGGTGATATTTTTTCCCTCGAAGTAATATAACAGCATGACCTGAGTCTGCCGATGTGTCAGTTGAGTTTTGATGGCGCGATAAAGGAATCTTCGGTATTCTTCACGTTCTCTGCGGTTGGTTTGGCCCTGAAAGCAGGTCATCAGATCCGGATAGTGCTCAATGTGGCAGCTGGCAATTTCTCTTGACATTCTGCCCCCTCCTCTCATAAATTGTGTGTATCATGTGAATTTAATTTTAGGATATCACATGCACTTCGCAGTGTCAATATTATAAACACACAAAATATAAGAAAATTTCATTGAAAATTACACAAATTGTGTTATAATAAAGATAGCAGGAAATCATGGAATGGAGGGATGAAATGTACGGAAGGCGGCTGCGGGAACTGAGAATTTCGCTTGGATATACACAGAAACAGCTTGCTGACAGATTGGGAATCTCGGCAGAATCGGTCAGTATGTACGAATTAGGAAAAAGAAGACCGCAAAAAGAAATTCAAAAGAGAATCAATCATTTGTTTTGTGTGACAGATCAATATTTCTCTCAGGAGACAGAGAAGGATCGGGTAGAAGAATTGATGATGGAAATAAAAAGGAGAATATAAAAAAGCAGAGCGGAAACATTCCGCTCTGCCCCAAATGTTTTTAAGCTTTGGCTGTATTTTCTTCGGATGAAGCTTTGAGTGTATAGGCAGTAACCCATTTGCCCTGAAGATAACGATAAAGATAAAGGAAGAAACGCACAATATTGTCCAGACACATTGCTGCACAAACCCAGCGCAGATCCTTGTGGAAAACGCGAACCACCAGAATGGAACCGAGAATACGAACGCCCCACATGGAAAACAGTGTAATGAGGAATGGGCTCTTGGTATCGCCGGCTCCTTTTAATGCACCGGAATAAACCATGGCGAGCATCTGTGGTACCTGAATGAAGGCAAGAATCTTTAAGAGCTGACCACCCAGAACAATAACCTGTTCATCTGGTGTAAAAAGGGCAATAATATTTTCCGAAAGGATAAACAGCAGGAAGCTCATGAACAACATGACGATGGAACCAATCCAACCGGAAAGGCGGACGTATTTCCTTGCCAGGTCTTCACGGTTTGCACCCAGCGACTGTCCAACCAGTGTGGTGGCAGCAGTACCAAAAGCAAATCCCGGCATAAAGCTCAAAGATTCTGCCTGTGCTGCAAGTGAGTTTGCTGCAAGCGATACGGTACCGAGGGTGGCGATGATCGAAGAGGTCATAACGAAAGCACCGGAGATGGTGAAGCGCTCAAACATAACCGGAAGGCTGACGCGGAACACTTCCTGTAAAGTATCGCGGCTTGGACGGAAGCTGTCATGTACTGAGATGCGCATTGGACCAGAACGCGGCAGGAAACACATCAGCAGCAGTGTCAGGGAACCGAGTGTCTGGGAACAGGTCGTGGAAAGAGCAGCACCGGCAACTCCCAGGTTTGCGCCCCAGACGCTGAAGGTATGTCCAAACAGGGTTACATCGTGCACATCATAGATAAGCAGGTAGTTGCCCACAACGTTTAAAGTATTGATGGCGACGTTAATCAGCATTGGCGTTCGGCTGTCGCCAAAACCGCGGTAGATTGCGGTTAGTACCATCAGCAATCCGCGGAAAAGCATGGAAAAGGCGATGATTCGAATATAGATCTGTGCATCGTCCAGAATTTCCGGAGCAGCACCCATCCAAATCGGAATTTGTCGGGAAAGCGCAAAGCATAAAGCAGAAAGTGGGATTCCCAGAGCAATGACAACCACGATGGATTGACGAATCAGCAGTTTGCTGTAATCGTACTGCCCTGCACCGACTGCCCGGGCAATCATGGTGGTAAAACCAACGCCCAGAGCCAGAATAACCGAGTTGATCAGGTTGATGGGGTTTTGGCTGATGGCGACCGATGCAGTAGCGTTCGCGCCAAGGGAACCAACCATGGCAGTATCGATCGACTGTACCAGGGATACCAGAACCTGTTCCAAAAAGATTGGCCACGCCAGCGTAATAATGACAGAAAACGGATTGCTGGTGGGGTCTGTAACAGAAACCATACGTTGTCTCATAAAACCCTCCTGAAAACACATAAAAATACAATAAAAAAATGGTTGTTTCATGCAGACCCGACAACGAAAGCACGAAACAACGATTTACTGTGTTAAATATATCATATTTTATTTTTGATTACAAGGCGGCTTGCTTCCATAAAAAAATGGGGTTTTTTGTGTATAACATATAAAGGAAAGATTAAAACCAAAATACTTCTTGTAAAACAGGGCGGTTTATGGTATTAATGAAAAGATAGATAATAAAAAATAATCTGTTAATAGAAAAGAAAAGGACGATGGGCTACAAACAAAACCCCCGTATCAGACAAAAGCTTTTTTAAAACAGAATTTTACGAATAAAAATTCCCTGTCACTACCCTGACAGGATATAATCTCAACAAGAAAAGGAAGTGAGGCAGATGAGTAAAACAGCAATTGTGTTGGCAGGAGGAGGTTCCCGTGGAGCGTATCAGCTTGGTGTATGGAAAGCGCTGCGGGAGATGGGCGTTGATTATCAGCTTGTGACCGGAACATCGGTTGGAGCGCTCAACGGAACACTGATGGTGCAGCAGGATTATGAAAAGGCATGTCAGGTATGGGAGAATATTACCTCGGAAGATATTGTCGGGGATATGCTGGCAGAAAAAGGGGACCTCAATGACCATCAGTTAAATCGAATCTTTGCAAGAGAAGCGTTGGAAAAAGGCGGAGCAGATATTTCATATCTGGAAAAGTTTGTCTATTCGCTGCTGGACGAAGAAAAATTCTGGAACTCGGAAATTGATTTTGCGCTGGTGACGGTGGAGTATCCATCCCTGAAGCCGTTGGAGCTAAAAAAGAAAGATATTCCAAAAGGAATGCTGGGAGAATATCTGCTGGCATCCGCAGCCTGCTTCCCTGCCTTCCAGACAAAGGAAATCAATGGACAGCGATACATTGATGGAGGATACCACGACAATATGCCGGTGAATCTGGCAATCGAGATGGGCGCGGATGAGATCATTGCGGTGGATTTGGAGTCGGTGGGTGTCAGCCGGAAAATAAAAAAGGGAAATCAGCGGGTGACGTTAATCCGCAGCTTGTGGCCGCTGGGTTCCTTTTTAAAATTTGATGGGTTACTTGCAAAGAAAAATATCCGTCTGGGATATCTGGATACCCTCAAAGCGTTTGGAAGCTTAGACGGACAGCTGTATGCATTTGAAAAAGACAGTGCATTTTTCTATACTTCCGCTTTGCGCAGTGAAGCAGAAAAGCTGTTTGAGAGGGCAAGAAAAAGGGAACCTAAAATCTTTTCCGGTATCCACACCGTTTTGATGAGGCGCATGCTGAGGGAATTCCGCAGACGTTCTTTGCACACAAGAGCACAGCATTCTTTCACCCTGTCCCGTCAGTTGATGATGGCGGCGGAATATCTGGGCGAAGCATGCCGGATAAGTCCGGAAGAAGTTTATGAGTTTGGACATTTCTTGGAACTTTTGCAGGAACGTGTAGCAGAATATCGAAAAAGACCATTCCCACAGGATTTTTCTGACTTGAGAAAGGTTGGAGAAGAACTTAAAAAGATCGACAAAATTTTCCTGGTGCTGTTGATTCGGGAGCGAATCGAGCGCTATTTGCAGGGTGGAGGAACATTGGGAGAGCTGGTGTTTGCTTCTGCTTTCTGGAGAGAATTTGTGGCAGCAATCTTTTTATATTTAATAGAACACCTTTCAAAAGAAGAATTTATTCTGGAAGAATAACCTGAGTTATTATACGGAGGAATTACAGATGAAACGACCGATCATTGCGATCACCCCAAAAACAGGAAAAGATCAAAGGGAAGAAAGCCCATATTGCTATGTTTTTCCTAAATTCATTCAGATGATCAGTGAATGCGGCGGCATTCCAATTACCTTGTGCAATCAGGAAGGCTCCTTTCAGGTTTCGGATATGCACAGCATTCTGGAAAGGGTGGATGGTGTCCTGTTCACTGGTGGACCTGACCTGCATCCTGGCCTGTATGGGGAGGATGTGATGGACTGCTGTGGAGAGATTGCAGAAGAAAGGGATGCTCTGGAAATTCCGCTGATGCAGGAAGCAATCCGGATGAACAAACCGGTGCTTGCAGTGTGCAGGGGATTCCAGATCATGAATGTGGCGCTGGGCGGAAGTTTGTACCAGGATATCGGCAAACAGCACAAGTCCTCGGTTCAGATCAATCACAGCCAGGAGGAAAAGGATGCAGTGCATCCGGCGCACAAAGTTAATGTTATTCGGGATACGCCGCTGCATCAGTTCAGCAAGGGTTTGCTGCAAATCGGAGTAAACAGCCTGCATCATCAGGCAATCAATAAACTGGCAGAACCGCTGCGCAGCATGGCGGCAGCAGATGACGGCATCATCGAAGCGGTATACCATCCGGAAAAAGATTTTGTAATCGGTGTGCAGTGGCATCCGGAAATCCTGGGAATTTCCGACAGCGTTTCGGAAGAACTTTTCTTAGCATTTGTAGACGCGTGTGCAAAACAGGAGTAAGATGTCCTGACTGCAATGAGCAAAAAGTAGACGCAGAAAGCCAAAAACAAATTCCGAAAAATGTCAGATTTTGCAGCATTTTCATGGAACTGACGGCAGGAATTTTGCTCAAATTTATTCACAGTGCTGTTTTGTATCGATAGTGGTTGAAATTGTGAATGCCTTATAGTATCATAATTAGAAATATAAGCCTTGTGTACACATTGTTTTTTCAGAAAATTATGGATCGAGGAGAGTTGAGATTATGGCGTTTTATTTTAATGAACCATCCCATACCTTTGGTGAGTACCTGTTAGTTCCAGGCTATTCTTCTTCGGAGTGCATTCCAGCAAATGTAAGCCTGAAGACCCCACTGGTTAAGTACAAAAAGGGTCAGGAAGAATGTCCTCTGACCATGAACATCCCGCTGGTATCTGCAATCATGCAGTCGGTATCGGATGACAAAATGGCAATCGCTCTTGCAAAAGAGGGCGGAATTTCCTTTATTTATGGTTCCCAGAGCGTCCAGGACGAAGCTGCAATGGTAGCAAGAGTAAAGAGCTACAAAGCAGGCTTTGTTACAAGTGATTCCAACATCAGCCCGGACAAAACACTGAAAGATATCCTCGAACTCAAAGAAAAGACCGGTCACTCCACCGTTGCAGTTACTGACGATGGAACTGCAACCGGCAAACTGGTTGGTATCGTTACCAGCCGTGACTATCGTGTCAGCAGAATGAGCCTGGACACCCCTGTTTCCGAGTTCATGACCCCATATGAAAACCTCATTATGGCAAGCGCAGACACCTCTCTGAAAGAAGCAAACGACATTATCTGGGATCACAAACTCAATGCACTGCCATTGGTTGACGAAAACCAGAGACTCAAATACTTCGTATTCCGCAAGGACTATTCTTCTCACAAGGAAAACGCAAATGAGCTGCTGGATGCTCAGAAACGTTATGTTGTTGGTGCTGGTATCAACACCCGCGACTATGAAGAACGTGTACCTGCTCTGGTAGAAGCTGGCGCAGACGTTCTGTGTATCGACTCTTCGGAAGGTTTCTCCGAATGGCAGAAACGCACCATCGACTTCATCCGTGCAAAATATGGCGATACCGTTAAGGTTGGTGCAGGCAACGTTGTTGACCGTGAAGGCTTCCTCTTCCTGGCAAAAGCAGGTGCTGACTTCGTTAAAGTTGGTATCGGCGGCGGTTCTATCTGTATCACCCGTGAACAGAAAGGTATCGGACGCGGACAGGCTACTGCAGTAATCGAAGTAGCAAAAGCTCGTGACGAATACTTCAAAGAAACCGGTATCTACGTTCCGATCTGCTCCGACGGCGGTATCGTTCAGGACTACCACATGACTCTGGCTCTGGCTATGGGTTCTGACTTCATCATGCTCGGCCGTTACTTTGCTCGTTTTGATGAAAGCCCAACAAACAAGGTTAACATCAACGGCAACTACATGAAAGAGTACTGGGGCGAAGGTTCTGCTCGTGCAAGAAACTGGCAGAGATATGACCTCGGCGGCGACAAGAAACTGTCCTTCGAGGAAGGCGTTGACTCCTACGTTCCATACGCAGGTTCGCTCAAAGATAACGTATACCTCTCTCTGAGCAAGGTTCGTTCCACTATGTGTAACTGTGGTGCGCTGACCATTCCAGAACTGCAGGAAAAAGCAAAGATCACTCTGGTATCTTCTGTTTCCATCGTAGAGGGCGGTTCTCACGACGTAGTCCTCAAAGACAGAGGCAACCAGATTGTCTAGTTCTTTCTGAGAAAGTAGCAGGCTGAGCCTGCACCCTGTTTTGCGTTTTGGTTTTGTGCAAAGCGGCAGTGTCAGCACACTCGCTCGTTTGAGAAAGAACAAAGTTTGTGTGGCGTAATAGAATTAAACACCCCACCGGATTTTCCGGTGGGGTGTTTTTGCTATACGACAAAGGTGGCGAAGGTCTTGCCGTTATGGTATAATGAAATATGATAGGAAGGTGAAGACTTGTGTACAACTATCATATCGGGGAATATATCAAAAGAAAACGGGAAGAAAAAGAAATCAAACAGGATGAGCTTTGTTACGGTATCTGTGACCGTTCAACCTTATCGCGGATTGAGCGCGGCAAACAGGAACCGTCCTATTATATTTTGAAGGCACTTTTGCAGCGCCTTGGTATTTCAGAGGATCGCTGCCAGATTTTGATGGGAGCGCAGGAGTTCGAAATTGCAGAGTTGCAAAGAGAGATTGTTGCGGACAATGTGCGGAAAGATTTTTCCAGTGCGCTTAAAAAAATCCGCAGACTGGAAGAACTTTCCCAGTCTGCGGAAAATCCACTTTTGCAGCAGTTTATCCTGAGGGTGCGCGCAGCGGCAGGATATGAGGAAAATGGAGAACGGTTAGATTATGACTATCCTACCCAAAGAGAAATGCTGATGCAAGCATTAAAATTAACACATCCCAACATAGATTTAAGCCATATTTCTAATTGCCTTTTAAGTGTTGATGAGATAAAAATACTGAATCAATATGCGATTACCTATTCAGAGATAGGAAATCGTCGCTATGCTATCCATATTTACCAACAACTTTTTGATTGCATTAACTATAACTGTATAGATACTGAGTCGATAGTTTCTATATTGACATTATTAGCCTACAATTATTCTAGATTATTAGGTCAAGAACGCAGATATGAAGAAGCAGTTGAAATTGCTGAACTCGGTCAGAATTATTGTGTAAAATATAATAAATGTCAAATGCTAGGAGGGCTTCTACTTAATATTGCGTGTTGTGCACATGAACTAGAAGATGATGAAAAAAGCAAAGATTTATTAAGACAGGCTTATTATGTAAATAAAGCAATGAGGCAAGAAAAAAGTTGTAAAGTGGTAGAAGAATATTGGAAACAAACATTTAAGAGGGAGTTGTTTTAAACCACATCTCCTGCTGGGTCATCAACAAAATCACAAGGAGCGGGATTGCCGTCCTCGCCGTCATTTTTCGGTGGCTGGGATGGCTTTTCGTCCTGACCTTCTCCGGTTTGTTCCGTTGGTGGCTGGTTGTCCGGGTCAACAGGTTCTGCGGCAAAGGCAAACTGGCTTAGTCCAGTGCAGAGCATCAGGACAGCCAGCAGGGAGGCAAATATTTTTTTCATAAAAACAGTCCTTTCAAAGAAAAGTAAAAGGGTTAGGGTAGCAGTACAAATCTTTTGTTATCATAATATGTATGAGCTGCCTTTGTCATGACACCTACATGATAGGTGGGTGTTTCAATACTTGTCAAGAGGCATTTGACGCACATTTTTACGTGCGTCAAATGCCTCTTGCTTTTGTCGGAAAGCGGGAGTATGATGTAGACAAGGAGCTCCGAAGGAAGAAAAAATCGTATGATTCCAAAAGGAGGATGGGTATGAAAAAATTATTAGCATCTTTGATGACCATTGCAATGTTAGCAGGTATTTCTACATTTTCTGCATTTGCGGCGACTCCAAATGATCCAGCTGGTTTGCAGCAACTTGGTGATAAATACGGTTTTACAGTAGAGTATGTAGGAGAAAGGGAAGGACTTCCTGTTTATAAAACTACAGATCTGGAAAGACTGGAGGAAGTTCTTAAATATGAAGCAATTTCTACCAGAGATGCTTGTAACCATGACTGGTTTTATATTTGGACTACCGAAACAGAAAGTTGTATCCGTAATCCAAGAAACCACCATACTCGTGCAGTTAAATTAGAAAAATGCAACAAGTGTGGTGTAGTTATGAATACAGGAGAATGGGAAATCTGGGATTGTCCATCCGGCTGTAAAAAGAGTGACTATTAAAATAAATAGTTTCTTTGGATAAACAAACAAGGAGGAAATAAATATGAAAAAGATATTTATTCCCATTTTAATTTCTGCAATGCTGTTGAGTGGTTTTTCCGTTTTTGCTGAAAAACTGGATGCTCCGCTAGGAAGCATTGAAGACATTCAAACTTATTCCGGTATCGAATTTAACAAGACGGAAAGAAATGGTGAGCCGGTTTATGAAATTCTGGACACCTCTAAAGAGGGTTCGAAGGAAATATATCAGGCCTCCATGGAAGAAAACAACCGCCGCATCGATAAACTTTGGGCTGAAAACGCTATGACCAAGTTTGCAGAAAAAGAAAAGCTGGAAATGGAATTCACCAAGGCAGATTATGGTCTGGTGCAGTTTAACTGCACGCTGTCGGATATCACTGTTGATGAGCTTGCGAAAGAGCTGCGTTATCAGGTCGTTAAGAAAGTTGATAAAGATCACCAGCATGACTGGATGTACTTTGATGTTACCGATGCAGAAGGCGGCAATAAATTATTCCGTTATTGCCAGACCTGCGAAAGATGGCAGGTATTTGAAGCAGAATAAATCTCTCGTTATAGATTCACCACAAAAAAGGACAGCGAAAGCTGTCCTTTTTTACTAATTGACTTCTGTCGGATAATGGGATATGATGAGACCAAACAGTTCTACCAAAATCTTTTTTGACAAGGAGGTTATCCTATGAAAAAACAATTGATTTGCACTTTGCTTTGCATGTCCATGCTGCTGGCGTCTTCGCTCCCTGTCTTCGCGGCAAAAACAACAGAACCACTGGAAGAACCGGAAGTAAAACCGTTGGTACAAGCAGAAACATTTGAAACCCCATATGCTCCACTTTGTTTTGTGGATAAGAAAGGAAACCCGGTTCAGGGACTTGTTTTTTCAGAGCCAACCCTTACCCGTTTTACCGATATCAACGGTCTGAATGAGATCGATGCCGCGGCGGCAACTGGCCTTTATGATGGTGGCTATACGGGCAAAGAAAAGGTGGATTTCTCCAAACCAATTGCTTTTTCTGTCACCAATCCGGTAAACGATGAAACAAAAAAATATAATGTCCGCCTGGATGATGACAAGACAACCAAGCTGGTCTGGGACAAGGAAACACCAGCACAGAGTATAGCAAAGAAGAAAGAAAAGGTTTCTTTCCGTGTAGTTGATCAGAACGGAAAACCGGTCAGCGATGCCCAGTTTGTGCTCCCATCCCAGCAGTTCCTTCTGCCAACCGACGTCAACGGCAGAACCTATTACTACGGTGAGCCATTTGAGATGTACAATGTTGAGTTGCACTACACCGATTCCAAGGGAAATGACCAGTACCTGACCAAGCTTGTCACAGTTCGAGACAGCCATCTCAAAAATGGAAAGTTGAGCATTACCTTTAAGGTGACGGTCTAAGTGATTAATAAAATGTTAGAACGAAATATAAATGAAGAACTCCAATACAAATAATGCGAACTGTTTATTCCGAAGGGAGTGTCTGGATATGAAGAAAAGGATATTAATGGTACTTTTTTTGATGACGGTTATGTCGATCAATGCTGCGGCAGCATCGACTGCTTTTCCGGATGTTTTTTCGGGCGATGTTTCTCCAAAATACACGATATGTAAAAGCTGCGGGGAAGAAGCAGTGCAGAAGGAAGCGGTTCGTTACGGTGAGTGGAGTTATGCAGGGGATGTTTCCTGCGTTCATGAAGGTGGCGGTGATTGGTATCAGGATGAAAAACAAGTCAGATTGGTTTTCTATCCGGCTGTATGCAAAAAATGCGGAATCAGCGATACAGAATGCAAAGTAGAGGAACGCTTCATCCACATTGGTGACAGAAAAAAGATACAGTATATTTTATAGATTTGTCTACAAGTAAAAAGGACAGCTTTTGCTGTCCTTTTTAACTAATTGGTTTTTATAGTGAAAAAGAATATGATGAAACTAACAGCTTCACATGAACTGATTTGCAATGAGGAGGTTTTTTATGAAGAAACAACTGCTTTCTCTGATTGTTCTGGTGGTCGTGCTTTGTTTGACAGCCTGCACTGCAAATCAAAATCAGGTTAGCAAACCAACCTCCCCGGAAAATCTGGGGTACAGCATTTCTCAGGAAAAGATTTCTCAAACTGTTCTGGAAGATTCTGAATTTTTCAATCAGGAAACCTTCTATCATCCTGACCTTTATGGAGATTTTATTGTGGTTGGGGCATATTGGCATGATTATTTGGGTGACGAGTTATATCCGGTTGCTTTTTTGCAGGCGGTACCAGCCAATACAACAAAAATCAAGCTTCCTTCCGGCGAAATTTCAGCCTCCGATTGGGAGCAGTATCAGATTTTTAAGGATCAGGATGTTATCATCTATGACCTGTATCCGATGCTCTATCCAGAGGGAACAGTGCCGGAAAGGGTTGCCCAAGAAGTGGAGTGCAGCTATTATCAGACACAGGAAGAATATCAAGCAGGTAAGATTCCGGAAGATCGATATTTTCATGAACCGCTCAACAGTCGACTGACCCAGACCAGATATCTAAACTATCTGTGGGATTATTATCAGAACAATCTTCCGGATTTGATTACAAAGATGCCAAATAAAGAATAGATTTACCATAAAAAGGATAGGGCGGGAAAACAATGGACAAGAAAAAACTCAGCGGAATCATTGCAGAGATTGTAACGGTGCTTTTTCTGTTGCTGAATGGGCTGGATATTCAGTTTAGGCATAACGCAAGGCAGTGGGTCAGAGAGGTGGTTGCTCATCCGGCTTATAAACCTGCCTGTTGGGTACTGTTTAGCATTGCTCTGGCAGCATGGATTGTGTATTGGGTTTTGGTTTATCGGGAAAAGAAAATAAGATAAAGAAAAAGGACATCCAAACGGATGTCCTTTTTTGCATTACAGAATGATTGATTTGCCGGTCATTGCTTCCGGCTGTGGGAGACCGAGGATTTTCAGCATGGTAGGTGCGATGTCAGCAAGTCTGCCTTCGCGCAGTTTGCAGTCGCCCTGACCGATTACCAAAAATGGAACCGGATTGGTGGTATGTGCGGTGAATGGAGAGCCATCCTCCTCATACATACGGTCTGCGTTGCCGTGGTCAGCGGTCAGCAGAACGGTGCCTTCCATCGAAAGGACCTTCTCTACTACCTTGCCAACACAGGTATCGACTGCTTCCACTGCCTTAACTGCTGCATCGAATACGCCAGTGTGGCCGACCATGTCGCAGTTTGCAAAGTTTAAGATCACAACGTCATATTTGCCGCTGTCCAGACGGGAAAGAAGTTCATCGGTTACTTCGTATGCGCTCATCTCCGGTTTCAGGTCGTAGGTTGCAACCTTCGGGGAATTGATGAGGGCACGGTCTTCTCCTTCGGAAACGGTTTCAACGCCGCCGTTAAAGAAGAAGGTAACATGAGCATATTTTTCGGTTTCAGCAATACGAAGCTGGGTCAGTCCCTGCTTGGAAATGTATTCGCCGAAGGTATCGTTTAAGCTCTGTGGTTTGAATGCAACCTGTACGTTTGGCATGGTAGCATCGTACTGGGTTATGCAGACATAGCACAGAGGGAAGAAGTTGCGTGCAAAGCCGGAAAAATCAGGGTCGACCAGAGTGCGGGTGATCTCTCTTGCACGGTCCGGACGGAAGTTATAGAAGATAACCGAGTCGTTTGCAGAAATTCTGCCTTCCTCTGGGTTGCCGATGACACATGGAACAACAAATTCATCGGTGACATCGTTTGCATAGGAATCAGCCATTGCCTGTACAGCATCTTCGCAGACAACACCTTTGCCGCGAACCAGAACGTCGTATGCTTTTTCCACACGTTCCCAACGATTATCGCGGTCCATTGCGTAGTAACGGCCCATTACAGAAGCGATTTTGCCAACGCCGAGTTCGGAACATTTGTTCTGCAGATGTTCCACAAATTCTTTACCGGAAGTTGGAGGAACGTCACGACCGTCCATGAAGCAATGAACATATACTTTGGAAAGTCCATGTTTTTTAGCCAGTTCCAGCAGGCCGTACAGATGTTCGATGTGGCTGTGTACGCCGCCGTCGGACAGCAGTCCCATCAGATGCAGGGAAGAGTTGTTCTTCTTGCAGTTTTCGACTGCAGAAAGCAGAGCTTCGTTTTCGAAGAAGTCGCCATCCTGAATGGATTTTGTAATGCGGGTCAGCTCCTGATAGACGATGCGGCCAGCGCCGATGTTGGTGTGTCCAACCTCGGAGTTGCCCATCTGACCATCCGGCAGGCCAACATCCAGACCGGATGCACCCAGCTGGGTGTGAGGATACTGAGCGAAATATTTATCAAGGTTTGGCTTTTTTGCAGCATGGATGGCATTTCCATAGTCTGCATGATTAATGCCGAAACCATCGAGAATCATTAAAACAAGTGGTTTTTTCATGGGAATACACCTTCTTTTTTATACTAGCTGGTTTCGCTCACTGCGGTGAGCGACCAAGGGCTTTGCCCTTTGGAAACCCACAATTTTTTGAAAAAAATTGAGTAAAACTTTTGTTTTTGCTTACCATCGAAAGAGTGCCGCGAAGCGAACACTTTTCTTTTGGGTTACCTTTTCTTTGCTAAAAGAAAAGGTAACTTAGCGAGCAGCTTCGATAATAGCAGCGAAGTCGGAAGCAACCAGAGCAGCACCACCGATCAGACCGCCGTCAACATCTTCTTTGGAAAGCAGTTCTTTTGCATTGCCTGGTTTCATGGAACCGCCGTACTGGATGGTCAGAGCGTCAGCAGCAGCTTTGCTGTAAAGTTTTGCAACAACCGAACGGATGAAAGCACAAACTTCTTCTGCCTGATCTGCAGTTGCAGTTTTGCCAGTGCCGATTGCCCAAACTGGTTCGTAAGCGATTACGATGCGGGAGAGTTCTTCTTCGCTGACACCGCCCAGAGCAACTTTTGTCTGGAGAGCAACTACTTCTTCGGTGATGCCCTGTTCGCGCTGTTCCAGAACTTCGCCGACGCACAGGATTACTTTCAAGCCTGCATCCAGTGCTGCACGAACTCTTGCCTGAACGGTCTGGTCGGTTTCACCGAAGTACTGTCTGCGCTCGGAATGACCGATGATAACATATTCAACGCCCATTTCAGCGAGCATTTCAGCGGAGATCTCACCGGTAAATGCGCCGGATTTTGCCCAGTGGCAGTTTTCTGCACCAACATGCATGTTGGTACCTTCGCACAGGGAAAGTGCGGTTTCAAGGTTTGTATATGGAACACACAGAACAACTTCACAAGCAGCATCTTTTACCAGAGGATTCAGCTCGGTGATCAGTTTTTTTGCAGCATTGCGGTCGTTGTTCATTTTCCAGTTTCCAGCAACAATTGCTTTGCGGAGTGTTTTATTCATAATAATAACTTCCTTTCAAAATAAAGAATTAATGTACATTATATTTTGGCTGTAATGGTTCACAGCGGCCGGCAACACCGACCGGAACATTTCTGCGCATCAAGAACCATACAATTGCTTCCAGATTGAAGAAGGCAAGAATGGTGTACAGAACACCGCGGGATGGTTCATAGTCCATAACGGTGTAGTAAACGCAGACCAGATACAAAACCTTGCAGGCCAGATTGATGACAGCAACTATCAGAACCAGGAAAAGCAATACCAAAAGCAACGACAGAGAAAAATACATCATCGATGAGATGAGCGGAATGCTCAACAGGATGAATCCGATAACAGGCAGCTGGATGACGCTGGCAACAGTCAGCCAGATAGCAAAAGAAGTCTTTTTCTGGCGGGAAGTGCAGTTATATCGGTCTGCAAGAGAACCGAGAAGATATTCCCGGGCAACAGGAATCCATGCAAGCCATGGGTTTTTCATGCCGGTGTTGTTTGCCATCGAGTACAGCCCGATCGAACCGATGATATAAAAAGCAAGCTCAATCAACGAAGCAAAGGAAAAAAACATCGGGATGAAAGAAGCAAAAAAGGTGATGGATGGATCGTAGCTCATAGGAAATTCCTTTCATCAAAAACTAAAACAGGCAAAAAACAGATGCAAGAGGGTTCCTGCATCTGTTTTGGAAAGGGGCAATTATTTCTCGTTGAGAGCAGCAATGCCAGGCAGTTCCAGACCTTCCAGGAATTCCAGCGAAGCGCCGCCGCCGGTGGAAATGTGGGTCATCTTGTCAGCAAAGCCGAGCTTTGTTACAGCAGCAACGCTGTCGCCGCCGCCGATGATCGAGATAGCGCCCGAAGCAGCAATTGCTTTTGCAACTTCCAGAGTACCTTCTGCAAATGCAGGGAATTCAAATACGCCCATAGGACCGTTCCAGATAACAGTTCCAGCATCTTTTACTGCGTTGCAGAACAGCTCGATGGATTTTGGACCGATGTCCATGCCCATCCAGCCTTCTGGAATCTTGTCGGAATCAGCGTACTGGGTCTGGCAGTCTTCTGCAAATTTATCGCCGAGTTTGTTGTCAACAGGAAGCAGGAATTTAACACCTTTTTCTTCTGCTTTCTTGAGCATATCTTTTGCAAGATCGATCTTGTCTTCTTCGCACAGAGAAGAACCAACACCATAACCCTGAGCTTTGAAGAAGGTGTATGCCATACCGCCGCCAACGATCAGAGTATCAACTTTTTCCAGGAGGTTATTGATAACACCGATCTTATCGGAAACTTTTGCACCGCCGAGGATTGCAACCAGAGGACGTTTTGGATTGTTGAGTGCCTGACCCATAACAGAGATTTCTTTCTGAATCAGATAACCGCAAACAGCTGGCAGGAAGGAAGCAACACCAGTGGTGGAGCAGTGTGCACGGTGAGCGGTACCAAATGCGTCGTTTACATAAACATCAGCCAGGGAAGCCAGTTCCTTGGAGAAGTTTTCTTCGTTCTTGGTTTCTTCTTTTCTGAAACGAACGTTTTCCAGCAGGATAACCTGACCATCTGTCATGGAGGAAACCAAAGCTTTTGCGTTTTCACCGACAACGTTTTCATCTTTTGCAAGTTTTACATCCTGACCCAGCAGTTCGGACAGTCTTGCAGCAACTGGAGCCAGAGAGAATTCTTCTTTATATTCGCCCTTCGGTCTGCCCAGATGGGAGCAGAGGATTACTTTTGCATTGTGGGAAACCAGGTACTGAATGGTAGGCAATGCAGCAACAATTCGTTTGTCGTTTGTGATTACGCCGTCTTTGAGCGGAACGTTAAAATCGCAGCGGACAAGGACGCGTTTGCCGGATACCTCGATATCTTCGATTGTTTTTTTATTCAGAGAGTTCATCGTAAATGACCTGCCTTTCCTTACTTTATGGTAATTTGACTGATAAAACAATGAGAAAAATAGAAAAACAAAATTGCAAAATAAGCAGTATGCAAACTCTACAATTTAAGTAAATTGTACTGGATTTATTCCCTTTTTGCAAGGGCAGAACCGGACATTTTGCATGATTTTAAATAAGGTTTTCCCTTTTGTGGTGAGGGAAGGGAAATGAAAGAATTAATTTGTGTAATTTTTCACAAAGTTTTGCAGGAAAGGATTTTTCCATTCGCATAAAAATGCAGATTTTGCAGGAAATCCTTCCAAATCTTTCTTTTTATCGCACAAGATGGTGTTTATCCCAGTACCTTTTTGGCAATATCGACCGACTGCTTTGCATCTTTGGCATAAAAATCTGCACCGATTTTCATGGCATAATCTTCGGTCAGCACCGCACCGCCGACCATTACCTTGCAGTCGAGATTTTCTGCGCGGAGGGCAGCGATGGTTTCTTCCATGCTCTTTAAGGTGGTGGTCATCAGGGCACTGAGACCTACCAACTTGATGGAGTGTTCCTTAACAGCAGCAACAACCTTTTGAGCAGGAACATCTCTGCCAAGGTCAAGGACAGGGAATCCGTAGTTTTCCAAAATGACCTTGACGATGTTTTTGCCGATGTCGTGGACATCCCCATGAACTGTTGCAAGCACAATTCCTTTTTGTGCAAGGGAAAGGGATGGTGTGTCGGCTTTCGGGTGGTTTGCCAAAAAGTTTTTGATTTCCTCAAATCCTGCCTGTGCTGCCTGCGCCGACTGGATCATCTGTGGGAGGAAGATCTTTCCCTGTTCAAATTCCTGTCCCACCACATCCAGTGCCGGGATGAGCTTGGTGTTGATGATCTCTTCTGGTTCCTGGCTGGTAAGCAGTGCAGCAACTTCCCGGCGTACCGATTCGGCAAGTCCTTTTTTGATGCCATCGGTCAGCGGATCGTGTCCGGTTTCGGTAGAAGCCGATTCAGGAGCAGAAGCAGAAATCGGGGCAGCGACCGGTTTTGCGCTGATGCGGGCAATCTCTTCCGGGCGGCTGAAGTTTTCGATATAGCGCGCGGAGTGCTCATCCAGATTGTACAGCACCTCGAAGGCGCGGATGGCATCAAGCATCGATGGAATGTTCGGGTTGATGATCGGCAGATCCAGACCGGCTTGCAGCGCCATGAGCAGGAAGCTGTGGTTTAAGAGTTCGCGGTTTGGCAGACCGAACGAGATATTGGATACCCCTAGAACCGTTTTCACGCCCAGTCTTGCCTTGACCATCTTCATGGCTTTGAGGGTCTCGACTACTTCTTTTTGCTGGGCAGAGGCGGTCAGGGTCAGACAGTCCACAAAGATATCTTCTTTTGGAATACCGTACTGCTCAGCGCGGCGGACGATTTTTTCAGCAACAGCAAAGCGCTGTTCGGCAAGCAGCGGGATACCGCTTTCATCCAGTGTCAGTGCAACAACGGCAGCACCATATTTTTTAACTAACGGGAGAATTGCCTGCATGGACTTCTCCTCACCGTTTACCGAGTTGACGATCGGCTTTCCATTATAGATACGAAGCGCTGCTTCGACCGCCTGCGGGTTGGAGGAATCCAACTGCAATGGGGTGTCCAGCACGCTTTGCAGTTTTTTGACCACCAGAGGGAGCATCTGCACCTCGTCGATGCCCGGCATTCCCATATTGACATCCAAAATGGAGGCACCAGCTTGGACCTGAGAGATTCCCTGACTGAGGATATAATCAAAGTCCTGTTCGAGGATTGCCTGTTTTAAGCGCTTCTTTCCGGTTGGATTGATGCGTTCTCCGATGATGCGCACGCGGTCCACCGGGACAAAATCAGTCGGGGTGCAGACACAGGAACGGCGTGCCGGAACAGCAGCTTTGACCGGATGTTTGCCGGACAGCATCTTTGCCATCTCGCGGATAAATTCCGGATCGGTGCCGCAGCATCCGCCGAATACACGAATGCCAAGAGAAAGATATTCCTTCATGCAGCGGGCAAACTCCTCAGCGGAGATAGAATAAAGGTTTGTCTGCGGGTCAGGAAGCCCTGCGTTTGCCTTGATAAAAACAGGGAGGTAGGTGCAGGAAACCAGTTCTTTTGCAAGAGGGAGCAGTTCCACCGGTCCGAGCGAACAGTTAAAGCCGATAAAGTCAGCACCCAGTCCCTCAATAACGGCAGCCATGGAAGGTACGCTGCATCCAGTGAAGGTGCGTCCGTTTGCCTCAAAGGTCATCGAAACCATGAGCGGCAGAGATCTGCCCAGTTTTTCACAGGTTTCCTTTGCAGCAAGGATGCCGGCTTTTACCTCATAAAGGTCGGTCATGGTTTCCAGCACGATAAGATCTGCTCCGGCAGTAACGCCTGCGGTGATTTCCTCGGCAAAGATGTCGTAAGCTTCCTCAAAAGAGAGAGTACCGGTCGGTTCGAGCAGCTCCCCAATTGGTCCGATGTCCAGTGCAACCAGTGCCTGTGTTGCTGATGCGTTGGCAGCAGCCTTTGCATTTTTAACAGCCGCAGTGATTATCTCCTGAACAGAGTGACCGCAGCCGGAAAGCTTTTTCCGATTTGCACCAAAGGTATTTGCATAGATGATGTTTGAGCCAGCTTCGATATATTCCCTGTGGATACCGGTGACAATTTCCGGATGGCTTAAATTAAAAAGCTCTGGCTGAAGCCCAAAAGGCAATCCCTTTTTCTGGAGCTGGGTGCCCATCGCTCCATCCAGAAGCCAGAAACGGCTGGAATCTTCCAGCAGGTCATTGATGATCTTTTCCACAAAATACACCCTTTCTTCTTAATTGACAATTTTCCCGAAGATTGCAGATGCTGCACGAATCCGAGTGAGAAGCAGCGGCTCCCTCTGGAAGAATACCGATGACAGCAGTCACTGATTTGATAGGAACCAGCATGCCGGAAGGACTCAGGTGCAGCCCGATTTTTCGTCCGGCATCCAGACAGGATAAAAAGTGTGGCTGAGCAGACAGCGGAAGATCCCCGTACCCGCAGCTGAAACGGGTGGTAAGGCTGCGCTCAAGGCGCTGGGCAATATCCAGCTGAACCTCATCACAGACCTGTTCGATGGCGGCGGAAGCGG
>UMKD01011711.1_pt1 | contig 18884 bp, 17 predicted proteins | sample 1966221 | NCBI WGS metagenome assembly UMKD01 (sample SAMEA4836167, study PRJEB28245) | human gut metagenome | biome: gut microbiome; material: fecal sample | place: Denmark | collected 2008
TTCTTTCTTGTTCTTCTGATAATTGTAAATTGTACATAAAAACTCCTTTCATTTATTAAAATTATAAAATATCTTTAAATGTTTGTATTCTTGTTCTAATTTGTTCAAAAGAAGAAACTTCTAAGTCCACTTCCACTGTAATGTTTTTAATTCCGGATTCAGTAAATTCTCTATAATATACCGGATAGTCAAATTCTTCAGGATCACAGAACTTCATCATACATACGATAACAGCATCTGCTTTCGTATCCTTACACATATCCATTAACATTTGTCCTCTACCCTTATTAGTATCCGTTGCTAAAGAACATCCTTCTAAGTTTTGCCACCATTTTGCCATTCTGTATAGAACATCTCCTCCTTCTTCAGGAACGTCTCCTCTAAATTGTCGGCTTTCATGAGCTAAATCATCGGCTACAATAGCAAGTTTTTCATCTTTGAAGATTTGCAGCAATTCTACTGGTTCTGTCATAATTCCTGTTAAGATTACTTTCTTTCCATCCCAAGGAACAATAGTTTCTTTCTTTAATTCAGCGATTAATTCTTTTACATATTCAGTATGTTTTTCTTTTCTTAAGAACCATCTGGATTTCATCACATTATGTCTAACAATTGGATCGATAATTTGTGGATATTGTGCCGCCACTTCTACAAATTCTCTCATAACTCTTCTATTTTCATTATATACTTTTACGCTTTCTTCAATCGCTTCCATAGGAATGGTTCTTCCTAAGATTCCTTCTAATTTTTCTTTTACTGCTTGATATTCCTTTACTAAGTAAGCATTTGCTCCTTCAATTACTCTGTTTTGAGGATGAGTAAATACAATTACAGGAGATTTTCCTTTCCATTTTTGACTTAAACATTTCAAAGTATCACAAGGTACAGAGAATAATACTGCATCTAAAATGTCATATGTTCCTCCAATTTGTAATTCCATAACAGTTTGCATAATAGAACATGCAAAAGGAGGTAAATATGCTCTTGCTTTAGAAACTTCTTTTTTTCCTCCCCATAATCCAATAGGTAAACATCCAGCAGCATGAATAATTTCTTCTGGAGCATATACTGGCATGACTCCAATCACTTCTTTCCCTACTTCTTTTTTATATTCTGCCACCATTTTTTTGGGGTTGTTTGCAACATCTTCAAATATATGAATTAATTCTTCTAATCTGCCTTTCATCCTAATCCTCTCCTTATTTTGTTTCGTTATTAACTTCCATCATTTCATTTAAAGCTTGTACTCTTGTATCAAATTGAGCCGGTGCGAAATTTCTCGGATCTGTTTGGTCTCCATCGAAACTTACATATGGCACTCCAGTCGCTTTTTCAACTAATTCAGCAGTTTCCACATTCAAGAAACTCATCAGTTTACAACTTCTATTCAAATGATATAGTATTCCATCACATTTTCCATCTGTTACAATTTTAGAAAGGACATCCGCTTTATTTTGTAAGCAAGTATTAATGTAGACTCTTGTATATGCTTCCGCCATAGATTCCATATCTCCAGGAGTATATGTCAAGTTCCAGATTCCTGGATATGCAGAACCGGTCATGATACTTCCCATTCCTTTTAAAGACTTGAAAGTGTGTCCAAGGTAAGGCCATACTGCAATTCCTTCCCAAGTAACTCTGTTCTTTTCAGCTCCTTTGAACGCATATACTTCATTTTTCAAGTTTTCTTCCAATTCATCTGCAAATTTCTTGAAAGTGATTTCTGCATAATCTCTACTTCTAGCACATACAATTAAAGCCATGAAGTTAAATAAATCGAAACCATTTAATGGAGAAGGTTTGTAGTGAGCAAGAGCTGCTAAACGATTCCATTGATATACAGATCTTTGTGTTTGCTCTTGCACTTCTAAGAATTTATCATAGTCAAATTTCTTTCCTGTAATTTCTTCTAATTGTTGAATTGCATATTTAAATTGATCTGCAATATATTCTTTTGAATGTTTTGTAATTGGCATAGTATGATTGAACGGAACGTCAATTACAATACATGGAATATTTAATTCCTTTGCCAAATTTTCGTACCATTTTAACAAAGTATTACAAATGTTATTACATGTAATAACTAAATCCGGTAAAGGAACTTTTGCAGCCGGAGAGTTTGCTAATTTTTCAGGAGTTTCTCCAGTTAAGGCTTGTTGTTTTAACAATTCCATATACCCCAAATTTACTCTTGCATAAGAACAAATATCTAAAGAATACCCTTTTTCATCTGCTACTTCTAGCAAATCTAACGACCCTTTTCTAGCTCCAATCCCTGCTGCATGAGTTTCTGGATACACCATAGCAATATCCATAGCTACACAGAATTCTGGTGGAGCAACGGAAGCAGACCAACAAACTAATTTTCCTTCTCTTTTTGCTTGTCTTGCTTCTTCATCCAATTTTTCTTGATAATAACCCAATAATTGTTTTGCTGACATTTCATCTAAATTGATTGTTTCTGACATATTATTCACCCTTTCTTAATTTTTTCAGCTCATCATAAGCAAAAATTGCAGCTCCTAATGCTCCTGTTAATTGTGGATTAGGAGCAACGATTACTTCTTTTTTCAAAGCTTCCCGTATTGCACGCAATGCACCTGTATTCTGAGCAACACCACCACAAATCGCAAATTTTTCTTCCATAGAAGTACGATATACTAAACCTAATATCTTATGAGCGACAGAATTATGTACTCCTGCAATGACATCCTCTTTGGTATTTCCCTTTGCCAATTGAGAAATGACTTCTGATTCTGCAAATACAGCACAAGTACTACTAATATTACAAGGATTTTTAGAAAGAGCATCATAAGTTCCCATCTCATCTAGGGAAATCTCTAGTACGCGTGCCATTACAGTTAAAAATCGTCCTGTTCCTGCTGCACATTTGTCATTCATAAAAAATTGTCTTACATGACCTTTTTCATCTAAGCTGATCGCTTTGGCATCTTGTCCACCAATATCAATAATGGTTCTCACATTCGGTAATAAAAAATGAATCCCCCTGGCATGACAACTAATCTCGCTGATTTGTTTATCTGCTCCTTCAAAAGTAAAGCGTCCATATCCAGTAACAACTGTAAAACCAATATCTTCCTTCGTCAAGTTTGCTTTTTTCAAATTATCTTCCAAAGCAACAATGGCTCGATTACTTCCAATTCCCGACTGAATTGCCGATTGACTTACAATCTCTGTTCCATCCTTTAATATCACTACTTTTGAAGAAGAAGAACCTATATCCACTCCAACTGTATACATTCCTCTTCTCTTTCCTTTCTTAAAACTTCTGTCATCTTGCACAAATTCAAAACATCATTTTATTTTTTGAATTCTCTGTTGATTGGTCCTACTGTTTGTACTAGTTCTACTAAAATACCATCGTTGTATTTAGGTCTTAAGAAATTAACAATAATATCTTCTGTTCCTTCCACAGCTTCTCTTTCCAACATTTTCATTCCTTTTCCTTCAAAGTGAGTTCTCCAAGCTTCAATATCATCTACTTCAAAGGCAATGTGTGCAATTCCTCCATTCCCTTGATTAAAACTCTTAAGAACACTTCCTTCATTTGGAATAATCAATTCAATTGGGCTGCTGTTATCTCCATATTTTGTAAAAATCAAATCTGCTTTGTATGCCTTTACATATCCTCGATAATCGATTTCCAATCCCCATCTTTCTAAAAATTCTTCTGCCTTTTCCATAGTTGGAGTGATAATCCCCACATGGTGCATCCTCATTGGTCTTAAATCTTTTTCCATAAAATTCGTCCTCCTTAAAATTTATAGTATCATTTAAATATTATAATAAAATAATCTCGTTAAACTATAATAACGGTTCCTATTTCCTGACTACTCCCGAACCCCAAAAAGAACAGAAAGCCTTCACTATATTCTTTATAGTTTCAGTCACTAATTTTATAAAATTTTAGAACGGAAAACTATCTTTTTTGCTTGTTTTATGTTTATTCTTTTTTATTTCCGTACTTAATCACTAATATAATAAACTTTATTTCTAAAAAGTCAAAATCTTTTCGCTTGTCTTTGGTTGACCTAAAATGAAAAAAATTGACTTTTAGTCAAAAAAATAAAAAAGATATTTGAAAAATAAAAAAATATACTGTAAAATAAAAAATAAAGTAGAAGAAACTATATTCATTTATGAAAAGGAGGATGATATGGAAAGCTATTCTCATCTATTAAAACAATTACTTCAATTTTCTGACACAAAGGCTATCATTTTAGCAAATGTTCTCGGATATGATATTTCCTATATCAGCAAATGGTGCAATGGTGCTAAAATTCCATCTGCTAAAAATCTTCATGCAATTCATAAGAAGATGAGTGCTCTTTTTGCAAAAGAAATCGCAAATAATAAACAAGAAACTTCATTTTTTTTAGAATTTAACTTGGATTTACCGAAAGAAAAGGACTCCATGCGAGATAGAGAGTTCTTGGAAAGTAGTATTCATAATCTTTTAACCCAAGCTTATTATCAAGAAAATCCCAATCCGGAAATTACACAGGAAGAAGATATAAAATTCGTTGTCGGAAAGGAGGAAATCTCCGTTTTCTTTGAGGAGAAATTTAAACCCCTTTTTTTACAAGGAAATATCTCTAAGCTGGAAATTTTCATGACACTTGATTTCACTGTTACGGATGTTTCCGAAATTTTATCTCTATTTTCTAAATTAAAATGGGAAGATACGAGTGTTTACATCAGTTTAGGAGTAAATTTGGAGCAACTGGAAGAAAATAGTCATAAAAAAATGAATCAATTATTTCATATTCTAAATCGCTACATAAACTTAAATATTGAAATATATTCCAACAAACATTTCCAAAATATGAATACAATCCTGGTAAAAGACTATTTTGCCTTTCAATATTCCCTAGACAGTTTAGGCGAAATCCAATCGTTAACTTGGATTCAAAATAAATTATTCTTACACAGTCTTTCTCGCTTTACTTTAGATGCCTTTAAAAAAGAAGATAAACTATTAGGCTTAGTCAATACTAAAAAATTACAAAAAGAAGGATATAGAACCACTTTTTATACCAGTGATTCCTACAATTTCTTTTTAGTACAGGGATTTGAGTTCTTGCTTCCCCCTACTATTATTGATAATATTGCAAACTACGCAAAAGAAAAGAAGTATTCGGAACAGGATTTGATTTCAATTTTAAAGGTAAAAATCGCTTGGGAAGAAATTTTTGAAAATTCTTCCATCAACTTCTTTATTTTAAAAAATTCTATCTTCCGTTATCTGGAAAAAGGGGAACTTACCTACATGAATATCCATTACAAAACAAGTATTGAAGAAAGAAAAATGCACTACGAATATGCTATGAAAATTTTAGAAAAAAATCCTAAAATTCACTTCCATGTCATTGAAGATGAATTTGTAGAAAAATCAAATTTTGTTTACAATATTGGAGTTTTTGGAAATTATAAAAAAATGTTCTTTAAAAACTACTACAATTTGGAACAACAAAAGGAACCTTACTTTACTATAGTCAATAATTCAAAAATTTTAAAACATATCCATGGACTTTTCGATAAAATTCGTCTCTCAAAATATTGTACAGAATATCATGTAGAGGAATTGAAAGTTTTTTGGGAAAAATATGGAAACATGTTCTTTCGACTGACAAATTTATAATTCTAAAATGAGGGACTACATAAGTAGCCCCTCATTTTAGATAACAAACATATATATAGGATTAATTTTCTTTAAGACCCATAGGTTGGTCTAAGAAAATACGGGTGTCCATTTCCTTTAAATCTTTTGCAATCAATGGAACAAACTCCATTTGATCCAAGATATCTTTTTGTAAATCAATTCCCGGTGCAATTTCTATCAAAGTAAGCCCTTCTTTTCTCAATTCAAAAACAGCTCTTTCCGTTACATAGAATACCGGTTTGTTGTTTTCTCTCGCTAAATCTCCTGAGAAAGTAATTTGTTGTACTTGAGAAACAAATTTCTTTGTCTTTCCTTCTTCCAAAATTACTAATTTTCCATTTTCTACTTTTGTTTTCAACCCTTTTGCAGTAAATGTTCCACAAAAAACTACTTTTTTAGCATTTTGACTGATACTGATGAATCCTCCACAACCGGCAATTCTTTTTCCGAACTTACTTACATTCAGGTTTCCAGCTTGGTCCGCTTGAGCCAATCCTAAGAAACAAATATCCAATCCTCCACCATCATAGAAGTCAAATTGATATGGCTGATCTATAATAGCATCCGCATTGATTGCAGAACCGAATCTCTTTCCGGATTGAGGAATTCCTCCTACCGGTCCAGATTCCACTGTTAATACCATCCAATCGTTAATTCCTTCTTCCGTCGCAATATTGGAAACATATTCAGGAGCTCCGATTCCTAAGTTTCCTACTACTCCTTTTGTAATTTCCATAGTTGCTCTTCTGGCAATAATTTTCTTTTCCCCCAATTCCATAGGAATAAAAGAACTTTTTTCAGAAAGTCTCGCATTTCCGGCTACTTCTGCTTCATAAGGCAAATCGTAGGCAGGTTGTTTTAACTCAGGTTCTTGAATTTCTACGACATAGTCCACATAAATTCCTGGAACTTTTACCAACTTAGGATCTAATGAACCTGTCTTGACAATTTTGTCTACTTGTACAATTACTTTTCCTCCACAATTATGAACTGCTTGGGCAATGGACATTACTTCTGTTGGAACATAATCATTTTCCAAAGAAATATTTCCTCTTTCATCTGCATAACTTCCTTTAATCAAAGCGATGTCAAATTTCATTGCTTTGTAGTATAGAACTTCTTCTCCGTCAATTTCCATAACACGTACGATGTCTTCTTTGGTAACTTCGTTTAATTTTCCTCCTTCTATACGAGGGTCTGCAAATGTTTTCAATCCTACTTTTGTCATAACACCTGGTTTATGCGCCGCAACATCTCTTAACATTTGGCAAAGAGCTCCTTGAGGAACATTATAGGCTTGAATTTTGTTATTCACGATCAATTCCCCTAATTTAGGAGCTTTATTGAAGTGTCCTGCGATGACTCTTCCTAATAATCCTTCATGACCAAATCTACTTACACATCTTTCGTCTCCAGCCCCTTGTCCAGCTACATAAAAAAGTGTTAAATTTCGAGGAGAACCTGTCTCTAGAAATCTATTTTCTAAAGCAACTTCTAATCCTTCCGGATTCGCACATCCTACAAATCCACTAGTTGCAACGGTATCAAAATCTTTAATAACTTTAACCGCTTCTTCCTTTGTGACAAACTTTGGTATCATATACTAGCCTCCTAATTTTAATTGTTATAAGTAGAATACCTCTTATTCTAAAAATATGCTATTGAATTTATTTGACTTTAGTTGATTTTATTCTATAAAAAAGATTTTATTGCTAAATCAGAACATATAAGTATAAAATTCCAAATAAAAAAACACTGTTATCCAAGAAAAAAACTCTTTTCAAATCTTGGTTTTTATGCTATGATTATCAAATGTGATTATTATTATTTATAGTAATTTTTTTGATATGTTTTTTAAGGAGGATTTCAAATGAAAATCGGATTCGATCACAACAAATACCTAGAGGAGCAATCGAAATTTATCGAAGAGAGAGTCAACCATTATGATAAATTGTATTTAGAGTTTGGGGGGAAATTGATGTTTGACTTACACGCCAAAAGGGTTCTACCCGGTTTCGATGAAAATGCAAAAATTAAGGTTCTTTCTAAATTGAAAGATAAGGTAGAAGTTGTTATTTGCGTATATGCAGGTGATATTGAAAGAAATAAAATGCGTGGAGATTTTGGAATCACCTATGACATGGAAGTTTTTCGCTTAATTGATGATTTAAGAGAACACGATTTACAAGTTAACAGCGTTGTCATCACTCGCTATGAAGAGAGACCTGCAACAGCCTTGTTCATTACAAAATTAGAAAGGCGGGGAATCAAAGTCTATAAACATTTATCCACCAAGGGATATCCGACAGACATTGATACCATCGTAAGTGATGAAGGATATGGAAAAAATCCTTATATCGAAACAGAAAGACCCATTGTTGTTGTCACCGCTCCCGGTCCCGGAAGTGGAAAATTGGCAACTTGTTTAGGACAATTGTATCATGAATTCAAAAGAGGAAAATTTGCCGGATATTCAAAATTTGAAACGTTTCCGGTGTGGAATGTTCCTTTAAAACATCCTTTAAATATTGCTTACGAAGCAGCAACCATCGATTTGGCAGACGTCAATATGATCGATCCTTTTCATTTGGAAGCCTATGGAGAAACTACGATAAATTATAACCGTGATATTGAAGCTTTCCCTCTTCTAAAAAGAATTATTGAAAAAATTACAGGGAAAGAATCGATTTACAAATCCCCTACAGACATGGGAGTCAACCGAGTAGGTTTTGGAATTGTGGATGATGCTGTGGTGCAAGAAGCTTCAAAGCAAGAAATTATTCGTCGATATTTCAACGCCGGTTGTGAATATAAAAAAGGATATATTGACTACCCTACCTTTCAACGAGCCGAACTTATCATGAGAAATCTAAATTTGACAGAAGAAGATAGAAAATGTGTAGCTGCAGCTAGAAAGAAAGCAGAAACTTCCGGAATCTTATCTGCTGTTGCACTGGAACTGCCGGATGGAAATATTATTACAGGAAGACAATCTGAACTTATGGATGCGAGCTCAGCTGCTATTTTAAATGCTGTGAAATATCTGGCTGATTTCGATGACAAGTTACTCTTGTTATCCCCTGTTATTTTGGAGCCGATTTTAACCTTAAAGGAAAAAACCTTAAATCATAAAAATGTTCCCTTGGATTGTGAAGAAATTTTGATTGCCTTGAGTATCTCGGCTGCAACTAATCCTATGGCAGCATCCGCCTTGTCAAAATTACAAAACTTAAAAGGAGTTCAGGCACACTGTACTCATATTTTAGCAAAAAAAGATGAACAAACTTTAAAAAAATTAGGAATCGACATTACCTGTGACCAGGTTTTCCCAACAGAAAATTTATATTACAATTCTTAAGAAAAATCGAAAAGGCCCTCTTCCTGAGAGCCTTTTCCTTTATCACTTATCTGCTTTTTTTACATGCAACATATGTCGCATACGCAATTGCTTGGTTAATAAGTAGTGTTCATTCACTTCATTATGATCTATTTCAATTTCTTCTCGTCCTGTAATTTTAACACCATATTCTTCCAGACCTTCTAATTTCGCCGGATTATTTGTCAACAGACGAATGGATTGTACTCCCAAAGCATGTAACATTTGTGCTGCAATTCCATAATCACGCAAGTCTCCTGCAAATCCTAAATGTAAATTGGCATCTAAAGTATCCAAACCTTCTTCTTGCAATTTATAAGCCTTCAATTTATTGATAAGACCGATTCCTCTTCCCTCTTGACGTAAATACAGAACGATCCCTTCTCCTTCTCTGTCAATTTTTCTCATGGCACTATGAAGCTGTTCTCCACAATCGCATCGTTTGGAACCTAGAATATCTCCGGTAAAGCATTCTGAATGCACTCGCACCAAAACATTTTCTTTTCCTCTGACGTCTCCTTTTACCAGAGCAATATGCTCTTTCCCGTCCAACTGGTTGTCGAAGCCGATGATGGAAAAAGAACCAAAAGCGGTCGGCATTTGAGCTTTCACTTCCACTTTTACCAATTCATCATTCTTCTTTCGATATTTTACTAAATCTTCAATTGAAATAATTTTCAAATCTTTTTCTTTTGCAAAGACTTCCAAATCATCCATTCTTGCCATAGTTCCATCCGGTTTTAGAATTTCACAAATCACGGCTACCGGTTTCAATCCGGCAATTCTACATAAATCTACTGTCGCCTCGGTGTGTCCCTCTCTTTCTAAAACTCCTCTATCTTTCGCCGTCAAAGGAAAAATATGTCCCGGTTTTGTGAAATCTTCCGCCTTTGAGCTAGGATCCGCTAAATGTAAAATAGTTGTTAAACGATCTCCAATCGAAATTCCTGTCGTCGTTCCATATTTATAATCTACAGAAACTGTAAAAGCAGTACATTTTGCATCTGTGTTGACTGCCGTCATAGGAATCAGCTGTAATCTTTCTGCCCATTCTTGACTCATAGGAACACAGGTCAAGCCCCTTGCCTCGGTTGCCATTAAGTTAATGGCATCATAATTTGCTCTCTCTGCAGCAACAAATAAATCTCCCTCATTTTCTCTATTTTCATCATCTACGACAATAATAGGCTTTCCGTTTTTAATATCTTCCAATGCATCTTCTATTTTGCTTAACATCATTCTCTCCTTAAAATCCATTTTTTGCTAAAAAATCTAAACTTAATTTAGAGTTTTTTTCTTCCTGCTTGGGAAAAGAAAGAAGTTTTTCCACATACTTTCCGATTAAATCTGTTTCTACGTTGATATAATCTCCCACTTTTTTCTTTCCTAAGATAATCATTTCCTGACTATGTGGAATCAGAGAAACTCCCAAAGTGTATTCTCCCAACTCCATTACAGTTAAACTGGCACCGTCTAAGGTAACCCTTCCTTTTTCTACAACATATTTCATATACTGCTTGGGAAGTTCTACTGTATATATCTTGGCAATTCCGTCTTGTCGAATCTCTATAATTTTCCCCTCACAATCCACATCTCCTGTTACCAAATGCCCTCCTAACGGTGTTGATAAGGTAATGGATTTTTCGAGATTGACAAAGTCAGATTTCTTTAAACGATGTAAATTTGTCCTCTTCATCGTTTCATGCATACAGTCTGCTACAAAATAATTTTTTCCAATTTCCACAGCAGTCAAACATGTTCCGTTTGTAGCAATACTATCCCCTAGTTTTGCTCCCTCTAACACTTTTTTACACTGTATTTTTATCTGTATGGAATGATTTCCTTCTGTAATCGAAAGAACTCTTCCCATCTCTTCTACCAACCCTGTAAACATAATTCTCTCCTAACGATAAAATTCCATAGAACAGTTATTTCCGTATTGATGCACTTTCACATTGGGCAAACTAATAGCTTCCTCCATACTTTCTTTGCAAAATCCTGAAATAAATGAAACCGCTTTCTCATCTCCTAAAATCTTAGGTGCGATAAAGATTTCTCCTCCATCAATCACATTTTCCTGGAAAGCAGCTGAAATAAGTTGACCTCCTCCTTCTAACAACACGGAGTCCACTCCCAATTTTCCAATTTCCTCCAACATATTTGAAAAAGAAAATATTCTCTCTTTCAGAAAAATAAAACGAAGCTCCAATTTCTCCAATTCTTTTCTCTTATCTGTTTCTTTTTCCGACAAAGAAGTGATGATGATAACTTTTTTATCCTTTTTATGTAACAATTTGGAAGACAATGGAATCTCTAAGTAGGGATCCACAATAATTCGATACGGGTCTCTTCCATTTTCTATTCTAGCATCTAAACTCGGATTGTCTTCTATCACAGTATGAATTCCTACCATAATTCCCATATATTTATTTCTTAGATATTGTACTCTTTCTCTTGCCGTTTCATTTGTGATCCATTTCGATTGAAAGCTTCGTGTTGCCAACTTTCCATCCAAAGTAATCCCACATTTCAGAAATAAAAAGGGAGTTTTTGTAGAAATATATTTTAAGAATACACGATTTAAAACCCTAGCCTCTGTCTCACAAAGCCCAACTTCCACTTGAATTCCCGCTTCTTTCATCATAGCAATTCCCTTTCCTGCCACTAAAGGATTAGGGTCCTCCATAGCAATGATACATCTTTTAATCCCGGAGTCAATAATTTTTTTAGCACAGGGAGGAGTTTTTCCATAATGAGAACAAGGCTCCAATGTTACATAAATGGTGGCATCTTTTGCCTCAGTTCCAGCTTCTTGTAGAGCGTACACTTCCGCATGGGGCCCTCCATACTGATGATGATAACCCTGGCCTATAATATTTCCATTTTTTACAACAACAGCTCCTACAAGAGGATTCGGATTTACTTTTCCTTCTCCTTTTTTTGCTAATTTTAAAGCAAAATGCATATATTCTTGTGCTTCCATACTCTTATAGTTCCTTTAATAAATTTGCCATTTCAATTCCGGTCATTGCTACATCAAACCCTTTATTTCCGGCTTTTGTTCCGGCTCTTTCAATTGCCTCCTCAATAGAATTTGTTGTCAAAACTCCGAAAATAACCGGAATATTGCTTTCCAATCCAACATGAGCTACTCCCTTAGAAACTTCTGCACATACGTAATCAAAATGTGGGGTAGAACCTTTAATCACTGCTCCTAAAGTAATCACACAATCATATTTTCCTGAATTTGCCATTCTTTTTGCTGCCAATGGAATTTCAAAAGCTCCGGGAACCCATGCCAGAGTAATGTCTTTTTCTTCTACCTCATGTCTCAACAAAGCATCCTCTGCTCCGGAAATCAATTTCGAAGTAATAAATTCATTAAATCTTGCCGCTACAATTCCTACTCGTAATCCTTTTCCACTGTATTTTCCTTCTAATCTATGCATAATCAAACCCTCCTAAAAATTTTTATAAAAAAAGCCCGAAATAATATTTCGGGCGTGCACGACAAAATAAAAACAGTCCTTCCTATTTCTCTTCTCCCATCCAGACTCTACTGTCGGTTTTGGAATTTCACCAAATCAAAGCAAATGCTTTCGTGGACTTTACCACCGGTCGGGAATTACACCCTGCCCTGAAGATATATTCTTTACGGATTTATTCTATACCGATTTGTTCTTTTTGTCAATTCTATTTTTCTTTTCTGAAGAAAAAGTTTTTTCTGACATTTTTTATTTTCTATACATTGTTAACTTTTTTTGTATTTTTTTAATAAAAAGTTTTTCTTCAAATATATTTTGTACGATAAATTTATATATCTAATATATATTTCGATTTTCATATATCTTTTTTTGACGAACAAAGAAAACTATGCTAAGATAATATATAGATATTATTTTTTAGGAGGGTTTTTATGTTATCAAAAAAAATGTTATTGACCAGTTTAGCCGTTTGTTTATCTGCATCAGCTTTTGCTCATTTTCAACTAATTCATACAGCCAGCTCCAATATTACAGATAAAAATTCTGTTCCTTTTGAATTGATTTTTACACATCCCGGAGAAGGAACAGAAGGACATAGTATGGATATTGGAAAAGATGAAAAAGGAAGTATTCAACCAATGGAAGCCTTTTTCTCTGTTCATAAAGAACAAAAAACAGATTTAAAAAATAAATTAACATCTTCTAAGTTTGGTCCGAAAGACCACCAAGTACAATCTTATAAATTCACGTTAGATAAAACAACCGGACTAAAAGGAGGGGGAGATTGGGGATTAGTTGCCGTTCCTGCTCCTTATTATGAAGCTTCTGAGGATCTTTATATCCAACAAGTCACAAAAGTTTTTGTCAACAAAGATGATATTGCTACTGATTGGGATGCCAGAATTGCAGAAGGATATCCTGAAATTATTCCTTTGAATAATCCAACTGATATGTGGGTAGGACAAGTATTTCGAGGAAAAGTAGTGGATCCGGAAGGAAAAGCGGTTGCAAATGCTGAAATTGAAGTGGAATATATCAACGCAGACATTCAAAATTCTCAATTCAAGGGAGAAAATAAATTTGAAAAAGCAGCCATGGTTCTTCGCGGAGATGAATTCGGATACTTCTCATTTGTTCCGGTACATGCTGGATATTGGGGATTTGCTGCCTTAGGTGCCGGTGGAGAAAAAACTCATAATGGAAAAGAATTATCTCAAGATGCTGTTCTTTGGATAGAAGCAAAATAAAAACTTTTAAAAATATCCTCTTATTTTGAGGATATTTTTTATTTCTCTTTTTTTCTTGACATAATGAATAAAATGTGATAAATTAATTGTATAAAATTAAATTTTGAAAAATTTATCGTATATAGTGAAATCATAGAAACGGAGGAGGAATATGGGAGAACTTTTAAATTTTTTCGGGCAAACTTTATTATTGTGTTTCTCTAGTACAATGGTATTAGTTTTCATGTCACATATTATTATCATGGATTATAAGGAGAGGGTATAAGATGAAAATTTATGAATTTAATGCAAAGGATATCACAGGAAAAGTCGTTCCTTTGGAACAATATCAAGGAAACATTCTTTTAATTGTAAACACAGCGACAGCCTGCGGTTTTACACCACAATATAATGAATTGGAAGCTTTATATAAAAAATATCAGGGACAGGGATTCCTGATCTTAGACTTCCCTTGCAACCAATTTGGACAACAAGCTCCGGGAAGTGAGCATGAAATTTCCAATTTTTGTTCTTTAAACTTCGGAGTTTCTTTTCCTCAATTTTCTAAAGTTGATGTGAATGGAGAAACTGCTCATCCGTTATTTCAGTACTTACAATCTGAAAAAGGCTTTGCAGGCTTTGATCCGAAACATAAATTAACACCTATTTTAGAGAATATGTTACGAAAAGAAAATCCTAATTTTGAAAAAGAAGCTAGCATCAAATGGAATTTTACAAAATTTTTAGTCGACAGAAATGGACAGGTTCTTCAAAGATTTGAACCGACAAGCGATATTTCAGAAATAGACAAAATCATAAAATCTATGCTATCATAAAATAAAAACGGGAGTTGACAATGGACAAATATGATGTATTGAAATTAGAAAATCAATTATGTTTTCCTTTATATGCCGTAGCAAAGGAAATCACAAGAGCCTATCAGCCTTATTTGGAACCTTTGAATCTTACCTACACACAGTATATTACCATGATGGTTTTATGGGAGCATAAAGAAATCTCGGTAAAAGAGCTTGGGAATTCTCTTTATCTCGATTCCGGAACTCTAACTCCTTTGCTCAAAAAAATGGAACAAAAATCATGGATTCGACGAATACGTTCGAAAGAAGATGAAAGAAGTGTTCTGATTCAATTGACAAGTCAAGGAGAAGCTTTAAAGGAAGAGGCCGTTAAAGTTCCGGCGGCAGTTAGTGCCTGTGTCAATATAAATCCTGAAGAAGCAAAACAATTGTATCATATCTTACATCATTTGTTACAAAGCTCCTGGGTTCATAAAAAATAATGCAAAAAGGAGAGAAGTTATCTCTCCTTTTCATATTATGATTATTTTGCTTCTACAAATTTTACTCCCAAATCAGGAAAATCAGTAAATAATCCGGTAGCTCCTGATTTATTTAATAAGGCATCATACATTTCATCAATATTTTTTACAAATTTAGGTAATGCATCTTTACGAATAGTATATGGATGATTTTCCATCTTTGTTGTTTGAATGTCTTCTACCATATCTGTATATTTTAAATTTCCTAAAGTAGAAGTCTTTTCATCTATTAACATGTACCACCCCGGACCAACGCCGTCTGCATATTTTGCAATTTCTTTCATGGCTCCTTTTTTAAACATCCAATCATAGTCATAATTGATCCATTTTCCATCTTTTCCTTTTTCTTCTGTTTCATGCCAATCTGTGTAAGCAATCAATTGTACCAACTTTACATCCATATTCATTGCCGGCATCAATTCTGTTTTAATTCGTTTCAATTCATTATAATCGAAGGTTTGCAAATATACCAAATCTGTTTTTTTCGTATATCCGTATTTCTTCAAAACCTCCAATGTTGCCTTGGCAATATCTTTTCCGTTTTGATGATGAAACCACGGTGCTTTAATTTCCGGATAAATTCCAACCTTTTTCCCTGTTGATTTTTCCAAACCTTGAATAAATTCAATTTCATCTTCAAAGGTATGAAGTCTGAAATGAGAAGCCCATAGCGGAAATCTTCCTGGATATACTTGTTTTTGTACTCCATTTTCTGTACTGAAATTTTCTGTCATTTCTAAAGTTTGTAGCTCATCCCAAGTAAAATCAATCACATAATATCGTCCATCTTCTCTTTTTCTATCCGGAAATTTTTTGGCAACATCTGTCAATCCGTCTAAAAAGTGGTCATGAATCACAATCAATCTTCCATCTTTTGACATGGCCAAATCTTGTTCTAAGTAGTCTGCACCTTGTGCAAATGCCAAAGCTTTGGATTCCAGAGTATGTTCCGGTAAATATCCGCTTGCCCCTCTATGAGCAATAATTAATTTGTTATGCATCCCGTTTGCCTCCATTGTTTCCGCATAAGCACTCATACTGAATAATACGGAAGCTAATACTAAAACTTTCTTCATGTTCATAAACTTCCTCCTCAAAATTTGTTTTTTGTATTACTTTACATGTATTCTATCTCTTTTTAGTATATTTGTCCATATTTTTATATATTTTTACAGTTATTTTATTTCACAGTGCAGATATATCTTCTTATTAAAAGGATTATGGGTTCCCAAAACAACGATTTCCTCGCAGGGAAGCAATGTTTTTTCGATAAAAACAAGATTTTTTCCCAATAAATATTGGACATGTGTTTTCGTATTTTGATACTCCTCTATTCTATCTTTCTCAAGATAGCTGGGTTCCGCATGCTTGTGAATTCCTACACAGGAACAGCCCACCGGCGTCATTTCGATGACAAGAGCTGAAATTTGATTTTTTTCCATATATTTTTTCACTTTTTCTTCTATTATAATTTTCATATTTTCTCCCCATTTTCTTTAGCATAGTAACAAATTTTAAAATTCATCCCAACCGTCAATGGAAGAACTCATATTATAGCTGGTGACAGTTCCTTCAAAAAAGTTCGATTTTACATTTCCGTCCCCCTCCGTATCCGCAAATCTCTCCAGATGCTTATATGGATTTTTTGTAAATTCCTCATACATTGGTGCTAAACCAATCGTTCGCAGTCTTTCATTTGCCAACCATTTGGTATAGGCTTCCGTTGTCTCTGTCGTAATTCCCAGAATCCGATTTCCAATAATGTGTTCTGTCCATAAAATTTCTTGTTCTACAGCGGTCCGAAACATAGCCCGAATTTCTTCTTCCTCAAAAAAATTATGATTCTCCGCCTTAATTTCTCGAATGATTTTTTGAAATAGAACCACATGAGAAAGTTCATCTCGATTGATCAGACGAATCACATCCGAAGTTCCCACCATTTTGTTTCGACTTGCCAATAGATAAAAGAAATTAAATCCATTGTAGAAATACAAAGATTCCAACAAATAATTTGCAATCAATACCTTAGCAAAGTTTTGATCACTTGCCTCTTCAATAAAATCCTGATATATTTGTGCAATAAAGCGATTTCTTTCAAAAAGCACCTTATCATCTCTCCACTTGTCATAAATCAAGTCCCTACTTTCTTTTGGCAAAATAGATTCGATGATATATTGATACGACTGGGAATGAATTGCTTCCTGAAAAGTTTGAATGGACAATAATAAATTGACCTCCGGTGCCGTGATATAATCCGAAATATTAGGCAAGTTATTAGTTTGAATACTATCTAAAAAAATTAAAAAAGATAAAATTCCATCATAGGCTTCTCTCTCCGGTACCGTTAAATTTTCATAATCGTTTTTATCTTGTGTCAAATCCACTTTTTCCGGAATCCAAAAATTTGCCATCATTGTTCGGTAGAGTTGTGTTGCCCAAGAAAATTTTACATTGTTTAAATTGAATAAATTCGTAGAATTTCCTTTGATAATTTTTCTCTCCAATAAACTATCATTTCCTTCCGGATTGAATAATCGTTTCCTATCCACTGCAGCTTTCACACTCCTCTTTTTCATTGATAATATTTGTATTTTTCTGAATTGTTCTCACGTAATATACCGATTTGCAGCCTGTTTCCCAAGCAGTGACTAAGGTATCATAAATATCTTTTGCCCTCACATTTTTATTTAAGTCGAATAAAAGTTCCATAGAAACTCCCTGTGTCGTCCATTGCCCTATTTTAGAAGTAATTTTTACATAGGTCTTTGGGTCTACGTTTTTAAATTCCGGATAGAACCAAGCTCTATCTTTTAAATATTTTACAACTCTGGGAGTTGCCCCGCTTTGATTTTTTTCAATAAAAAATCTGGAAAAAGTAGGAACAATAGAAGCTGTCGCTCCCATCAATAAAGAAGTCGAAGTATTAGGAGCAATGGCTGTCAATTCTCCGTTTCTAAGTCCATATTGATCGACTAGATAAAATACTTCCTTCCATAACTCTGCATATTTGGAATGTTTTTCATACCATTCCTGTGTTTTTCCAAAGAAAATTCCTTGTGACCATTTCGAACCGGAAAAAGCAGGATATTGTCCTCTGTCTTTCGCCAAAAAAGCGGAAGCTTTTAAAGCATAGGCTGCAATCTTTTCAAAAAGCTGACTGATTTCCTCTTCCGAGTCTTCATAAATCATATATTCTCTTGCCAAGTAATCCGCAAGTCCCATAGCTCCGACTCCAACAGTTCTGTATTTTTCATTATGCTTGTTGGACTCTGCCAAAGGCGTCACTGTCAAATCAATCGTGTTATCCAAAGCCCTTACCGCTAGGCCGGTATATTTTTCGAGTTCTTCCTCTGTTATTTCTGCCAAGTTTAAAGACAGCAGATTGCAAGTGTGAATTTCTCCCATTTCTTTTCTTCGAATCGCTTGATTCCCTAACACTTCTTCTTGAAAATTTTTACTTGGAGAAAAATTGGAAAAACTTTCCATACATAAATTTCCATTCCCTATCATTCCTTCATGAGAATTATGGTTTCGTTCATTGGCTCTGTCTTTGAAGAAAATATAGGGCATTCCTGTTTCCAGTTGAGATTTCATCATTGCCTTGAATAAGTCTCTTGCTTTCATTTTCTTTTTCAATTGAATTTTCTCTTCTCGTTCTACTCGCTCATACACTTCTTCAAACTTTGCTCCATACAATTCACAAAGTTCCACTCCGTATAATTTTCGAATTTCATAAGGGTCTACTAAAGTCCAATCCTCTCCGGATTTCACTCTT
>UMKD01001155.1_pt1 | contig 18860 bp, 14 predicted proteins | sample 1966221 | NCBI WGS metagenome assembly UMKD01 (sample SAMEA4836167, study PRJEB28245) | human gut metagenome | biome: gut microbiome; material: fecal sample | place: Denmark | collected 2008
CCCTTGAAATCGTATGATTTCAAGGGTTTTTTCTTGTTTTCGGCAAAAGAGAAGACCTCCTGCCTTCCCATCAAAAACGAAGGGACGCAGGCGGTCTTGTGATGGCGAAGAAAATCGAAGTGCCCGTCAAAGGGGCGCATTTTCACGCAAGCAGCTGAAAGCACATCACGGCAATGCCCAGCACCACGAGCACCACGCCCGTGGCGCGGTTGAGGGTCTTGGGCTGCGCACGGTTGGCAAAGACTGCGGCGATACGCGCCCAGATGAGCGTGAAAACGACACACAGCGCCCATGTGAGCGTATCCGGCAATCCCCCGATGGCAAAGTGGGAAACGGCGCCGGTCAGGGCGGTGAAGGTCATGATGAAAACGCTCGTGCCGACGGCTGTTTTCAGCTCGTAGCCCATGACGCTCGTGAGGATGAGCAGCATCATCATGCCGCCGCCCGCGCCGATGAAGCCGCAGATCATGCCGATCATCGCGCCGCAGACGAGCGACTGCACCGCGCGCTTTTTCGCGTCCACCTGCGCCATCGTTTCCTTCGTGGTCATCACGGGGCGCAGGATGAATTTGACGCCCAGCAGGAACGTCATGAAGACGGAGAAGCCGCCCATCGTCGCCGAGGGGACGAGGCTTGCCGCGTAGCTGCCGATGACGGTGAAGAGCAGCACGCTCGCCATCATGATGAGGCCGTTTTTGATGTCGAGATTCTTGTTTTTGTGGTAGGTGTAGGCCGAGACGGCGCTCGCGAGCACATCGGACGAGAGCGCGATGCCCACGGCCATGTAGGGCTCAACGCCCAGAAATGTGATCAGCATGGGGCTGATGACTGCGGCGGCGCTCATCCCGGCAAAGCCGGTGCCGAGCCCCGCGCCCATGCCCGCAAAAAATGTGACCAGAACGGCCGTCAGGATACTCATGGTTCGTTTGCCTCCAGAATTGCATCAAGATTGCTTTCGATCTCCACGAGCGCCGCGGCGAAGGCTTCCCGCCGCGCTTCGTCCATGCCGGCAAAGAGGCTCTCGGAAAAATCCTTCTGGAGCTGCCGCCCGCGCGCGAGGATGGGCGCTGCCTTTTCGGTGCAGAGAAGTTCCGTCTTCCGCCGGTCGCCCGCCACCGCGCAGCGCGTGAGATAACCCTCCTGCACGAGCTTTTCCACATTGACCGACACGAGATTTGCCTTGAGGCGGCGGATCTCCACGATCTCGCTGGCCGTTTTATAGTCCGGGTTGTTCCCCAGGAACATCAGGATGTCGAAGGCCGTCTGCGGCAGGCCCAGCTCCTTGCAGAGCGGCTTGCACACTTCGCTGTAGGCCAGAGCGATCTTTCGGGAGATCGATATGCTTCGGTTCACGCCCTTCCTTCTTTCTTTTTTGAACTGTTCATTTTTGAAGTATTATGGTCTGCGATGTCCCCTATGTCAACAGGCGGGACGGAAAGATTTTCGCTCCTTTTCCACAGGAACTGATCGCCCTGTGGAAGCTGCGGAACAAAAAATACGCTGCGGATTGCTCCGCAGCGTATTTTTTGTGTGGCCGCTTACTTGGCGGCGCGGTAGAGGAAGGAAACGATCTGCGCACGCAGGCAGTTGCTGTTCGGGGAGAAGGTGGTGTCGCTCGTGCCGGTGGTCACGCCCGCGTTGACGGCCCACTGCACGGCGGGGGCGTAGAAGGCGCTCGCGCTCACATCGGCAAAGGCGTTCGTGCCCTCAGCCGCCGGTGCGCCGGCCGCTCTCCACTGGAAGGTGACAGCCTGTGCGCGCGTGACGGAAGCATCCGGGGAGAAGGTTGTGCTGCTCGTGCCGGTGGTCACGTTGTTTTCCACCGCCCACGCAACGGCCTTTTCGTAGTACGCGCCGCTCTTCACGTCGGTGAAGGACGTGGCCGTGGACTTCGGCTCGGGGCTGCCGTTGGCTCTCCACAGGAAGGTGACCATCTGGCCGCGCGTGCAGCTCGCGTTCGGCGCAAAGGTCGTGGCGGTCGCGCCGGAGGTGATGTTCTTCGCAACGGCCCAGACAACGGCGTCGGCATAGTAGGCGTCGTCGGCGACGTCGGTAAAGGGAAGCGACGCGGAGCCGTCATAGTTCTTGTCGCTCAGGACAGAGGAGAAGAGGAAGTTGCTGATGAAGGCGTACTCGTCTCTCTGGTGGACCTTGTTGGTCAGGGAGTTTGCAAAGAGGACAACGTTCATGCCGTTTTCCTTGTAGGCAAAGCCCTGCACGCCGCCGTTTAGGTAGGCCTTGAAGCCTGCGGCGCGCTCGGCGGTGTTCGTGGGGATGAAGCCCTCGGTGGGCGTCTTGGTCTTGTCGCTCTTGACGAGGACCGTTGCACCGGACGGGACCTTGGAGAAGAAGCCGAGGCCGTAGGCGTAGAGGATATCGTCGCCGTCAGCAATGTAGCTCGCGTTCACAAGGGTCTTGTTGGGATAGACAACAGGGGTCAGGCAGTCCATCGCGCCGTCCAGCTCGGTATAGGCAGCGCCGGGGATGAGGTCAGAGGCGTTCGAGGCGACGGAGTAGCCGTAGCCGATGTAGGGAAGGCCGTTCTTCACGGCGGTCTTCGCCGCAGCGTCCAGCTTCGTCGCACCCAGGGCGGCGTCCGCCTTGGTCACGTCGGAGGTCGTGGTGAAGCCCATGAGGTTCATCGCGGCGGTATCATAGTTCCAGCCGGCGCTCTGGCTGATCTGCGGCGTGTAGACAAATCCCTTCTCGCTTTCAGCAGGCGTGCCGGGGACGTAGACGGTCGGGGACTTGGTGATGATCTTCGCCTTCACGCTCGTCTTGTCGACGCCCGCGGCAGAGAGCAGATACTTGCCCGCGACGGTCTGATAGTCGGCGTAGGAGCAGATGAAATCGCCCATGTGGTCGCCGCTCGTGACCATGCCGACGGTCTTGCCGGCCTTGAGAAGCTCGTTGACGGCGGCGGTGGAGTCTTCAGAGGCGTTGGAGAGGATGACGTCCTTGTTCTTGTCGCCGGTGAAGTAGGAGGTCAGCGCCTTGGTGTAAGCGAGGGCGTCATCGTGATCCATGGGGCTGCCGCAAACGGCAGAGATGCTCTTGTAGGCGGCGGGCTCGGCCACGGTGACCATGTCGAAGCCGCGCGTTTCATTGAAGGAGGTGATGCCCTCGGAGTAGAGGACGGTCCAGCCGTTGATGAGCGTGCCGTCATACAGCACGCCGTTGGCGACAGAACGCTTGGCCTGATACATCGAGACGATCATCGTACCGGCGGGGTAGGTAACGCCGTCATAGGTGAATTCCTTTTCAGTCACGTTGACCTTGACGTCGTTTCTCGTGAGCCACTCCATCATGTCGGCCGCGGCCTGGAGGTTGGTTTGATTTTCGCCGTCAAGCGGGATGATGTAGCACTCGGGATAGAAGTTGCCGTTCTGGCCCGTGCCGTTGTACTCGGGACGGAAGACGTCCATCTCCGCGCCCTCGACGTCGTTCTGGTCGCACAACCACTGGCCGACGAGCTCATACGCGTCGGAGTTTAGATTCTTCACGCCGCGCTGGAAGATCGTGACCTGAGATGCAAGGTAGGAAAGCTTTTCGGCAGCCACATAGGCGGCGTTGCCGAGGATACCATACTGCGCCGCCTGAGCGGTATCGTCGTTGTAGGCGGGCAGCTCAACGGTGTAGGCAACGGTGCCCTGCAGCATGGCAAACTGGGGAGTGTAGCTCGTGGACATATCGTCCCACGGGTCTTCCCAGTAGGTCTCGGTGCCGTTGCCGGTGTAGCTCAGGTAATCGCGCTGGGGGATGACATAGCTGTTGTAGCCGTCGTTGTTGGCGACCGCCGCGATGCCCAGCGCCTCGCCGCCGGTGATGAGGTGCTCGGCGAGCAGGTCGTACTCAAAGTTCGGCTCGTGCGGGGGATCGCAGGGCTCGCACTGGAAGGCCTGCACGCGGCCGTGGAACTCAGCAAGCGACATGGGGTTGAACGTGCCGATGAGCTGCTGCATGTTGGCCGTCTCGCTCGTGGTCTGGAAGGAGTTGTCGCGGTTGAGGTCATAGCCGTTGGTGGAGTGTCTCGTGAGATAGGTGCGGCCGTCGACGTTCTCCTCGGGGACGAGGATGAAGAACACGTCGGACAAAAGCTCGTCCTTGACGTTCACGCTCTTATTTTCGACGGTGTAATACTCTTCAAGGCCGACCTTGCCGGACTTGCCGTTGTTATCGACCGTCAGGTAACCTAAGTAGCTGGCCTTATCCTTGACGAGGTCGGGGATGGCGACGCTGCCCTCCGCGCCCACAGGGCCCATCTCTTCCTTGAACTCTTTTTCGCCCGCGGCGGTGAAGCCCGTGAGCGTCTTGTAGTCGATGGTCTTTTCGCTCGTGATCATCTTGGCGAAGTCGAGCACGCCATCGGTGGCGGCGACCTCGTTGGAGTGGATGTTGGAATACATCACGGGCACGCGGATATCGTCGAGCTTGCCGGACTTGATGTCGGCGAGCACAGCGTCAGGATCGGTCTCGGCCTGCTCGGTCAGGGCGAGCCACTTGCTCACGCTCGCCTTGGAGTCGGCGACGATCAGGTAGGGCATATCACGGCCCGCGGTGGACTGGCCTATGGAAAATTCTTCCACGTAGAGACCGTTTTTCGTGCCGTTTGCCACGATCGTATCGAGCTCCTTGTAGATCTCCCACATGGTGTTGAAGTTTTCATACGGCGCAACCTTGACAGGTGCGGAGCCGATCGCCTTGCCGCTATTTTTGGCCGTCAGGTCAAAGTAGCCGCACAGGTCGATGTAGTAGCCGCCGTTCACATGGGGCACGCTGTAATCGGGTGTCGTCTCGCCGGTTCTGCGGTTGGTGGAGTAGAAGTAGTTGTTCACATGGAAGCTCACGTCGAGGACGGTCTTGCCGTTTTTCTCGCTTGCGGAGAGCTTGATGTCTGTGAACTGATGCTCGTCCTTGCCCTCGGTCATCCAGCTGTCAAGATCCCCGCCCGCGTAAGCGTAGGGGAACAGCTCCTCGTTGACGTAGGGGCGGGAATCGTCGCGCTCGAGTGAGAGCGAGACGGTACCGGCGCTGACGGCCGCGGCGAGCGCATCCTTCGTCATGCCCGAAACGGGGATGGAGAGGGACACGTCCTTGCCGTTTTCATCGGTGACAAGGGTGATGGTCGCGTCGACCGGGAATTTTTTTCCCAGCAGCGCATCGTCCTTGGGTTTCATGTCCTGGTAGCTGACGGCAAACGCGGACGTGACCGCGAGCGAGAGCGTCATTACCAGGGCCATCAGCAGCGCGAGCGCTTTGCTGACAGAGTTTGGATAATGTTTCATGGTTTTCGTCCTCCAGAGTGGTCTTATGCCGCCACACACAGCGGCGGAAAGTTGATGAGTTTAGTGTAACTCAATAAAAATACATAGTCAAGAGAATATTCATACCTAATCATGCCAAATTTCAGCGTTGAATCTGTATTTTTGTTCATCATTTTTCACAAAGCAGTGTGTCAAGCCCCCGTCTTTCAGATCCTTTTGTGAATGTATGCGTAAATTTATACAGAACCGTGCTGCATAGGATATTCTTCTTCGTCGCGATTGCAAATGACGGCGGGGCGCATTATAATAAGAGGCAATCATCATTCAAACGCAGGAGGAACCGAATATGCGGCTGCAAAGCGCAATCTTTACACTGGGCGATACCCTCTTCACCCCCGACGGCGCGGCGCGCGAGGGACTCGACAAGGCGCTTTCACTTTTTAAGATGGAGGGCGTGTGGCTTGGCGCAGTGACGGCGCTCAGCGCGGAGGACGCGCAAAAAGCGCTCGAAAAGGCGGGGCTTAACTCTTATTTCCGCTTCGTGCTGACAGAATCCGTCGCGCTCTGCAAGGCGGACAGCGGCACGATGTTCGAGCGCGCGATGAAGCGCCTGCACTCGCAAAAGGACGATACGATCGTCTTTTCCGGCTCGCTTGCAGCGATCCAAAACGCGAAGGACGCAGGTTTTCGCACCGTGGCGGTGCAGGGAAGTGCGGGCGCGGCGGACTGGTCGACGATGCAGCAACTCGCCACGCAGAGCCTTGCGCAGTACAGCGAATTGTTGGAAGATTCTGTGTGAATTTTGGAATAACGACAGGATTCGACGTTTTTTAGTTGCAGTTTTTCTCAACTGTGATATAGTAAGAATATAACTATCAGAAAGGAAGGTTCGCGCCATGTCGGATTTCTACTCGGCTACCATCTTCCTTTCGGTCTTTATTATGATTATCATGGACATGCTCGTGAGCGGCAATGATCTGATGGAGCATGACAAAAAGCAGACGGTTTACACGATCTCCGTACTGGTGATCGCATGCATGGTATCGGAATGGTTCGGCGTTTGGATGAACGGAGCTGATCCGTCGCTGAGGACGCTGCACATCCTTGTCAAGACCATCGAGCTGTCCACAGCACCGATCATCACGGTGCTCTGCAGCGACCTGATGACGCCGCTCAAGCATAAAAAGCTCATTTATACCCTCATCGGCGTCCACGCGGGGCTCGAGGTGCTGTCGGCTTTCTTCGGCTTCATCTTCTCGGTCGACGCACAAAACGTTTATCATCACGAAACGTTTTACTGGGTCTACGTGCTGGCCTATGCCAGCGGCGTTCTGCTGTTCATTGGTCAGCTGCTGAGCGAGAGTTCGCACCATTATGGCCTGTATCGGGCGCTCGTTATCATCCTGCCGGTCTTTTTCTTCTGTGGGCTGTTCCTCCAGTACGGTGCCGGAGTGCACATCATGTGGGCGTGCTCAGCGGTCGATGTTCTGATGGTTTACATCCTGTATTCCGAGCTCACGCAGAAAATCGACACGCTGACTCGTCTTCTGAACCGCCGCAGCTATGAGAGCCGTCTCGCCTCGTTGCGCGGGCACGCAGTCATCTACTATTTCGACGTGGACGAGTTCAAGTCCGTCAACGACACCTTTGGCCATGGCGTGGGCGACGCGGTGCTTGCCGAGGTCGGCAGCACGATCCACGCCGTGTTCTCCAAGGTCGGCTACTGCTACCGCATCGGCGGCGACGAATTCTGCGTCATCGCGCAAATCTCCGACACGGCGGCGGAAAAGTATCTTTCGGAATTCCTGCGCGAGCTGACGGCACAGCGAGTGAAAAACGAGCACCTGCCGCACGTGTCGGTCGGCTATGCGTGCTTCAATCCGGTGCTCGGCAGCGTAGAGGATACGATCAAACGCGCCGACCGGATGATGTACCACTACAAGCGCAAGCGCAAAAGCGAAGCGCTCACAAATGATGATACCGTAAAAAGCTGACGATCTTTTGACCGTCAGCTTTTTGTATCTGCTTTTATTTCGCCTCAATCTCCGCGTCTTCCTGCGGCTGGAGCTTGCTGCCAAAATACGCGAGCACCGCGCCGAGGATGGCGCACGCGACGCTCCAGACCATCTCCGCTGTCGAGGCAAAGTCCGTCGGAATGATGATGAGCGTGGAGGCAAGCACGATGCCGATGACAGCGTGACAGGCGATCGAGTAGTGCGTGTCGAAAAGCCTGCTCACGATACGGGCAAAGAGCGCCATCACGCCGACCATGCCAAGCCCCCATGGGACGAGCACGGTGAAATCAAGCTGCGCAATGCCGTCGATCAGCGGCGTGAGAAGGCCGACCGCCATCAGGATGGACGACGACGTCATCCCCGGGATGATGAAGCTGAAGCCCCACAGCACGCCGCAGAAGAGAAAGCCCCAGAAGTTTGCGGGCATCTCGGAAAACGAGCTAAACTTGACGGCCATCAGCGCGCCGAACAGGGCGAGGAAGCTGACGATCAGCGAGATGTACGAGCCGTTGCCGCGCCCCTGCGTACCCGCCTCGTGCCAGAGGTCGGGCAGCGTGCCGAGGATGAGCCCGATGAAGAGGCACGTGGCGACGGTTTCCGACTGGTGAAACAGCGCAAGGATCACGCTGCCGCCGCCCAAAAAGCCGATCGCCCAGCCGATGCCGACGGCGAGCAGCATCCGCCAGTAGCGTTGAAGCGCGCGCCTGGGGTGCGTGAGCAGCTCCATCGCGGGGCGGTAGATGCCGAATACGACTGCGAGCACGCCGCCGGAGATGCCCGGCAAAATCGCGCCCGCGCCGATGATGATACCCTGCACAATGCGCATGATACCGTTTTTGATGCGGGAATTTTTCATATTGCTGCCTTTTTATGTGCTGCGCCCGCCGCAAAGCGGCGGAACGCGATGCGATTCAATAGCCCTTTCTGCGGTCGACGAGGTGATGCATCGGGCGGCCCGCGGCGTAATTTTCCAGATTTTCGCAGAAGAGCTGCACGTTGCGCTCGCAGGTGTAGCCGAGCGTCATGTTGCCCGCGACGTGCGGCGTGAGCAGGAGGTTCTTGGCCTTGCGCAGCGGATGATCCGCAGGCAGCGGCTCGGGCACGACCACATCGAGCGCCGCGCCGGCGAGATGGCCGGAATCGAGAGACGCGATGAGCGCGTCCTGGTCGATGGCCGTGCCACGGCCGACATTGACAACATAAGCGCCCTTCGGGAGCAGCGCCATGCGCTCGGCATTCAGAATGTTCACCGTGTCGCTCACCGAGGGGAGAGACATGAAGAGAAGGTCAGTCTCGGGCAGGAGCTGATCGAGCTCCGTGACGGGATGAACAGCGTCAAAGTCCGCGTTTGCGCGGCCGCTGCGGCTGACGCCGGTCAGGCTCGCGGGATGGAACGCGCGCACGCGGCGGGCAAATTCCGTGCCGATGTCGCCCGTGCCGAGGCACGTGACGCGCGCGCCGTGGAGCGAGTGGATGCCGCCCGGGAGCACGCGCCAGCCGCCCTCGCGGATGATCTCGGTGTACTCCATCTGGCGGCGCAGCAGCATCAGCGAGACCATGACGGAATGCTCGGCAATGGTCGTACCGTAAGCACCCGAGGCGTTTGTCAGCAGGCAGTCGGGATTCTGATACAGGTCGTCGCGGCAGAAGCGGTCCACGCCCGCCCAGCAGCTCGCGTACCACTTGAGATTGCGTGCGCCCGCGATAACGCGCTGGGACGGATGGCCGTAGAGGATCGTGCAGTCGTCCACATTGCCCTCCGCCGCCTTGGACGAGGGGAAGAAGACAATGTCGTAGCCGCAGCGTGCGGCGGTGTCGCGCAGCGTCTTTTCGTATGCCGGAGTCAGGAAGTCGATGATGACGCCGATTTTTTCATTCATGGTTCAATTCCTCCAAAATCATTTCTGCGACGCGCAGGCCGTCGGCCGCGGCACTCATGATGCCGCCGGCGTAGCCCGCGCCCTCGCCGCAGGGATATAGACCGCGCAGGGCGGATTGAAAACTCAAGTTGTCGCGCACGATGCGCACAGGCGACGAAGAGCGCGTCTCCACCGCCGTCAAAACGGCGTCGGGCGCATCGAAGCCCCTTAATTTCCGCCCCAGCATCGGAAGGCCCTCCTCGAGCGCCTCGCACACAAAGGGCGGGAGGCAGCCGTGCAGGTCGCACCAGCGGACGGAGGGAAGATAGGTCGGCACGACCTTTCCCGCTCCCGTTGACGGGCGATGCTTGAGAAAATCTTCGACCCGCTGGGCGGGGGCGGCGTAATTTCCACCGCCAAGGCGATAGGCCGCGTCCTCCAGCTCGCGCTGGAACTGGACGCCCGCGAGGGTATCGCCGGACGGGAAATCATCCGGTGTGACAGAGACGAGCAGTCCGCCGTTGATGTTCTCGCCGTCGCGCGCGAACTCGCTCATGCCGTTCGTCACGACGCGCTTTTCCTCCGACGCGGCGGCGACGACCTCGCCGCCGGGGCAGACGCAGAACGAGAACACGCCGCGTCCCTTTTCCGTGTGGCAGGAGAGCTTGTACGACGTGGGTGGGAGGCCGTAGCGGCCCGCCGCCTCCTTATATTGCGCTAAGTCCATGTCGCGCTGGCGGTGCTCGATGCGCACGCCGACGGCAAAGGGCTTGGGCTCCATCGGCACGCCGCGCTTTTGCAGCATTTCGAACGTATCGCGCGCGCTGTGGCCGGGCGCGAGCACGACGTGCTTTGTGGGCAACGTGTACTCCCCCTCGGGGGCGCTCACGCGCAGCGCCGTGACGCTGCCGCTGTTCTGCTCGATATCCACAACCTTGTGGGAAAACCTCACCTCGCCGCCGCGGTCGATGATCTCGCGGCGGAGATTTTGCAGCACCACATATAATTTGTCGGTGCCGACATGAGGCTTGGCGTCGACTAAAATATCCTCGCTCGCGCCGAAGCGGACGAACTCCTCTAAAATATAGCCGTGGCGCAGGTCCTTTGTGCCGGTGTTGAGCTTGCCGTCGGAAAATGCGCCCGCGCCGCCTTCGCCAAATTGCACGTTCGAGGTCAGATCAAGCTCGCCCGTGCGCCAGAAGTGCTCGACATCGCGCTTTCGCTGCTCGACCGCGCGCCCACGCTCTAATAAGATAGGTCTTGCGCCGCAGAGGGCCAGCAGCAGCGCGCAGAAAAGGCCCGCGGGCCCCGCGCCGATAACGACAGGGGAGACCTCCGGCGCTGAAACAGGCGCGGGCGGCGTATATTTCTTCGGCGCGTAGGGCTGCACATTCTTATTCTTGCAGCGCCGTAAAACGCCGGATTCGTTTTTGACCTCGACCGCGGCAGAGCAGACGAGCTTCACGCCCTCGCGCGCGTCGATGGAGCGGCGCAGGAGATGAACGGAAACAAGCACCTCCTCGCTCACGCGCAGCGCGTGCGCGCAGGCCGCGCGCAGCTTGTCTTCCTTTGCTCCCACGGGGAGCTTCAGATTGTCGATGCGAAGCATGTGCGCCGCCTCCTTTTTCTTCAGTCGCGTTTCATTTTATTATGACGGGAAATAAATCGCAAGGGGAATCGCGCGAATATCACAGAAACTTAAAAAAGTCATCGGGAATTTAAGAAATCGTCAAATAGCGTTCAAGAAATATACATAAATATGCCCTATGATAGCATCATCGAAAGCAAAGAGGCTGCAAGCAAGGGTCTCAGTCCATAGGAGGTCATCATCATGTACGAAGACGAAAACAACCTGTATCACTACAGCTATCGCAAGGGCGACGAGCAGAACCCCAACGCCCCGATCGACACGAAGAACTACGCCGAAGACCCGTGGGATAAGAATCCCGGCGGCAGCCCGAAGAAAAAGGGCAGCAGCGGTCTTTCCGGCAAGATCGTGGCGCTGGCGCTGGTGTGCGCGCTCGTCGGCGGCTTCATCGGCGCAGGCGTGAGCGGCGCGACGACCAAGGTGAACAAGACGAGCGTTCAGGTCAGCGACCGCGAGGTCGCGCAGGTGCAGACCGTCAAGGTCGACGGCAAGACGCAGATGTCGATGTCGGAGGTCTACGCCTCGAACGTCAACAGCGTCGTTTCGATCAACGTCTCCGCCACCTCGACCAACTACTTCGGCCAGACCGTCGAGACCGCGGCGAGCGGCACGGGCTTTTTCATCACGGAGGACGGCTACATCCTGACGAACCACCACGTCATCTCCGGTGCGAACACCGTGAAGGTGACGCTCTACAACGGCGAAACGTATGACGCGACCGTCATCGGCAGCGATGAGGACTACGACATCGCCGTTCTCAAGATCGACGTGACGGGCGCGACGCCCGTGGTGCTGGGCGATTCGAGCAAGCTTGCCATCGGCGAATCCGTCGCCGCTGTCGGCAACCCGCTCGGCGAGCTGACGTTCTCGATGAGCGAGGGCATCGTCTCCTGCGTGAACCGCGCGGTCAATGTGGACGGTACACCGTTCAACATGATTCAGGTCGACTGCTCCATCAACCCCGGCAACTCCGGCGGCCCGCTCTTCAACAGCTACGGTGAGGTCGTGGGCATCGTGTCGGCCAAGTATTCGAGTTACTCCAACACCACCGTGGAGGGCATCGGCTTTGCCATTCCCATCAACGACGTGGTCTCTCTCGTCAAGGACATCATGGCAAACGGCTATGTGACGAGCAAGGCCTACATGGGCATCACGCCGCAGAACATGACCGCGCAGATGGCGCAGCAGTACCGCTACGACGTGACCGAGGGCGTGTTCGTCTGCTCCGTTGACCCGGACAGCGCCGCCGCCAAGGCGGGGCTCAAGCTGGGCGATGTCATCACGAAGATGGACGACAAAACGATCTCCTCCTATGAAGACCTCGTCGCCGCTAAAAAGAGCTACAGCGCGGGCGACACCGTGACGCTGACCGTGTACCGCGGCGGCGAAACGATCGAAGTCCCCCTCACCTTCGACGCTGTTCCCGAATCGGCGGAAACGAACAATTCCGACCAGAGCACCGACAACAGCTACAATGGTAACGGCGGGTACGGCAATGGCGGTTACGGCAACGGCGGTTACGGCAATGGCGGCAACGGCTACTACTCCAATCCCTGGGATTTCTTCAATAACTTCTTTGGCTACGGCGGCTAAATACCGCAAAGCATCAAAAAGGCGGAACCTCTTTTTAAGAGGTTCCGCCTTTTTTATTTTTTTGTTCGCGGTTTTACTTGCTGCGCTTGAGCACCTCGCACACGAGCGCATAGACGCGCGCGGTGGAGGCGACGTTCAGCCTCTCCTCCACCGAATGCACATCGTGCAGCTCCGGTCCCATGGACAGCGCGTCGAGGCCGGGGATCTTTTCGATGAAGAGTCCGCACTCAAGGCCGCCGTGGGTGGCTTCGATCTTCCCGTCGCGGCCGGTGAGGTCGCGGTAGACCGCTTCGACCTCCTTGCGGAGCGCCGAATTGCGGTCATACTGCCAACCGGGATAGTTGCTGCGCTCGCCGACGGTGCCGCCGCCAAATTCGACGATGGCCTTCACGCGCTGAATGAGCATCTGCTTCTGCGAGGCGATGCACGAACGGACGGAGTAGGAGAACTTGACGCCCTCTTTGTCCGTGCGCATCACGCCGAGGTTGAGAGAAGTCTGCACAAGACCGGGGAAGTCGGCGCTCATCTCCTGCACGCCCTGCGGCAGGGCAAGGAGCACATGCAGCAGTCTCGACGTGTCCGCTGCGGAGAATGCGACCGGAACGTCAGCCTTTTCGCACACGAGGGAAATGCCGCCGTCGGTAACGGCGTACTCATTTTTGAGCGTTGCGTCGAATTCCTTGATGAACGCCTCAAACGCGGGCGCATCAGCCGCGGAGACTGCGACGAGCGCGTCGTTTCTCAGGCAGATGACGTTGTCGAACTGTCCGCCCGTGAGATCACTCACGCGCAGCGACGGGCAGCGCTCCATCGCGCTATACAGCGTGCGCGCCATCAGGCAGTTGGCGTTGCCGCGGCCCTGATTGATGTTCATGCCGGAGTGGCCGCCCTTGAGACCCGAGATCGTCACGCGGTAGCCGGTCATGCCGTCCGCGCGCTCCTGCTTGAGTTCGAGCGCGCAGTCAAGGCGCACGCCGCCCGCGCAGGACACGGTGAAAACGCCCTCTTCCTCAGAGTCGAGGTTCAAAAGCTTCTTGCCCTTCAAGTCCGAGCAGTCCAGCGCGAACGCGCCGTCCATGCCGACCTCCTCGTCGACGGTGAAGACCGCCTCGATGGGGGGATGGGGGAGCGTTTCGTCGGATAAAATCGCGAGGATCATCGCAACGGCGATGCCGTTGTCGCCGCCAAGCGACGTCTTGTCTGCCCAGACCCATTCGCCGTCGGTACGGACGTCGAGCCCGTCGCGCGTCATGTCCTTGGTGCAGTCCTCGGTCTTGGCGCAGACCATATCGATATGGCCCTGCAAAATGATGGGCGCGGCGTTTTCATAGCCGCAAGAGCCGTTCTTCCAGATAATGACGTTGTTGCACGCCTCCTGACGGTATTTAAGGCCCAATTCCTTCGCAAAGCCGACGCACAGGTCGCTGATTTGCTTCGTATTTCCGCTGCCGTGGGGAACGGAGCAGAGCTTTTCAAAATAGTAGAATACCTTTTCCGGCTGGAGATTTGATAAGACCGCCATGATATCCTCCCGAATTTTCTTAGTTGATCTGCTTGCGGCGGCTCAGGTTCATCGTGCCGTCCTGCATGTCCTGAATGCTGTCGAGGCTCTTGCCCGTACCCTCGGCCACGCACTGGATAGCGTTCTCGGCCACCATGGCGTGGATGCCGGTGCGGGCGGTGACGAGCTTATCAAAGCCGCGGACTAAGCTGCCGCCGCCGGTCATGACGATGCCGTTGTTCGAGATATCGGCCACGAGCTCGGGCGGGGTCTTTTCAAGCACGAGGTGGACCTCCTCCATGATGCGCTCGACGGGCTCTTCAAAGGCCTCGAGCATTTCCGCAGACGAAACGGAGATGAGCTCGGGAAGGCCCGTGATAAGGCTTCTGCCCTTGACCTCCATGGTCATTTCCTCTTCCGGCGGGAAGACGCAGCCGATCTGCATCTTCATCTGCTCGGCCGTGCGCTCGCCGACGAGCAGGTTGTGCTTGCGGCGCATATACTTGACGACGGCCTCGTTGAACTGGTCGCCCGCGATCTTGATGGAGGACGATTCGACGACGCCGGAGAGCGAAATGACCGCGATATCGGACGTACCGCCGCCGATGTCGATGATCATGTGGCCCTCGGGCTGGGTGATGTCGATGCCCGCACCGATGGCGGCGGCGACAGGCTCTTCAATGAGGTAGACGCGGCGCGCGCCGGCCTGAATGCCCGCGTCGATGACCGCGCGCTCCTCGACCTCGGTGATGCCGGAGGGAACGCAGATGATGATGCGCGGCTTGAAGAGCTGGAAGCCCATGACTTTATGCAGGAATTCCTTGATCATGCGCTCGGTGACCTCGTAGTCGGAGATCACGCCCTCGCGCAGGGGACGGATGGCGATGATGTTGCCCGGCGTGCGGCCCAGCATGGCCTGCGCATCCGCGCCGACCTTCAAGAGCTTGCCGGTGTTCTTGTCGAGCGCCACGACCGAGGGCTCGTTGAGCACAATGCCTTTATCCTTAATGTAGATCAGCACCGACGCGGTGCCCAGATCCATGCCGATGTCTTTGGTAAAAGAAAACATAGCGTGTTACCTCTTATTTTTCTGAAAACTAAAATGAGCGATGCTCATACTTTCCCATGATGTTTTTATTATAACGGCTCGAAATTGAGTTTGCAATAGCATTGTGCGCGATTTTCCGCACGGTATCAGGGGAAAATAAGGAAAAACATACCCCTGCGCCGCTGATTTTCGCGTCCGCAGACGCGAAACATTTGAATCGTTTTTACCCGCGGCGTGTACGTGGGTAAAAACACTTTGCGCGGAGCGCGTGTCGAACCTGTGAGGCACGAAGCGCAGCGAAACTTTCTCAAAAAAGAGGCGTCACCTCTTTTTTGAAGACTTTAGTCTTCGTCCGCCGCGGCGAGGGTGGCGCAGATGACTCTTTCCGCGCCAGCTTCCCGTAAAACTCTCGCGGCTTCGCGGAGCGTGGCGCCGGTGGTGAGGATATCGTCGATGAGCAGAATGCGCTGACCCTTGATCTTGTCCTCATTGACGGCAGCGTATGCGCCGACGACGTTTTTCTGCCGCTCCTCGCGGGAGGAAAGCGACGACTGCGCGACGTTGTCCTTCGTCTTTTGCAGCAGCGTTTCCGGCGCGACGCTCCAGTGGCGGCAGGTCTCGCGCGCCAAGAGATACGACTGGTCGTAGCCGCGCTCTTGTTTGCGCTTTTTCGACACGGGGACATAGGTCACAATGTCGAATTCTCCGCCGAAATGCTCGGCGGCGGCCTGCGCTAAAACATCGCCAAAGCCCGTGCAGCGGCTCTGTCCCGCGTGGAATTTGTAGTTCAGCAGCGCCTCGCGCACGATGCCCTCGTACTTGAGCGGGGCAAGGCACGCGCCGATCTCCGCTCTCTCATGGAGCGGCGTTTTGCAGTAGGGGAGCGCCTTTTCGCACTCAGAACACACGCCGTGAACGCCGGGTTTTCCACAGAACGCACAGCGCGGTGGAAAAAGTAAGGACGCGAGCGATTCCAAAAAGCTCATTTTTCCTCCCCACCTTTCCGAAGCCGCCACTTGAGGCCGCTGTAGCGGCGGCTGCGGCGGTCGTTCTCCGCCATTTTGTTCACGGCGGAATCGTCGCCGACGATGACGAGCAGCTCTCGCGCGCGGGTGATGGCGGTATAGAGCACGCCGCGCACCATCAGCGACGGCGCACACGGCGCGCCGACGAACACAACGCCGCGGTATTCGCTGCCCTGCGCCTTATGTACGGTCATGGCGTAGGCCATGTCGAGCTCCGCGAGCATGTCGGACGTGTAGGTCGCGGTGCGGTCGTCGAAGACGATCTCCAAAAGTTCTCCGCTCGGGTCGATCTTTGCGATCTTACCGACATCGCCGTTGAAGATGCCCGTGCCAGCGGTGCCGTCCTCCTTCTGCCAGACGACGTCGTAGTCGTTGCGCGTCTGCATGACGCGGTCACCCTCGCGGAAGATGAGCTCGCCGAAGCGGCGCTCCTGTTTGCCGGGCTTCGGCGGGTTCAGCGCGGCTTGCAGGGCAAAGTTCAGCGACCGCGTCCCCGCGTCGCCGCGGCGGGTTGGGGTGAGCACCTGCAATTCGTCCGCGGGGATGCCCATTTTGTCGGGCAGCCTTGTTTTGCACAGCTCGACCACGGTTTCGACGAGCCGCACGCTGTCGCGGCGGGGAAGGAAGAAAAAGTCGTTCGCCGCCGCGTTTTTGAGCTTGGGCGGCATGCCGGTGTTGACGAGGTGCGCGTTGCGCACGATCATCGACTGCTCGGCCTGACGGAAAATGTCGCGCAGGGCAACGGTCGCGATGCGCCCGCTGCGGATGAGGTCGGAAAATACGTTCCCCGCGCCGACGCTCGGAAGCTGGTCGGGGTCGCCGACGAGCACAAGGCGGCAGCCCGGGCGCAGCGCCGCAAGCAGCGCACGCATGAGGGACAGATCAACCATCGAGGTCTCGTCCACAATGAGCGCATCGGCCTCGAGCGGTTCCTTTTCGCCTTTGGTGAACGTCACCTCGCCGGTCTGGTCGTTGAAGGTCATGCCGAGCATGCGGTGGATGGTCTGCGCGTCGCGGTCGCAGAGCTCGCCCATGCGCTTGGCGGCGCGGCCCGTGGGGGCGGCGAGCAGAACGTTCAATCCCATGCGCTCGAAGAGCGCGACGATGGCGCGCACGCTCGTCGTCTTGCCCGTACCGGGACCGCCGGTCAGCAGCAGCAATTCTTCCTTTGCCGCGAGCTCGACAGCCTGACGCTGGAGCGGCGCGTACTGCACGCCCTGCTCGCGCTCGATTTCTTTGATGACGCGCTCGACGCCGCGCAGGGCGTCGGGCTTGTCCGCGAGCATCGCCTCGATGCGCGCGACAACATAGGTCTCGTCCTCCCACGACTGACGCAAATAGCAGGCTGTCACGTTCGCGACACCCTCCTGCACGATGCGGTGGATGGCGATGAGATCGTCGAGGCTTTTTTCCACCGCGTCGACATCGCAGTCCAAAAGCTGGGCCGTCGCGGCGAGGAGCTTTTCGCGCGGGAGGAAGACGTGTCCGCCCGCGTCGCGGTTGTGAGAGAGCTCAAACGTCAGCCCCGCCTCGGTGCGGAGCGACGCGTCGCCGCCAAAGCCCATGGAGAGTGCGATCTCGTCGCAGACGGAGAAGTCCACGCCGAACGCGCTGTCGGACAGTAAGTACGGGTTGCGCTCGAGCGCGGCCATGGCGTTTGCGCCAAAGCGGCGGTAGAGCGGCACGCTGAGCGCGGCGGGCAGATCGTAATGCGCCAGAAATTCCATCACGCGGCGAAGGCCCATCTGCTCGTTGAACGCGGCGGAGATCTCCTGCGCACGGCGGGCGGTCATGCCCTTGATGGCCGTGAGCTTTTCCGGCTCGGATTCAAGCACCTGCAGCGTCTCGATGCCAAATCTGGCGACGAGCTTTTCCGCCGTCGCGGGGCCTACGCCGCGCACGACGCCGGAGGCGAGGTAGTTTAAAATCTCCGTCTCGTTCGACGGCAGGTACCGCTCGACCTCGCTCGCGGAAAACTGCTCGCCGTACTGCGGGTGGGAGGAAAACGAGCCGGTCGCCGTCAGATTTTCGCCCGGCGCCGCGCAGGGGACGCAACCAACGAGCGTTAAAAGCTCGCCGTCGTCCGTCACAAGGCGCAGCACGGCATAGCCGTTTTCCTCATTCTGGAAAACGACGGACAGGACCGTGCCCATGATGGTCGTTTCTTCTCCCATAACTGTCTCCTAAGTGAAAAAATCGGTCAGTTCTTCCCTTTGGCAGAGGTAGACCTCGTATTCGCTGCGGCACAAGAGCTCCGCCACGCGGCGCGGCTCGTCGGCAAGGCCGCAGTCCACGATGACGACGCGCGAAAAGCCGCCCTCTTCATAGCGCGACCGCAGCAGCGCGCGCACCGTGTATTCGAGCGTCTTTGCCTCGCCGCACGTCTCGATGACCGCCGTGGCGGGGATGGTGCCGCGCCGCCGCGGGTGCACGATGGCCGAAACGAGCAGAAAGATCACCGCCGTCAGGCCGATGGCGGCAAGCGCCGCGACAACGCCGTCCTGTAAAAGCCGCATATCATCACCTCGCGCCATTCTACGGCGCGGACGGGCGATGGGTGAATCTTAACGCAGCATTTTCCTGAGATACTGGCCCGTATAGGACTGCTCGCACGCGGCAACCTCCTCGGGCGTGCCGCAGGTGACGAGCGTTCCGCCGCCGCTGCCGCCCTCGGGGCCGAGGTCGAGCAGATAATCCGCGCACTTGATGACATCCAGATTGTGCTCGATGACGAGCACGGTGTTGCCCGCGTCGACAAGGCGCTGCAAAACCTCAAGGAGCTTTTTCACATCGTCCGTGTGGAGACCCGTGGTCGGCTCGTCGAGGATATAGATGGTGCGCCCCGTGGAGCGCTTAGAAAGCTCGGTCGCGAGCTTGACGCGCTGGGCTTCGCCGCCGGAGAGCGTC
>UMKD01009931.1_pt1 | contig 18851 bp, 14 predicted proteins | sample 1966221 | NCBI WGS metagenome assembly UMKD01 (sample SAMEA4836167, study PRJEB28245) | human gut metagenome | biome: gut microbiome; material: fecal sample | place: Denmark | collected 2008
GAACCCCATCACCAAGGTGTTCTCCTATTTTATTAGTTAAGCCATAGAGATTATTACTCCCTCTATTTATCAAGTTCCATTATTTTTGGAGGGAGTATAGGTTTCATAGAATGAAGAGATGTTATGTAAGTATCACAACAAAAAAGTACCATTAACTTTTAGAAATCTTCGTCCATATGACATCATCCCTTTATTCAGTATCAATATGAAGTAGAACTTCCTGCTACCATCACACGGAGATAAAGCTGCACTGAAAGAAATCAAACTATTAAAGCAGTGTCCCCCACTTAATTCAGATACTCCAAATTAGAGTTTTTCAACTATTTACAGTAGCTCTCCGGTGGGAGACTATTTAAACTTTCATAGGTTCGATTCAGATTATAATCTTGCAGCCAAAACGACACCATTTCTGGAACTTGGCTTAATGATTCAAATAAATAGGCATTTAAAAATTTACGGCGAAATGAGCCATTAAATCGTTCGACAAAACGATTTTACTGAAGTTTATCGGATTGAATATCACATAAGTCAATACGATTACTTTCACAAAAATTCAATAGAATAACTGAAATAAATTCAGCCCATCATCGAAACAAATTTGTCTGGATAGCCCTCAGTCCATTTTTAAACCATCTAGCATTCTAATCACATACTACAGACAACGACATATCCACTTCAATAGCTAGATGCTCACACACTCTTTCATTAATTATATTCAATTTTCTAAAGAGGTTACCACAATACAAATTATAGTGCATAAAATCTAAAGCCAATTAAATATTAAGAGTTTTCTCTACAATTAACATCCTTTTTACGTGTCGACAGTGCTTTATTCTATCGATATTCTAGATTAAGCGATAAACTCTTTTATGATTAAAGGGATAGCACTGAAATCGTAATCGAAAATGTCATATCCAAAACCCCGATTGTAGTAATTTAGCTAAAACAGATTGTATCGCATTGATGACCGTGCAGTCTTTTTCACATCTATCTCGCTGTTGACAATAAAACGTTTCTTGAGGCAACGATGTCAGTTGGCAATTCTTAATGACGAGTTATTTAAAATATCAAATAACTATTTGACCTTTTATGCTTAATCCATTTTATTTAACTTTCACGCAAATATAGCCATCTTTACATCCGCACATAAAGATGGCCAATTATCACTTAAAGTTCACACTAACCACATTCCCTACCCCACACTCCAACTCATCAATATAGTCCGCATACCACTGGATCATTTCTCTTCTGTTTTCAAGGTACTGAGCATGGTTATACGTACCACGGATGGTATTCTTATCAACGTGAGCAAGTTGAAGCTCAATCCATGCCGTATTGAACCCCTTCTCATGCAAGATAGTGCTCATTGTGTGCCTAAAGCCATGTCCAGTCGCTTTTCCATGATAACCAATACGTTTAAGAACCTGATTAACACTTGCTTCGCTCATAGGCTTGGTAATGTCATTTCTACCGGGGAATACTAGTTTATAACGTCCGGTAATAGCTTGAACTTCACGTAATGCCGTGATGACTTGAGTCGATAATGGAACAAGATGTGGGCGGCGCATTTTCATTCTTTCTTTGGGGATCTCCCAAATACAACGTTCGAAATCAAATTCACCCCATTCGGCTAAACGTAGCTCAATAGTTCTCACGCCTGTTAACATCAGGATTTTAGTTGCTAACCGAGTAATTGGGCTACCTGAATAATGATTTAATGCATTAAGAAATTCAGATAATTCATTAGCAAGTAAATGTGGATAATGTTGTGCTTTGGGAGGTGTTAATGCGCTAGCGAGCTCAGAGGCTGGGTTGTATTCTGCTTTGCCTGTCACAATAGCGTATCTGAAGACTTGGTTACACGCTTGACGGATCTTACGTAACTTATCCAGCACTCCCCTCTTTTCTAGTTTACGCAGCGTACTGAGTACTTCTAGTGGCTTGATTTCAGCAATTGGCCTTTTACCGAGATCAGGAAAGATATCATTTTCAAATGACTCCATCAGATCTTCAGCATAACCTTTCGACCAGTTTGGCTTTTTATATTCGTGCCATTCAAGGGTTACAGCTTGAAATGTATTATTAACCGCTGATTTACGTTCTATCTTCTCAAGCTTTTTCTGTTCTGAAGGATCAATGTTGTTAGCTATTTGACGTTTTGCTTCATCTCTACGCTGTCTTGCATCCGCTAAAGAAATTTCAGGGTAGACGCCAAGTGCTAATGTTTTTTGTTTTCCGTCGAATCGATATTGTAACCGCCAGTATTTAGAACCATTAGAATGCACGTAAAGGTGCATCCCTTCACCGTCAGTGAGTTTGTATCCTTTATCGGCAGGCTTTGCCGCTCTTACCTTCACATCTGTTAGTGCCATATAGGAACTCCCATGAGTTTGTGTTGGTATAAGAATTCATTGAACCTGTATGTACCAACGCATATACCAACAAATATTACTTGATGTAGGTTGATATAGGTAGACGTCAGTTGAACGAAGAAAGGTTAAAATCAGCTAATTCACTGAATTTTAGGCATAAAAAAAGACATCGGTTGATGTCCATTGACTTCGAAATGGTACGCCCTACAGGATTCGAACCTGTGACCTACGGCTTAGAAGGCCGTTGCTCTATCCAACTGAGCTAAGGGCGCATTGATAATGCAGGCAGCCTATCTGGCTGATGGCGTTGAATTATACGGTTGCTGAGCGCTGAGTCAATGGCTTTTCGCTACTAAAATAACTATATGCTCATTTTATGTAATAGTTTGAACTGACAAGGGCGCTAACTTCTGACAAAATAGAGCCATTACCGTGTCTCATATATGGATTAAGTTACAGATGTTAGCAAAAATTATTGATGGGAAAACGATTGCGCAGACAATTAGGCAGGAAGTTGCCCAAAAAGTACAATTACGTTTAGAACAGGGAAAACGTGCTCCCGGTCTTGCCGTTATTTTAGTCGGCGCTAACCCAGCTTCACAAATCTATGTCGGCAGCAAACGCCGTGCTTGTGAAGAAGTCGGTTTTATTTCACGTTCTTATGATTTACCAGATACAACGACAGAAGCTGAATTACTCAAGCTAATTGATGATTTAAACCAAGATCCTGAAATTGATGGAATTTTAGTTCAACTTCCATTACCTGCGGGTATTGATAACGTCAAAGTCATTGAGCGCATTCATCCAGACAAAGACGTCGATGGTTTTCATCCCTATAATGTTGGTCGCTTGTGCCAACGTGCGCCACGCCTTCGTCCATGCACTCCCAAAGGGATTGTTACTCTACTTGAGCGTTGCGGTATCAACACTTATGGTTTAAACGCCGTCATTATTGGCGCATCCAACATTGTTGGTCGTCCAATGAGCCTAGAGCTTCTGCTAGCAGGTTGCACCACAACAGTAACGCATCGCTTTACCAAAGATTTAGAACACCATGTTCGCCATGCTGATTTAGTTGTCGTCGCTGTGGGGAAACCCAATTTTATTCCTGGTGAATGGATTAAACCTGGGGCGATTGTGGTCGATGTCGGTATTAATCGTTTAGAGAGCGGCAAAGTCACAGGGGATGTCGATTTTGACGAAGCCGCGAAAAACGCCGCTTGGATAACCCCAGTTCCTGGTGGTGTTGGCCCAATGACTGTTGCAACTTTAATTCAAAACACCTTTCAGGCATGTGAAGAGTACCACGATATTTAATGTAATTTTGGAGTTATCATGGATATATTCAATTTAAATGGCCATCCACACGTCGAACTGTGTGATTTGCTAAAAATTGAAGGCTGGGCTGAAAGCGGTGCAATGGCAAAAGCCATGATTGCAGATGGCTTAGTTGAAGTTGATGGCGTGGTCGAAACACGCAAACGCTGTAAAATTGTAGCGGGTAAAATCGTTTCAATGGGCAGCGAAAAAATCAAAGTTGTAGAATAGATACAATTAGGTAAGCTGAAAAATTTCAGCTTACCTCCTTTCTAGAATCAACAATGCACTCCCCCTCCCTTTGATTCAAAATATTCTGATTTATTATAAGACTGACAAAGCCATTTTGAAGTTCTAGAAGAATTTTTTCTTTAAATCATTTTTACTGTATTAAGCATTTAAGCAATCAAATATATTGAAAAGCTAATTTATTGTTTTATATAAATAAAAACCTTCAGCAACCACTTCAGCTTTAACTTAAAACAGATAAAAAATGCGAAAATCACCCCTTAAAAAAATTTAACTTAGATCTCATTTTTTGTATTTCACACCTTAACTGCATAGACAAGACTAAACGATTCAGCTAATCTTGTTAACGATAACATGATTAACAAATAATCAGGTCCGCTTGCAAGTCTTCTGGCTGATCCGTCTATAAATAATAATCAGGAGAAATTATGTTTAACTTACCAATAAGTGATATCCACCTTGCAGCTGCTGCATCTGATAAAAAAAATGCAATAGAACAAGTCGCTAAAGCATTAGAAAATGCTGGCTATGCAAAAAGCGGTTATGCGCAAGGGATGCTTAACCGAGAAACCCAAGCTCCTACCTTTTTAGGAAATGGCATCGCTATCCCACACGGGACAACAGAGACACGAGACCAAGTGTTGAAAACAGGTTTTGCTGTTTTCCAATTCCCTGATGGTATTGATTGGGGTGATAACCAAACTGCTTATATTGTTATTGGCATTGCCGCTCAATCAAACGAACATCTCGAATTACTTCGTCAATTAACCCATATAATCAGTGATGAACACACAGCGGATGCAATGGCCAAAGCAAACACTCCCGAAGCCTTAAAACAACTTCTAATGGGTGAACGCCAAACTCAACCGGTGAAACTTGATGACTCTATGGTCACCGTTAATGCCAGTGTTGATAATATAAACACATTAAAAATACAGAATATTATTAACCTACAAAACGCCCAAGCTGTTAGCACCGACTTCATTACCCAAGTTCTCACTCAAACACCTTCATATTTAGGTCAAGGTATTTGGTTAAGTGATAGCCCTATTGGAAATATTCAGAATGCAATTGCAATAGCGACCGTAAAAAAACCATTTAACTATCAAGATAACCCAGTCAATGCCCTGATCACCCTTTCTTATGCCAACTATCAAATAGAGTCTTTTTTAATAAAAATTAATGAGTTATTGAAAAATAAAGAAGTAAATCTAATTTCCGATGATGGTAACGTTAACAGCCTAATTGGTTTATTGCGCAGTGAAAACTCACACGCAGAAAACGAATCATCGGATACGAGTACATCTGGAATCACTCAGGACTTCACCATTCTTAATCCACATGGGTTACATACGCGCCCTAGCACCCAGTTAGTTACCACCATTAAGCAATTCAAAAGCACGATTACCGTCAGTAATCTTGATGGTACTACTACTCCCGTAAATGGCCGTAGCTTAATGAAAATTGTTAGTTTAGGCGCTAAATGTGGGCACCGTTTACGAATTCACGCAGAAGGCATAGATGCACAAGAAGCCATCGTTACCATCGGTGAGGCAATTAATTCAGGTCTTGGAGAAGAAATCGCATGAGCAGAAGAGTCGCCACTATCACTTTGAACCCCGCCTATGATTTGGTTGGGCTATTACCTGATATTCATCGAGGTGATGTGAATTTAGTCAAAACGGCTGGGCTTCATGCCGCTGGAAAAGGCATAAATGTGGCCAAAGTACTTAAAAATTTAGGGATTGATGTCACTGTTGGTGGTTTTTTGGGCAAAGAAAACCAAGATGGTTTCCAAAAAGCTTTCAGCGAAACAGGAATTGCTAACCGCTTTCAAGTTGTTGAAGGCCGCACCCGTATCAATGTGAAACTGACAGAGCACACCGGCGAAGTTACCGATTTTAACTTCTCAGGCTTCAGTGTCACTAAAGCGGACTGGCAACGTTTCGTCACCGACTCACTTAGCTGGGCAGGTCAGTTTGATATGATTTGCGTCAGTGGGAGCTTGCCTCAAGGAGTTGATTTAAAAGACTTTACTCAATGGATGTTACGCCTTAGAGAACAGTGTATGTGTGTCATTTTTGATAGTAGCCGCGAAGCCTTTGTCGCTGGGCTCAAAGCTTCTCCTTGGTTAGTAAAACCTAATCATCGTGAACTTGAAATTTGGGCAGGCAAACCGCTCCCAACTCATCAAGATATCGTTGATGCCGCGAATCAACTTCGCCAACAAGGTATTGCGCATGTAGTAGTTTCTTTAGGCGAAAAAGGCGCTATGTGGGTCAATTCATCAGGCGCTTGGTTTGCTAAACCACCTGAATGTGACGTTATTAGTACCGTTGGCGCAGGGGATTCAATGGTTGGTGGATTAATTTATGGGTTAATGATGAGGCAAACAAGTGAGCACACACTACGCTTAGCTACCGCTATCTCCGCGCTCGCAGTCTCTCAACCTAATGTCGGTATCACTGACCGAGCACAACTTGCACATATGATGACAAAGGTTGACTTACAACCGTTTACGGCTGAATGAGGATAAAAAACATGAAAATATTAATCGCTCCAAGCCACCAGCAAGGCCCTGCTATTTGCTGGCTAGCCATCGATGCTTTAAAGAATATATCTGCCTCACAAAATATCACCTTCACTGAACAACTTACTGATGCAGATGTTGTGATTTGTTTTGATACCGAGTTACCTGAAAATTTTAATTGTGCAGATAAAAAAATCTATTTCGGTCACCCCGATATCGCTGTTAGGCAACCTGCTGAATTCCTAACATCCGCAATTCACGAAGCCGCACTTTGTGAGCAACACATCAGTGAGCCACAGCACACGAAATCGTACTCTGTATTAGCCGTTACAGCGTGCCCTACAGGGGTTGCGCACACCTATATGTCTGCAGAAGCACTTGAAGCTGAAGCAAAAAAACGCGGCTGGAATATCAAAGTTGAAACCCGTGGTTCTGTCGGGGTTGGGAATGAAATTACGCCAGAAGAAATTGCACAAGCTGACTTAGTCATTGTCGCAGCTGATATCGAAGTCAATGTGGATAAGTTTACGGGGAAACCCATGTACCGCACCTCCACCAGTGCCGCATTGAAGAAAACAGCACAAGAAATGGATAGAGCAGTAAAAGAAGCGAATATATTCACACCACAAAATGGAAAAAATTCATCACAATCAAGCCAATCCAACGAAAAACGCGGAGTATATAAACACTTACTTACCGGGGTATCATATATGCTCCCCATGGTTGTCGCTGGGGGATTATGTACTGCGCTTTCATTTGCATTTGGCTTAGATGCATCCAATGTAGAAGGATCACTGGCTTGGGCGCTTAGCCTCATTGGCGGGCAAACTGCCCTTGCCTTAATGGTCCCCGTGTTATCCGGTTATATCGCCTATTCCATTGCCGACAGAACGGGTTTAACCCCAGGTTTAGTCGGTGGGGTACTTGCAACCACTTTAGGCGCCGGTTTCTTAGGCGGGATCATTTCCGGTTTCCTTGCGGGTTATAGTGCTCACTTTATTAGCACCCGATTAAAATTGCCGCAAACTATGGAAGCGTTAAAACCAATTTTAATCGTGCCACTCATTTCCACTTTATTTACGGGTTTAGCCATGATCTATGTTATTGGTCACCCTGTAGCGTGGTTAATGGATTGGCTAACTAACTGGCTAAATACCATGGGGACGACTAATGCGGTGATCTTAGGCGCAATTTTAGGGGCGATGATGTGTACGGATATGGGAGGCCCTGTCAATAAAGCGGCATATGCCTTTGGTGTCGGTCTATTAAGTTCACAAACCTATGCACCAATGGCGGCAATTATGGCAGCGGGGATGGTGCCACCACTGGCAATGGGCGTTGCAACGCTATTAGCACGACATAAGTTTGTACCTGCTGAACGCGAAGCAGGTAAAGCCTCTTTTGTTCTCGGTTTATGTTTTATTTCAGAAGGTGCAATCCCATTTGCCGCCAAAGACCCGATTCGTGTTCTTCCTACTTGCATTATTGGTGGCGCAATAACAGGGGCGCTATCCATGTACTTTGGTATTCAGCTAATGGCACCTCACGGTGGTTTATTTGTGCTGTTAATACCCGGAGCTATTAATCATGTATTGATGTATTTATTCGCGATAGTGGCTGGTACGGTGGTTTCAGGTGTGCTTTATGCCATTGTCAAAAAAGCAACACCTAAAGAAGCCCAACAAGAAATGGCGAGTATCGCTTAATCACACCAATTTAAGTTTCATTCCCCCCTTAATTGGGGGGTATTTCAATAACTTTTATTGTGCTAATTTTTCATCATTTAATGATTTTTCATTATTTAATGATTTTTCAAGTTCAAGCAATCCCTCAAATTGTTCCATTTTTTGAACCATCTTGCCGCAACCCGTTTTACGCATATCCATAATAATCTCCGGTACGCTCAGTTCATTATTAGGTTTAATTAACTGCATTGCTGCTGCAATTTGCCCTGTTCGACCAACACCACCGGTACAGTGAATAACTGGTAACAATTTATCTTTATCATTGATCGCTCGGCTACCAGCTAATTCATAAAATTGCCTTTTTTCCTCAATCCCAGCTGCCATATACTTAGCTAATTCTTTTAATTCTTCCGTACCTGCGCTTGTTCTGTCAATCCAATTATCAACATGAACAACTGGAATATTAATGGGTTTCTCATCATAGGTCAGCCTCATACTGTAGTGTTTTACATTTAAACTACCAATTTTACTTGGCTTACCATCACCCGGCTGAATTTCTTTTGTCTTAACTTCCATCCTGCCATACGTACCATTCATCCGAAAATATGGCGGTAACTTTAGATCACGTATATCAGAATTAGACGATAGAATACATAGCATAGGGGTTCTATTCTCATATAACATCTGTAAATGATTCTCTATATTTTTAGGGTATTGTGACCGAATAAATAAATTATCATCACCAACTTTTACCCTATTTGCCGGTAAGCCAATCTGAATACCTTCACTATTCGTGATACAAACTTGCGTTTCTTTAGCCGTTTTAATATCAGAAAAACGAGCATCAACAACTTCCTCTTTGTCGCAAGAGCATATATTTAGCAGCTTTGTATATGCTTCTAGTTTATTGAATTCATTAATATCTTTTACTGATTGAGTAGCCAGTGTTGAAGCAGCAGCACCCAATTCAACCGCTGGGTTTGAATCAACCGTTCTAGAATTAAAAGCATAACGGGGGGCTATAGTTCCATCTTGTTGTATGCTGACTATTTGCCTCGAGAAAATCCCAGTAATCCGATCACAAATAGAAATAATCGTATTAATAATGCGCGCTCTGATAGATGGCGTATTCTGAGGCATAGGTACGGTATTTTTAATGTGACTCATACTATCCAATATTCTAGCCCTTGCAGATTTACATTCAGTATTAGCGACTGTCCCAAGACTCGTTGTTCGGATTGGGGGGGCTGGTGGTGTATTATTGTCCGTGCGGCTTGATTTCATTTGTTTTTCCTTAGTTAGCAATTAACAGTCTAATCAATCGGTTTAAATTACATATTACGTGATCCGATTATTACCGCTCCATTACGTAAGTTCTTTCAAATTTAGCCAACACCAATAAAAAACCCGCTAACATTACCTAGTGCTGGTAGCGCTAAGTACTGTTAACGGGCTAATTTTTAAATGTAAAACTTACTTACGGCGCCAAATAGTTCCTTGCGCGCTATCTTCAAGCACTATCCCCATGGCAGTAAGTTCATCACGAGCCGCATCCGCTTGTGCCCAATCTTTATTCTTACGTGCATCTAGACGTTGTTGAATTAATGCCTCGATTTTTGCCACTTCCGCATCATCTTCAGTTTGTGCGCCGCCTTTTAAAAAGACTTCTGGGTCTTGTTCTAGTAAACCCAGCACGCTTGCTAACTCACGCAATTGTGCAGCCATACCATTTGCTGCTGACATATCTTCTGATTTCAGGCGGTTAACTTCACGAACCATATCAAATAATACCGAATAGGCTTCAGGTGTATTAAAGTCATCATTCATCGCTTCAATGAAACATGCTTTAAATTCATCACCACCAGCAGGTACGGCTGACTTATCTGTACCACGTAATGCAGTGTACATACGCTCAAGTGCTGAACGTGCCTGCTTCAAATTTTCTTCCGTGTAGTTTAATTGGCTGCGGTAATGGCCTGATAACAGGAAATAACGCACTGTTTCTGCGTCGTAATACTCAAGTACGTCACGAATAGTGAAGAAGTTATTGAGAGATTTAGACATTTTCTCTCTGTCTACCATGACCATACCGGAGTGCATCCAGTAGTTCACGTAAGGGCCATCATGAGCACAGGTAGACTGAGCAATTTCATTTTCATGGTGTGGGAACATTAAATCAGAGCCGCCACCGTGAATATCAAAATGGTTGCCTAACGTTTTACTGTTCATTGCCGAACATTCAATGTGCCAGCCTGGGCGGCCTAAACCCCATGGGGATTCCCAACTTGGTTCGCCTTCTTTAGACATTTTCCACAAGACGAAATCCATTGGATTACGTTTTACATCAGCGACCTCGACGCGAGCACCTGCTTGCAACTGCTCTAAATCTTGGCGAGATAATAGACCGTAATTTGGGTCGGTTTTGACTTCAAACATCACATCGCCATTCGCAGCGACATAAGCATGACCACGCTCTATCAAGCTTTGGGTTAATTCAATAATTTCACCAATATGACGCGTTGCTCGTGGTTCGCTATCAGGGCGTAAAATATTTAAGGCATCGAAATCTTTGTGCATTTCAGCCAACATACGCGTTGTTAGCGCTTCGACGCTTTCATTATTTTCTGCTGCACGTTTGATGATTTTATCGTCAATATCGGTGACGTTGCGTACATAATTTAAGTCATAACCCAAATAACGTAAATAGCGGCTAATTGCATCAAATGCCACAAATGTACGGCCGTGGCCGATATGACACAAGTCGTAGATAGTGATGCCACACACATACATCCCAATCTTCCCTGCGTGGATGGGCTTAAACTCTTCTTTTTGACGACTTAGTGTATTAAAAATTTGTAGCATCTGAACTTTTCCATTTATTTGAAAAATGATTATCGATTTCTACCGATAAAATATCATGTTATTGAACCCCGATCACCTTAAGAATGCAAGGGTTTACCCGCTTCCTTTTCAGTTTATTGATTAGGTTTAATACACATCTATTATGCTATAAACGGCCGACTAAGCTTCCTTCCGCTTCAAGTCAGGTTTTATCTGTGATATAAACGTGCTGATCTTAACGCTTTCGCAAGTTAGCGCACAAAAAACAATTATTCAGGATAGCTATTATGGTTACATTTCATACCAATCACGGTGACATTGTTATCAAAACGTTTGACGATAAAGCACCCGTTACAGTCGAAAACTTTTTAACTTACTGCCGTGAAGGTTTTTACAATAATACCATTTTCCATCGTGTTATTAATGGTTTCATGATCCAAGGCGGTGGTTTTGAGCCAGGAATGGAACAAAAAAACACTAAAGCGCCTATTAAAAACGAAGCAAACAACGGTTTAAAAAATACCCGTGGTACTTTGGCAATGGCTCGTACTAACGACCCTCATTCAGCAACAGCACAATTCTTTATCAACGTTGTTGACAATGACTTCTTGAACTTCCGTTCAGAGCGTCCAGATGGCTGGGGCTACTGTGTATTTGCTGAAGTCGTTGAAGGCATGGATGTTGTTGACAAAATCAAAGGTGTTTCAACTGGCCGCAGTGGCTTCCACCAAGACGTTCCACGCGAAGACGTCATCATTGAAAAAGTGACTGTCAGCGAGTAAACCTGAACGCATGTCCACTTACATCATTGCAGATTTGCATTTGAGTGAAGATGAACCGGCGATCACCGCCGGTTTTATTAATTTTATTCAACAGCAAGCCATCCATGCCGAAAGCCTATATATTCTCGGTGATTTTTTTAATTATTGGGTGGGCGATGATGATAACAATCCGCTACATCAACAAGTTGCCAACGAACTCAAACAACTCACTGACCGTGGAATTCCCTGCTATTTCATTCATGGAAATCGGGATTTTTTAATTGGTCAACGCTATGCGAAACAGTGTGGCATGACCATACTCCCACAGGAAACATTGCTCGAACTTTACGGCAAGCGCATTTTAATTCTGCATGGTGATACATTATGCATTGACGATGCTGCCTATCAAAATTACCGTAAAAAAGTTCATACCCCTTGGGTTCAACGGCTGTTTTTGTTACTCCCTCTTTTTGTGCGTCGCCGTATCGCGCAAAAAATGCGCCAAAATAGCCAGTATGCAAGCAGCATGAAAGCCGAGTCGATTATGGACGTCAATTCACAAGCCGTTATTGATGCATTACAAAGGCACCAAGCGCAATGGATGATCCATGGTCATACTCACCGCCCTGCTATTCATGAAGTAAATATTGGAGGCAAGTTGCATTATCGGGGTGTATTAGGTGCTTGGCACTATGAAGGTTCCGCCTTTGTAATTAACGAGCAAGGTATTGAACTGATTTTCTTTCCTTTCGAGTAATTTTGCCTAACGAACCATTTTTAATATATCGCCACAACTGTTTGCTCACTTATTAATCACGCAAACGTTTTCCTTGCTGCTTTACCATGATATGATCGAGACAATTCAATTTCCCACCTCAGGGTGATGTTTTTTTCAATACAGGAAAGCACCAAATGACTGCCCAAGTTCCTGCTCAATCTGCGGCAAAAATTGCCATTGTTATGGGTTCGAAAAGTGATTGGACGACAATGCAGCACGCAGCTGATGTATTAACTGAACTCCAAATCCCTTTTCACGTCGAAATCGTCTCTGCACATCGCACCCCGGATAAATTATTTTCCTTTGCTGAAAATGCGAAAAAAAATGGGTTTGATGTGATTATTGCAGGTGCTGGTGGTGCTGCTCACTTACCAGGAATGATCGCCGCTAAAACATTAGTCCCTATTTTTGGTGTTCCTGTACAAAGCGCTGCATTAAGTGGTGTTGACAGCCTATATTCTATCGTGCAAATGCCTAAAGGTATCCCTGTAGGCACACTAGCCATCGGCAAAGCAGGTGCCGCAAATGCAGCACTTTTAGCCGCTCAAGTATTAGCAATAAGTGATACTGCTATTTTCAACCGCCTCTCAGCGTGGCGAGAAGCCCAAACCAATGATGTGCTAAACAACCCAGACCCGAGGGAAGCATAATGAAACCCGTTTGTGTGCTTGGTAATGGCCAACTCGGCCGCATGCTGCGTCAAGCGGGTGAGCCATTAGGCATTGCTGTTTTTCCTGTAGGGCTTGATGCAGAACCTGAAGCGGTTCCTTATCAGCAAAGCGTCATCACCGCTGAAATTGAACGTTGGCCAGAAACCCCGCTAACAAAAGAATTAGCTCGCCATAATGCCTTTATTAACCGTGATATTTTTCCACGTTTAGCTGATAGGTTTCCACAAAAAAGCTTATTTGATAGCTTACAACTTTCTACTGCACCTTGGGCATTATTAGAATCCCCTGAACAATGGCCTGAGCTGTTTGCCACACTCGGTGAGTTTCTCATTGTAAAACGCAGAACTGGTGGCTATGACGGGCGAGGTCAATGGCGTGTTCGCCCTGGTGATGAAAAAGACCTGCCTGCTGAAATTTATGGTGAATGCATCGTTGAACAAGGTATCCCTTTTGACGCGGAAGTGTCTGTCATTGGTGCCCGAAATGCAGCGGGGGAATCCGTTTTTTACCCGATCACCCATAATTTACACCAAGAAGGCATTTTGCGTACCAGTGTGGCCTTCCCTAAGTCAACTAATCCGCAGCAAGAACAAGCTCAAGCCATGCTCAGCGCAGTGATGGATGAACTTGGTTATATCGGTGTGATGGCAATGGAATGCTTTGTCGTGGGCAATAACTTGCTGATTAACGAAATTGCGCCTCGAGTACATAATAGCGGCCATTGGACACAAAATGGCGCATCCATTAGCCAGTTTGAGTTACATCTACGTGCTATTTTAAACCTGCCAATGCCATCTCCAGAGGTATATAGCCCTGCCGTGATGGTCAATTTAATCGGCACTGATGTAAATATAGACTGGCTGAGCTTACCCCTCGTTCACCTTCACTGGTATGAAAAAGAGGTACGCCCTGCCCGAAAAGTGGGCCATTTAAACCTTTCCCATCGTGACTGCCACCAATTATCTGCCACACTGGCGGCTTTGATCCCACTTTTGCCAAATGAGTACAAAAGTGGCATTGAGTGGGCAAATGCAAAATTAGACTGGTACTCTCATCAATAAATAGGGAAAATAGCCCGATTCGATGCCCGAAACTATTTTCGGGCATTATGCTATTTTCGCCGTCATCCAGAAAACAAATATCCTGATTTAAGGTGTGCGGCATTACTGGAGTCAATATGTCCTCGCAGACTTTTAGTCCGTTTTATCAGTGGTGCATTCTTATTCTGTTAGGGCTGGTTTATTTTTTAGCCACCGCGACAACCTTTACCTCTCTTGGCGTGGTTTTACCTGAGATGATTAGTGAGCTCAAATGGAGCTGGAGTGAGGCTGGTTTTGGTTTTACGCTACTGGGTTTAACTTGCGGGCTAGCGAGTTTTCTCCCGTCTCTGTTAATCCGCAAAGTGGGTGTACGAGCCACTTTATTGCTAGGCACCAGTGTCTTTGTTGCTGGCTTTTATAGCCTTTATTCCACACAAGCCATCAGCACCTATTTTTTAGGTACTGCATTGATTGGTATTGGTTTCACCTTACTCGCCACGGTTCCGGGGACTTATGTACTTTCGCGGCTATTTGAAAAACAATCCCTTGCCTTTGGGTTATATTTCACCATCGGGGGCTTGGGTGGAGTTGCAGGCCCTTGGATTTACTTTTACGCATCAAACCAATTAGGCTCATGGCGTATGCATTGGGTTCTATGTGCTGTTTATCTTAGCATTGTCACGTTAATCACAATTTTTATGCTACGAGAAGGTAAAAAAGAGCAAGAGCACGCAAAAAAGGTAATGCAAAAACAAGTTAGTGACGCAAGTAAACCTATTTATCGCACTGCAGAAGTATGGACGGTCGGCAGAGCACTACGTACATGGCAATTCTACTTGATTGCTGCAACTTATACCTCGTTTTTATGGTGTGGTATCACCGTTAACAGTTTTGCTGTCGCCCATATTGAAGAGCGCGGCTTTGGCATGACAGTGGCGGTTTCGTTATTAAGCACAATGGCATTTGTGAATGCATTCTCAAGGTTTATTGGTGGAGCCGCAGGCGAATGGTTAGAACCGAAGAAACTATTAATCGGTAGCCTAATTATCATGGTATTAGGTGTCATTTTCCTCAGTATTGCCACCTCATGGTTTTGGCTTATTTTATTTGTGTTATGCGTTGGTATTGGCTACGGCATGACCTTTTTGGCATCAAGTGTTTTACTGTCAAATTATTTCGGCCGAGGCCCATACTTAGAACTATTCTCTGTCGTAAATTTAATTTCAACGGTTGCCTGCTTAGCACCTTTTATTGCGGGTGCAATAAAAGATTTCACAGGAAGTTTCACCCCTGCTTTTTTGGTTATCGCGGCTCCCGTTGTGGTTATTTTATTCCTTACTTTGATGATGAAGCCCCCAGCCCTCAATCACAAATAAAAAATCCCGAGTGATTAGCTCGGGAAAATTAAAACCAAAGGGAAAACAAGCTTAAGACCAGATATTGGATCAAAACATACTGCTTATTTGCGCCACCGAAAAAATTAAATGGTGGCGCAAAATCAATTACGGCTTTAACAACTCAGGGACGTTTAATAAGATAAACTCATTATCATCCGCTTTATTTGGCTCACGGCTAGATGAAAACGGATAGTTATTGTCATTACCAACAATAATGTGTTCACTATCAACCACATCCACGTTTTCAATAGTGAAGAATGGGAAAGTAAACACCCCGTTATTAAGCGGTTTTCTTGCCATATTATTCGGGTCTTTGATATTCATTAAATCAATATAAGCCTGCTTATCTACTGGTTTGCCTATATTGTTATCTGAAAATTCAATACGATAAACACGCTTGAATTTAGCTAAATTACTAAAGCAATTTTCAGTATTACTGCTTCCCGCCGTGCAGGCTTTATCTGCTGTACCTTCACCATTATCACGCTCAATGATTAGGCCGTGGGTATCATCGATTAAGTTAAAGTCACCAATGGCATTCTGATTGTCTTCAAAGACATACAACCAGCTTCTGCCTGTCCAATTTTGTTTTTTCACATCAAACTCAAGAATACGTGCTGCGCGTTTGCCATCAACATGTTCATAATCTTGTTTGTCATCAAGCCAAATCGCCCCTTCTAGCATTGGGTAGAGCTTAGAACCGTCTGGCGATGACGCCATACCTTCAAAACCTTTTGAACGGTTGACTTGGAAATTCACTTTATCTGCGGGTTTACCCGGTGTTGTGATTTGGTAGTGATCAGGAGAAACGACTTTCTTTCCATCTACTTGTGTCTCAAATAAAGCTAATACTTTGCCATCCAAATCCATTTTGATTAGGTAAGGGCCAAACTCATCGCCAACCCATAGAGCACCACCCGCAAATTGAAAACTTTCAGGGTCAAAATCACTGCCTGTTAAATAGCGTTCTTTTGTGCTCTCATTTGTAATATGAAAAGGGATAATTTTATCGGGGTCATGGAAGAAAACCGTTTTTAATGGCGTTGTATTACCTGATTGAAAATCAATATCATATTGAGTGACATACAACATCGAATCAGGAGAATTGGCTTTGTTGCCGAATCCATTATCAGTTAAAACCCAGTAAGTGCCATCCGCCATGCGTTTAATACCCGAGTGCCCTTGACGTGGCTGACCTTTAATTGGAATGTACATTCCTGTTGGGCGATCCGCGGACTTACCTTCCACTTTCCCCAAACTATCAACACGAACGCCAGTGGTAAATTTACCGCTCATTTGCATGTCTGAAGGTGCACCTTCGGGGGAAGAAACCGTTGAATTAACAGGAAGAATGGAGTGACCCGCTAACGTTGCTGGCACTTCTTGTTGTGCAAACCCGGTGATGCTAAATGAAATTAAACCAGCCAATAAAGATAACGAGCCCAGTTTACGTTTAATCGAATGGTTATTCTGCATTGTTATGTTTCCATTTTAAGGCTATCAATAATTGATGGCGGAATCATAACGTCGATGAATGAAGCTTTTATGAAGGATTGGAGACAGTTATTTTACTGAAAAACAGGTTGTTTTTATAATGTTCAAAAATAGTGGTATTAAGGTGTTTCCCTAATACCACCATGATCTAAATAACTCGAGTTGCATGTAGATCGACCTATCTGAGCGCAGTCAATGCCCATGCAACTCGAAGTATGACGAGTATTTAACTATTAGGTAAACGACGGTGCTGACTACCTGTCCCTAATAAACGCAGTCCTAACCAACTACCACAAATAGACAATAGAATTGCCGCGCACAAAGGCAATAATACCCACATACGCCATTCTGGCTGCCAAGGGAAGTCAAACACTTTACTTTGCAACAACCATAATGCAATTTCTGCCCCAAATGCCGCCGCAAGCCCTGCCATTAAGCCAAGTAATGCAAATTCGCTCCATAATGTTCTACGCATTAACTTTTTGCTGGCGCCTAACGTTCGGTATACCACAAGCTCCCGCTCTCGCTGGCTCATTCCCACTTGAATTTGTGCCAACAGCAGTAACAAGCCACAGAAAATAACCAATACCACCATCACTTCTAAGGCTTGGCTCACTTGCTGAAGAATTTGCTGAATTTGGGTGATAATTGCACCAGTATCGAGCACATTAATGGTTGGATAATGGCGGCTAAGTTGCGTTAATAGCTGCCCATCGCCTTCATAGTGGAAACTGCTCAGCCAAGTAGCTGGCATTTGAGAAAGACTTTCTTCAGAGAAAATAAAATAGAAGTTCGGTCGCAGGCTTTCCCAGTCAACCGTACGAATACTACTGACTGTTGCACTAAAGACCTGAGCCCCTGCGTTAAATGTAAGTTTATCGCCTAATTTCAACCCGAGTTCTTTAACGACCGTTTGTTCAATTGAGACTTCTCCCGCTTTCGGTGGCCATGTCCCTTCATCAACCACATTGGCTGGCGCTAAATCAGATTGCCAAGTTAAGCTCAATTCACGTCGTACCGTATTATTATTTGGATCACGTTGATCCGCCCACTCAATCGCTGACTGGTCATTAATATCAGTTAAACGCGCTAACACCACAGGGTTGAACTCTGTAGGTTTCACGTCAAACTCAGCTAATAGCTTGGTAACAGGCTCAAGCTGTGACTGGTTCATATTAATCAAGAAATAATTCGGGCTATCTGCGGGTAATTGCTGCTGCCAACGGTCAAGCAAATCACCACGCACTAAAATCAGCAGCGCCAACAACATAAATGACAATGAAAAAGCACTCATTTGCGTGATGGTTTGCAACGGCTGGCGCAATAGACGGCTAACAGATAAACGCAAGCTTAATTGACGGAACTTAATATGGCGTAGCCCCCATAAGCCTACCCAACCAATCAGCGCAAGTAGAACGGCAACCACGACAATACCCGCCAAAATTGACCACAGCAGAGGGTTAACGCCAGCAAACACAAATAAGCCGCCAACCACAATTAAAATAACAATCGGCAGATAGTAATATAGCGGCCAAACGGGTGATTTGGCATCTTCACGTAATACTCTAGAAGGCTGAGTTGCCATCAGTTGGTAATAGGGACGGCTGCCAACAATAATCGCAATAATAAATAATGTACCAATCGCCCAAACCCAAGGCATCAAACTCGCAGGCGGCAATTCCTTCGGCAACATAGCCCCTAAGATTTGCATTAAAA
>UMKD01005723.1_pt1 | contig 18768 bp, 17 predicted proteins | sample 1966221 | NCBI WGS metagenome assembly UMKD01 (sample SAMEA4836167, study PRJEB28245) | human gut metagenome | biome: gut microbiome; material: fecal sample | place: Denmark | collected 2008
TAAAATGGACCAGTCTTTCCATTTTATTAATTCTCGTTCTGGTTGTTGCCGCACTCAGTTGGGTGATTGGAACGCAATCAGGTCTTCACTTTGCATTAAATACAGCGACACGTTTTGTTCCTGAATTAACCATTGATAAAATTGACGGTGATATTAGTAACTTAACGCTAAGTGGCGTTAAATATCAAATGCCGGGAGTTGATGTTAATGCGGGGAAATTAAATTTAGCGGTACGTCTAGGTTGTTTAACAAGCCGTGAGCTATGTGTCGACAACTTAGGCACGGAAAATGTTACTGTTACTGTCGATACCACCCAATTTCCCCCTGCTGAAGAAACGCCACCATCTGAACCTTTGACTGAACTCAAGGCGCCTTTGACTATTCGTTTGAATCAATTGGCTTTGGTTTCAACGCACGTCAATGTGGATGGTATGGATATTGATTTAGCTAAATTTACCACAGGGGTCACGTGGGAAGGGAAAGCGATCACTATTATTCCAACTGATATCATTGATTTGGCGATTAATTTACCTGAAACCAAATCAGATGCCGTCGCTGAAGAAAAACAGCCAGAGCCAACGCCGATTAATGAACAAAAATCATTAGCAGATGAATTAAAAGCGCTATTTTCTAAACCGTTACTTGCTGAATTACCAGAAGTTATTTTACCTGTTGATTTGAATGTCGACGGTATTAATGCTTCGAATTTTCAATTAACGGGTGCGACTGATCTCAAAATTAACCAATTGCACCTGAGTCTTTCAAATGAAGGGCAACAAGTTCTCGTTAAACAGTTAAAAGTCGATGCACCGCAGGGGAATATTGCGTTATCTGGCACGGCGACCTTGCAAGATAAATGGCCAGTCTCATTGTCAGTCGTGGGGGAAAGCCGTTTAGACGATTTAGATGGGCAAAAGGTAGATCTCTCCTTAAAAGGCGGTTTGATTGATGAGCTAAAATTGGCATTGAATTTACATGGGCCAATTAATGCAAAACTAGATGCAGAAACGGATTTGTCACAAGCAGACCTGCCTATTTTGCTTACATTAGAAAGTGATAAGTTAACGTGGCCGTTAGTGGGGGATGCGCAATATCAACTCGATGGGACACGTCTGCGCCTAAATGGCCGGCCATCGGCTTATGATATGTCTGTACGCTCAGCGATCACTGGGCAGGATCTCCCTCCTTCTACCTTGTTATTAGATGCGAAAGGTAATGAAGAGCAAATTAATTTAACTCGCTTACGTTTAGCCGCTTTGCAAGGTAATGCGGATATTACTGGCGTTGCGGACTGGAGCAAGGCGATTAGTTGGAATGCAGTATTGACTCTTTCGGGTATTAATACGGCAAAACAGTACCCTGAATGGCCTGCTAAAGTGGATGGCAAAATTGCCACTCGCGGAAGTTTATACGGTGGCAGCTGGCAGTTGGATATTCCTGAAATTATCTTAGACGGTAATGTTAAAAATAATCTTTTAAAAGCACGGGGTAAAGCCAAAGGTAACGCAGCAGGCCAATGGGATATTCCGAACTTCAATTTGGCATTAGGTAAAAACAATGTTGATGTAAAAGGTTCTCTTGCCGATAAATGGAATCTTGATGCCAAAATTAATGCCCCTGCACTCAATGGTTTGCTACCGGGCTTAGGTGGTGTGATTGCGGGTGATGTGAAATTACGTGGTAATTTACAAACACCAGAAGCCCTTGTTGACCTTACGGCACGCGGTGTGAAGTGGCAGGATGACCTTGCTATCGAAAATGTTGTTATCAAAGGAAATGTGGCAACAGGCGAACAAATTAAAGGGGATTTATCCGTTGTTCTGCGTCAGCTAAAACAAGGCGATCTTGTCGTCAATAACCTGACTTTAGATGCGAAAGGCAGTGAAAAACAGCACACGTTAAAATTAAATATGAAGGGTGAGCCGGTTTCTGGGCAATTAGCATTAGCGGGGAGTTTTGATAGGCAGACTGAAGTGTGGAAAGGGAATTTAACCAATACCTTATTTGATACGGTGGTGGGTGAATGGCGCTTAAACCAAGCAATGTCACTCGATTATGCCAACCAAACACAAGAAGTGACCATTGGCAGACATTGTTGGGTTAACCCGAATGCCCGTTTGTGTGTACCAAAACCGATTAAAGCGGGTAAAAGTGGTAGCGCGGATATCGTGCTAGAACGTTTTGATCTCGCAATGCTTAAACCATTTATGCCACAAGATACTCGAGTCAGTGGCGTATTTACGGGTAAAGCCAATGCCATTTGGAAAGCGGATGGCAGCATGCCACAAGTGAAGCTGGACTTGCGAGGAAATGATGTCAAAGCGGTTCAGTTCGTGGATGGAACCCGTTTGCCTATTGCTTTTGATACCTTAACGTTAAGTGCTGGGTTGAAAAATGGTAAGGCTGACCTTAGTTGGTTATTTGGGTTGGCTAATAACGGACAGATGCGCGGTAACATCCAAGTGTCTGATATTGAGAAACGTCGCTTGTTGTCGGGTAATGTTGAAATTAATTCGGTGACATTAGATTTAATCAAGCCGTTACTGGGCCAGAAGGAAGTGGCGAATGGCCGTTTAAGTGGAAATCTACGCTTAGGCGGGTCAGCGAATAACCCGTTATTAAATGGTAATTTAGCGCTTTCGAGTTTAGAAGTGAGATCTGCAATGATCCCGTTTGATATCAAAAGTGGTCATTTAGGTGTTAATTTCAACGGCACGAGCTCAGTCATGAATGGTCAGATAAACACGCCAGAGGGCTATCTGAACATTGATGGTGACGCAGATTGGCGCAATATTGATGCATGGCGTGCAAAAATCATGGCGCGAGGTAATAACCTCCGTGTTTCTTTACCTCCGATGATCCAAATTGATGTTCAACCGGATATTGTATTTGATGCATCACCTTCGGTACTCACGTTAAATGGTACGGTCAATATTCCATGGGCTCGAATTACTGTTCAAGAGCTCCCTGAGTCGGCGGTAAGCGCATCTTCAGATGTGGTGATGTTAGATAGCAACTTACAGCCAATTGAACAAAAAGCGCCATCCATTCCTATTCAGACCAATTTGGATATTAAAATTGGTAACGATGTTCGATTGGATGCGTTTGGCTTAAAAGCGCGCCTGACGGGTTTATTGAAAGTGGTTCAAAATATCCATGGCTTGCACATCAATGGTCAGGTGGATATTCCAGCTGGTCGTTTCCGTGCTTATGGGCAAGATTTGATTGTACGTAAGGGGCAAATTCAGTTCTCAGGCCCTGCGGACCAACCATTCTTAAACTTAGAAGCTATACGTAACCCAGACAACACGGCAGATGGCGTGATTGCAGGGGTGAAGGTCACTGGGCTTGCAGATAAACCGAAAGTAGAAATATTCTCTGAACCGGCGAAAACACAACAAGAAGCGCTGTCTTACTTATTAAGAGGAGAGGGCTTAGACAGTGGGGACGCAAATGGTTCACAAATGACATCTATGTTAATAGGCTTAGGTGTAGCACAAAGTGGGCAACTCGTGGGCAAAATTGGTGAGACATTTGGGGTCTCTGATTTAGCCGTCGATACCCAAGGTGTGGGGGATGGTTCTCAAGTCGTTGTAAGTGGTAAGATCACTAATGATTTACAAGTGAAGTATGGAGTTGGTATCTTTGACTCATTGGCGACGTTAACTTTACGTTATCGATTGATGCCAAAACTGTATTTAGAAGCTGTGTCTGGTGTTAATCAGGCATTGGATCTCCTTTACCAATTTGAGTTTTAGATTATGCGTGTAATTGTTTATGGCAGCTTAAGACAAAAGCAAGGAAATCATCACTGGATGACTTATGCCCAGCTACTTGGTGAGCATAAGCTAGAAGGCTATGAACTGTATGATCTTGGATATTATCCAGCGGTTGTCAAAGGGGATGGGGCGATAGAGTGCGAAGTTTATCGAATCAACCCGTCCATTTTGACAGAGTTAGATGAGCTAAAGAAAAATTCTCAAGACTATGTGAGGGAGCTCATCCCAACGCCGTATGGCAATGCTTGGATTTATCTATATAAACATTCCGTTGATGGTCTACGCCAAATAAAAAGTGGCGACTGGTTGAAACGTGATGAAGAAAAGTAGCTATCCAATATTATATTGAATGCTATAGTTATACAGGACGCCAGCCATGATAGCTGGCGTTTTTTATGAACCAATCAACGGGTTATAACCCATAAAAAAAGCCCTGGTATTAACCAGAGCTTTCATAATCTCCCTAGAGGGATATTATTTTTTTGCAGCGCGTTCGAAAGATTCGATGATCTCTGCTTTTGCAGATGCCGCGTCTTCCCAACCATCAACTTTAACCCACTTACCTTTTTCTAAATCTTTGTAATGTTCAAAGAAGTGAGTAATTTGAGCACGCAGTAATTCTGGCAGGTCGTTCACATCTTTAATGTGATCGTATTCTTTGCTTAATTTAGTGTGCGGAACAGCCACTAATTTTGCATCTTCACCAGACTCGTCAGTCATTTTCAGTACGCCAACAGGACGGCAACGGATGACTGAGCCTGGTTGTAATGGGTATGGAGTTGGAACTAATACATCAACTGGGTCACCATCTAAAGACAGGGTGTTGTTGATGTAACCATAGTTGCATGGATAGAACATCGCTGTTGACATGAAACGGTCTACAAACAGCGCACCAGACTCTTTATCAACTTCATATTTGATAGGATCTGCGTTCGCTGGGATTTCGATGATAACATAGATATCTTCTGGCAGATCTTTACCTGCCGGTACATTGTTCAGGCCCATTTAAATGTATCCTTTGTGTGAATAATGAATTTACTCATTTTAATTTGTCACTGGCATCGCATTTATTGCCGCCTTTAGGCAAATTAAATAATAGAGTAGATAGCGTGAGGGACATTATAGCCGTAAAAGGGGACAAAACTCACTAGTTGGTGAAAAAAAGGGACAAAAAAGGCGGGAAGCCCCGCCTTATAATTAATGAATTAGATTATTCCGTGTCAGGGAATTCACGCATAAATGATTCTGCTTTTTCTACCATCGACTCAGTTCCGACAAAGAACGGTGCACGCTGGTGTAATTCGCTAGGTATGATATCTAAAATGCGGTTTGCTCCGTCACTGGCTTTACCACCGGCTTGTTCTGCTAAAAATGCAATTGGGTTACATTCGTACAGAAGGCGCAGTTTTCCATTTGGATGGCTTGCCGTACTTGGGTAAATATAAATTCCCCCTTTGAGCAAGTTACGATGGAAGTCTGCAACCAAAGAACCGATATAACGCGTGGTATACGGGCGATTTGTTGCTTTATCTTCTTCTTGGCAATATTTAATGTACTTTTTAACACCCATCGGGAACTTAATATAGTTACCTTCATTGATGGAGTACATTTTTCCTTCTGATGGGAACATCACTTTTTCATGAGACAAGCAGAACACGCCCAATGATGGGTCGTAAGTAAACGCATGTACACCAACACCAGTGGTGTAAACCAACATCGTTGATGAACCGTAAACCACGTAGCCCGCAGCCACTTGGCGGTTACCAGGTTGCAGAAAATCCGCTTCTGTAACCGGTTGGCCAATTGGCGTGATACGATGGTAGATTGAGAAAATTGTTCCAACGGAAACGTTTACATCGATGTTTGAAGAACCATCAAGTGGGTCCATTAAAACAACATATTTTGCGTTTTCTGCGCGGTCTCCTTCGAAAATGACAATTTCATCTTCTTCTTCAGAGGCGATACCGGCGACTTCTCCGCGTGCTTTTAAAGCCGCTTTCAGTTTTTCGTTTGCATACAGGTCAAGCTTCATCTGAACTTCACCTTGAATATTCGAAACACCGTTAGTGCCAAGAATATCGACAAGTCCAGCTTTATTAATATCACGATGGATAATTTTAGCGCCCAGTTTGATAGCTGATAATAAAGAAGTCAGCTCACCTGTTGCATGAGGAAAATCTTGTTGCTTTTCGACGATGAATTCGCCTAATGTTTTCATGACGAAGGTCCTGAATAAAATTGACAGAGGTTTTGCGGGGCATTTACCCTCGCGCGGGAAGAGTTTAACTAAATAAAAAAAAGATTAATAGGTTAATGCATTTATAAACCTGTTTTTGATGGGTAGAATAGTGACCAACCTCATGCTAATTGGATGAAAAAGAATGCACATACATATTTTAGGTATATGCGGTACCTTTATGGGAAGCTTAGCAATATTGGCTCGTTCTTTAGGACATAAAGTGACGGGTTCGGATGCCAATGTGTATCCACCGATGAGCACATTGCTTGAAAATCAAGGGATTGAGCTTATTCAGGGGTATGATCCGGCTCAGCTTGACCCAATACCGGATATGGTGGTGATTGGTAATGCAATGACGCGTGGAAACCCTTGTGTTGAAGCCGTATTAGAAAGAGGTTTGCCGTATACTTCTGGCCCACAGTGGCTCCATGACTATGTGTTACCGGAACGTTGGGTACTGGCTGTGGCGGGGACACATGGTAAAACGACCACCGCGGGGATGCTTGCGTGGATCTTAGAAGACTGCGGTTACAAGCCAGGTTTTCTAATCGGCGGTGTCCCAGGTAACTTTGATGTCTCCGCTAAGATTGGTGAAAGCCCGTTTTTTGTCATCGAAGCTGATGAATATGACTGTGCATTCTTCGATAAACGTTCTAAATTTGTTCATTACAGCCCGAAAACCTTGGTATTGAACAACCTTGAATTCGACCATGCGGATATCTTTGAAAACCTCGAAGCGATTCAAAAACAGTTCCATCATCTTGTACGTATTGTGCCCGCCAGTGGCAAAATTTTCACACCGGACAACGACAATCATTTAAAACAAGTGATTGGAATGGGCTGTTGGAGTGAACAAGAGCTGGTGGGTGGGGAGCATGGCGGATGGCAAGCTGAGAAGCTCAGCCACGATGGCAGCCATTTTGCGGTGTATTACCAACAAGAAAAAGTTGGAGAAGTCACTTGGTCACAAGTGGGTAACCACAATATCCAAAATGCATTGATGGCGATTGCAGCGGCTCACCATGTGGGCGTTCCAGTAAAAGAAGCTTGTCTCGCCTTAGATAGTTTTATCAATGCACGTCGTCGTCTTGAGCTACGAGGCGTTGAAAATGGTGTCAGTGTTTACGATGACTTCGCACATCATCCAACTGCTATTTTGGCGACGTTAGAAGCACTTCGCAGCAAAGTTGGGGGAACTTCACGTATTCTTGCGGTGCTCGAACCTCGCTCGAATACGATGAAAATGGGTATCAATAAAAATGATATTGCGCCTGCGCTTGGCCGTGCAGATGAAGTGTTTCTTTTCCAACCCGCCAATATCCCTTGGATGGTGACAGACATCGCTGAAAAATGCGTCCAACCCGCGCGTTGGAGTGCAGATATTGAGGCATTTACCAATATGATTATTGAAACCGCACAACCGGGCGATCATATTTTGGTGATGAGCAACGGTGGCTTTAGTGGCATTCATGGCAAATTGCTCGCAGGTTTGAAAGCGAAAGCAGAAACAGAGCGAGATGATTAAATTCTCTTAGCTAGCTATTTGATAACCCCAGTGATTCTTATGATTACTGGGGTTTTTTTATGTTTGGCATACCCAATGGGCACTGTTCTGTGACGAGACTTAATGTTATTGGACTATTCATTTCTTTTTTTAAACTTCCCATATAACAATCTACTGAATCAGTAAAAAGGTGGAATAAACAACCAACAGCAATGGCTTTAAGTTTCCATGATGGCATGAATAATAATACGACATAGACAACCGCAGCCCAAAAGGAATGGAGTGGGTGGAAACCAATGCCACAGCGCTCTGGGTCGAAAATCGGATCAGCTAGCAGATGATCTAAGTCGATAGCCATCGTGGCAATCATAATCAGGGCCGCTAGTTTCCAATTTTTTCGCCAAAATAGGTAACCAAAGGCAATTGGCATTAGGAAGTGAAAGCCGTAGTGTATGAAGTTACGGAAAATATCAAATAGCAAAATGATGTCTCAAAATAGAATAGAAACAGACAAAAACAATAAGAGGGAAATCAATTTCCCTCTTAAGCTAATGTATATCAATAGATTAAAGCTCTTGTTCAAATAACGCTAGAATCGCTTCATACAGTTCTTTTGTGGTGAAATTATTTGCCGGTGTTGAGAAGATAGTATCATCACCAGCAATACTACCTAAAATCCCTTCTGCTTTGCCTAATGAATCTAACAAACGTGCAATAAGCTGTGCAGCACCAGGGCTAGTTCTGATCACGACAACAGAAGGGTTATAGTCTATATCCAAAACCAAGTTTTTGAGTGGACTGGTAGCGGTAGGGACACCAGGCTCTGTAGGCAGGCAATATACCATTTCCATTTTTGCATTACGGGTGCGAACTGCACCAAATTTGGTAAGCATTCTGGAAATCTTTGATTGGTTAATATTTTCGAAGCCTTCTTCTTGCAAAGCTGTGACGATCTCAGCTTGCGAGCTAAATTTTTCTTCTTTAAGTAGGGCTTTAAAAGCCTTAACCAAGTCTTCTTGTTTAGACGGAGTGCGCATAATTAACCCATTCTTTTGCATTGAACCAAGTTGTATTATCCGTAAAAGTGCATTTTTATGCAACAAAATTGCGTTATGATGATTTTATAACCAGTGAATAACTTAAAGTTAGATAAGCTTGTTTCGAGCTGATAGTCAGAAGTATTTATTTATCGTAAATTGTGGGAATGAAAAATTAGCATAATAGAACAATGAATTTTTCAGATGTCTGCTGTAAATTTATTGTTAATAAAAATATTTTTGATTGAATAATATACACTAAAAACAACTTATTGTGCGAAATGCAATACCCTGAAAAACTATTTGTTAAAAAAGTGCCCGTTATCTCATTAACAGATAAGGAATTTGTTTAGAATACTGGCAATTAATAAACAAGTTCTCTTGCGTTAAACTCTCTCTCTATCTGTTAACAAATTGTTTTTTATACGTAATGTGTTAAGTGTATAACAAATAAAGTGATATCTTTTTAAAGTACAAATTAAGGAGTTTCAGAATGAAAGTTGCAGTCCTAGGTGCAGCAGGTGGTATCGGTCAGGCTCTCGCCCTTCTTCTCAAAAACCAGCTCCCAGCAGGTTCAGAACTCTCCCTCTACGACATCGCACCAGTTACTCCAGGTGTTGCTGCTGACCTAAGCCATATCCCAACTGATGTTAAAGTGACAGGCTTTGCCGGCGAAGATGCAAAACCAGCATTGAAAGGTGCTGACATTGTTCTTATTTCTGCGGGTGTTGCACGTAAACCAGGTATGGATCGTTCTGACTTATTTAACATCAATGCGGGTATCGTCCGTAATCTGATCCAACAAATTGCTGAAACCTGCCCTAAAGCATTGATTGGTATTATCACTAACCCAGTGAATACCACCGTTGCTATCGCTGCGGAAGTCCTGAAAAAAGCAGGAGTATACGATAAAAACCGTTTATTCGGTGTGACGACGTTAGATATCATTCGTTCTAATACGTTTGTTGCTGAGCTGAAAGGCAAAAATGTTAATGACCTTGAAGTGCCTGTGATTGGCGGCCACTCAGGTGTGACTATTCTGCCATTGTTATCTCAAATTGAAGGTGTTAGTTTCACTGATGAGGAAGTTGCCGCGTTAACCAAACGTATTCAAAACGCAGGTACAGAAGTCGTTGAAGCGAAAGCCGGTGGCGGGTCTGCAACTTTATCTATGGGCCAAGCAGCTGCACGTTTAGGTTTATCTTTAATTCGTGGTCTCCAAGGCGAAAGCAATGTAGTTGAATGTGTTTACACTGAAGGTGATGGTGAACACGCTCGCTTCTTCGCACAACCAGTTGTTTTAGGTAAAAACGGTATCGAAAAGCACTTACCAATCGGTAAATTAAGCGCATTTGAAGAGAAAGCGCTGAAAGACATGCTAGATGTATTAAAAGCAGATATCGAATTAGGTGAAAAATTCATTAATGGCTAATGCCAATTAATTTTTCCTAATAGTGAATGTGAAGGGTTGAGTTTCGTTTAGAACTCAACCTTTTTTATTGGGTAAGTCATCATGAAGCATGCTGTCGCATCCAATGGTCCCAATGCGGATCTGATGGTATTTTCTCTACTAAAAAATCAATAAATGTCCTGATTTTAGGTGAGTGTGTATGGGCTGGGTGGTATAAAGCATATAGGGCAAATGGGGTGGATTTAGGGTCATAATCCAATAAGACAGGGAGCAACTCTCCGTTTTCAATATAATTGCCTAGCATATAAGTAGGTAAACAAACGATACCTTGATGGCAGCGTGCTGCCTCTAATAACCCTAAACTACTATTTACCTCAATCATATTATTAATTTCTAGAGGATATGCGCTACCGTCTTTATCCGTCATGCGCCAGGTGTCAGGAATATTTGGATTAATTAAACAATTGTGTGATGCAATATCGGCAGGGGATTGAGGAATACCATATCGTTCGAAATAAGTACGGCTTCCACAGTATACCCAATTAATATTACAAATTTTCCGTAATGCAAAGTTTTCAGGTGGGTGGCTGGTAATTCGTAATGCAATATCGAAATCAACTTCATTTAAATTAATAAGTTCGTCATTAAGGTCAACAGACAAACTCACTTTAGGATTGGTTTCTCGGTATTCACTGTATATTTGCATTAAATGACAAACTCCAAATGCAATAGAACAGGTAATTTTTAATTGACCTTGAGCATGTTGATAGAAGCTGGCGGTATTGACCAGTGAGTCATCGAGATCGGCCAATAAGTTTTGCGATCGTTGCAATAAATAGCGCCCTGCGTCTGTTAAAATAAAATTTCGCGTTGTGCGCTTTAGGAGTACAACCCCCAATTGATCTTCGAGTTGTTGAAGGCCTCGACTAACTGATGATGGTGTTACATTCAGCTTCTTTGCAGCCAGGCTGAAGCTATTACACTCGACGATTTTGATGAATAACTCTAAATGCCGAAAAATCGCGTAGCTGTCAATTTTTGCTTTAAACGCAAAAGTGTTTTTATTTATTAGCATTGTCATGCCCTATTAAACCCGTTTATTCCAGCATACTATAATTGTGAATTTATCGCAGTTTACTCATGCCACTCCAGTTTTAAAAAAAATGTAGCTTCTACACAATATTGTTGTTCCTAACTTTTTTAATAATTAAATCTATAACGTTGAGGAATAGACTATGTCTAATAGTATTCAGGCAAGTGCAGATAATCCGATTAATACAAAAAAGATTCCCTTTACAAAATATGATGTTGGTTGGGTTATTTTATGCATTGGTATGGCAATTGGTTCAGGGATTGTTTTTATGCCTGTGCAAATTGGTATCAAAGGTATTTGGGTCTTTATTGCTGCAACAATACTTTCTTATCCAGCAATTTATTGGCTACAAAATTTATATCTCAGAACATTATCTGAATCTGAAGAATGTAATGACTACGCCAGTGTTATTACACAATATTTAGGTAAAAACTGGGGGATAGCATTAGGGATTGCCTATTTTTTGATGTTATTGCATGGAATGTTCTCTTACTCGCTGGCGGTCACCTTCGATAGTGCTTCTTACATTAAAACGTTTGGATTGACGGAAGGGCTATTATCTGATTCTGTTTGGTATGGGTTGATTATTATTTCAGTATTAGTCGCAATTGCTGCACAAGGGGAGCGGTTACTGTTTAAAGTCTCTGGTCCAATGGTTATTGTAAAATTCGGTATTATCGTACTGCTTGGTATAGTGATGGTTCCATATTGGAATTTTGCCAATATCACAGCATTTCCTGATTTTCTCCCATTTATGAGAGATGTTTTTTTAACACTACCATTTACCTTATTTTCTATATTGTTTGTGCAAATATTGAGCCCCATGAACATTGCGTATCGTAAAATAGAAAGTAATAAGCGTATCGCGACATACCGAGCAATACGCGCTAACCGTGTTGCGTATATTATTCTCGCCGTTGCAGTCTTGTTTTTTGCTTTTTCTTTTACTTTCTCAATTAGCCATGAGCAAGCCGTATCGGCCTTTGAACAAAATATTTCAGCATTAGCGATTGCTGCTCAAGTGATACCTGGGGCAATAGTGAAAGTGATGACCGCATTACTCAATATTTTTGCAATCTTGACGGCATTCTTAGGAATTTATTTAGGCTTTCAAGAAGCAATCAAAGGCATTGTTGTCAATCTATTGAGTCGATTTATTCCTGAAGAACGCATTAACCAAACAGTGCTACATTATGGGGTATGCTTAGGCGTTATCATTGCACTGTGGTTTTGGGTTTCAACACGGTTTTCTATTCTGTTTTTCATGCAACTTGGCGGCCCATTATTTGGTATCGTTTCTTGCTTAATTCCTTGCTATCTGGTTTACAAAGTTCCGGCATTACACAAATTTAAAGGCCCAACAGTGTGGTTCATCATTTTCTTTGGTGTGCTGTTATGCCTATCTCCATTCTTTAAATTTTTCGAATAAATAATGATGTTGTTGAGAGGATCTCATGAAGAAAAAAGCGGTATCTGAATTTCATGTTGATACACAAGTCACCCAGCTAGGGAGAGACCCTGCTAAGCAAGCTGGTTTTGTAAATGCTCCCGTTTATCGTGGTTCGACGGTCGTATTTCCAACTGTTGATGCCTTAATCAATGATAGGGCGGAATTTAATTATGGTACAGCGGGCACGCCAACAATTAAGCAATTGGAGCAAGCTTGGTCCGCTCTTGCTGGAGCCGAAGGGACGGTGCTTTCACCATCTGGTTTAGGCGCGATTGTGTTGGCATTGCTGACAACATTGAAAACAGGTGATCATTTATTAATGCCTGATAGTGTTTATCGGCCAACACGTAAGTTTTGTCATGGTCTGTTGGATAAAATGGGGATCATCACAACCTATTATGACCCGATGATTGGTGCTGACATTGAAAAACTGGTAACGCCAAATACCAGCACAATTTTTTTAGAATCTCCAGGTTCTCAAAGTTTTGAAATTCAAGATGTGCCTGCAATTGTTGAGGTTGCAAAACGCCATGACATTGCGACGATTATTGATAATACATGGGCGACACCTTTATTTTTTAAAGCTCATGAACTGGGTTGTGATATCTCGCTGGAAGCAGGCACCAAATATTTAGGCGGCCATTCTGATTTGCTAATGGGAATTGTCTCGGCGAATCAAGCGTGGTGGCCGAAACTACGTGAAACTTATGATTACATGGCCATGTTGCCGGGAGCAGAGGACTGTTTTCTTGCATTGCGGGGTTTGCGAACCTTACCTATTCGCTTAAAAGAAGCTCAAGAAAGAGCTTTAAATATTGCACATTGGCTGCAAGAACGAACCGAAGTGATTCGTATTTTACATCCTGCATTTGCTGATTGCCCAGGCCATGAAATTTGGAAGCGGGATTTTACTGGTTCATCGGGGCTGTTTTCCATTGTACTTGACCCTAAATATACCCAAACAGATATTGCAAAAATGCTGGATGGTTTATCAATTTTTGGTATGGGGTATTCATGGGGCGGTTTTGAAAGCTTAATTATTCCATTTAATTGTGCTGAATATCGAACTGTGACTAATTGGAACCCTGGTGGACCGACATTACGACTGCAGATTGGCTTAGAAAATTTAGATGACTTAAAACAAGATCTCGCTGACGGTTTTTCTCGGATGAAATAAACAAGACCGTTCTTTATTGGAGAGCCATCTAAGGATAATGCCGTGAATAAATTGATTTATTATTCACGGCGTTATAATTATATCAATTCAATTTTTAATCTTCTGCTGGTGTTTTTACTCTGACTTTTCTTTCTAATAAATCCCCTGTAATTGGGTCATAATAACGACTTGGCCAAATTTCAGCGGGGTGGATCGCTAAGAAATTGGCAATAATCCATTCCCCTTTAGGCCAAGGGCGTGATAGTGCATTTGCTAACGTTGAAGAGCTTAGTCCTGCCTCGCGCGAAATTGCGGCAAGAGTTGTCCCACGCTTACGTAAAGCTGCAATGATATCTGCAGGGTGCCAGTCCGACTTCCGTAAAATCATTTTTTAGTCCTTTTTTCACTTAGAATCATGTAGAGTTAGTGGTACGAGTAACCGAAAATTATGATACATTCAGTACATCCGTTTAGTTATTGGAAATAAAATAACAGAAATTTCCCAAAATAATTTCTGATTTTTTCTTAAAAATTCATTTTATGAAACTATCGTGGTTTTTATGAAATTAAATAGAAAGTCAGAATGAATAACTGTGAATTAGGATAAAACTTTGATGTTAAAACTAACTCTTTCTAGTTAGGGATAGAAATGGCATATTTAATGCTACTTTTTACTCGTACTCGTAATATATCTAGATTAGTTAATAAAATTAGTTAAATTATTAGAGAGTAAATTATTTAATTATCTGTTATTAAAAGAAATTAGAATGCTAATAACAAATATAATTTGTATATTATTATTTATAGGCATAAATAAAACGAATGAGTTAATGAGGTTTTGAGAAAATATAGATAGTTTTCAACAACTGAAAATTAAATTGTCATCATGACTAGGAGGGTCAGCATGTACAAGGAATGGCTAACGGCAAAAGAGCTGCTTGGGTTACAAGGGCTTCCCATGACAACTCAAGGTATTAATGCAATGGCAAGGCGTGAAAACTGGGTAAGCCGTAAAAGGCGAGGTATTCAAGGCAAAGCGTTGGAGTACCATATTAGTTCTTTACCTATCGATATTTTTGAGGGGCAGTTTGCTAACGAAACTTCATCTCCTTATCAAGTAAAACGAAATGATAATGCCTTTATTTGGCAGGAAGCTTATAACCAGCTTTCTAATGATGAACGAGACACTATCCTGACATTTATTATGCGTGAAGGCACATTAGCACTAATTGATTTAATTAATAATAAATAATTTACAATTACTTAAGGTGTAAATAATTAATATATAAAAATAATATTATATTGAATTTAAAAAATTTTTTAACAGATGACATTTTAGTAAAGCTGCAACAGCAGGTTTCATAATATAAGTGTGAAGTGAAAAATGAAAAAATTGTGGTTCACTGCCAAAGAATTAGCTGGGTTAGAAGGACTCCCGACATCACCCCAGGGAATTAACCTAATGGCAAGACGAGAAGGCTGGAAAAACCGCCGTAAAAGAGGGGTGCAAGGTAAGGCTGTTGAGTATTATTATGAAAGCTTACCGGGGGAAATCCAAGGGCAACTTAGCCTGCATGAGCCTTCGGTAACTTACCAAAGTCAAAGAACAGATGCATTACAGATCTGGTCAGAAGCGTATTATCAATTGACAGAGTCTGAGCGCAATAAAATAGTGAAATATATCCTGCGTTATGGTTTGTCGTCACTGCTTGCGCAAATCGATGAAGAAGACAAAGGGGAAAAATAGCGTTTCCCCTTTTCTTGACCTGTTTTGCCTTTTCTAGTGACTAAGAATGGCGTTGGATTGCGATATAAGCTAAGCCGATCAATGCATCTTTATAAATTGAATCTTCAATTATGTTTAAGGCATCAATCGCTTTTTGTGCTTCTTCTTGGGCTCTTGCATAAGTATATTCAAGGGAACCACAGCGTTTCATAGTTGCAAGAACAGTATCTAACAGATGACGCCCATTACCTTGTTCAATCGCTTGGCGGATCAATGCTGACTCTTCTTCATTACCATTTTGCATCGCGTGAAGTAGGGGAAGTGTAGGCTTACCTTCATCTAAATCATCCCCCGTATTTTTCCCCAGCTGAGCATTGTCTGCATCATAATCGAGTAGATCGTCAATTAACTGAAAAGCTGTCCCAATATAACGGCCATAATCTTGTAGTGCTTTTTCTTGCTCTGGTGTCGCATTGGCTAAAATCGCAGATGCATGGGCTGCTGCTTCAAAAAGGCGTGCGGTTTTACTGTAGATCACTTGCATATAGTTTTCTTCAGTAATGTTAGGATCGTTGCAGTTCATCAATTGCAAAACCTCCCCTTCAGCGATCACATTCGTCGCTTCAGACATCAGTTTTAGCACCCGCATTGAATCGAGATCCGTCATCATCTGGAATGATCGAGTGTAAATAAAATCACCAACTAAGACACTCGCGGCATTACCAAAAACAGCATTTGCAGTTTGCTTTCCGCGACGCATATCGGACTCATCAACGACGTCATCATGCAGCAAAGTTGCTGTATGAATGAACTCGATCAATGCAGCAACTTGGGTATGTTTATGACCCGAGTAACCTAAGGATCGACCAGCAAGCACTGCGATCATAGGCCGGATCCTTTTACCGCCACCACTGACGATGTAATAACCAAGCTGGTTAATTAGCGCAACATCTGAATTCAATTGACTGAGGATGGCTTCGTTTACCGCTGACATATCCTCAGTTGTCAGTTCAATAATAGATTCTAAATTCATCTTAATTTATTCATATTATTAGTTTTTGGTTCATTCCCGAAATAAAAAGTTGGGAGACCGATAGAACAGTTATCTTTCTAGCATAACATTATTAATTATAAGATTATCAGGTGTGATGCAAAAAATGTTTAAATAAGTAACAATTGAGTGAATAGGGACAAAATCAACGTTCAAAAACGGTTATTGAGAAAAAAGTCGTATTTTTTGTCATCTAACCGCATTATTGGCTTGTGTTCTGCTGCTTTTTTGCGTAGAATTCGCGCCCTATTGTGAATATTTTATAGCGTGCTCTGGAATTGAAATATTTAGCGGGTACGCGGAAAGCGGAGTTAATATGTACGCGGTTTTCCAAAGTGGTGGTAAACAACACCGAGTTAGCGAAGGTCAAACTGTCCGCCTAGAAAAGCTGGACATCGCAACAGGTGAAACTGTTGAATTTGATCAAGTTCTGATGGTTGCTAATGGCGATGAGATCCAAATCGGCGCTCCTGTCGTTGAAGGCGTTAAAGTGAAAGCGGAAGTGGTTGCACACGGTCGTGGCGAAAAAGTTAAAATCGTCAAATTCCGTCGTCGTAAACATAGCCGTAAACAACAGGGTCATCGTCAGTGGTTCACTGATGTTAAGATCACTGTCATCGCTTAAGATTTAGGAGAGCAGATTAATGGCACACAAAAAGGCTGGTGGTTCGACTCGTAACGGTCGTGACTCAGAAGCAAAACGTTTAGGTGTTAAACGTTTTGGTGGTGAAGCTGTATTAGCAGGTAGCATCATCGTTCGTCAACGTGGTACTAAGTTCCACGCAGGTAACAACGTAGGTTGTGGCCGTGACCACACTCTGTTCGCATTAGCGGACGGTAAAGTTAAATTTGAAGTTAAAGGTCCAAACAATCGTAAATTTATCAGCATCGAAGCTGAATAAGTTTTCTGACCTTTAATTCAGAATTAAAGCCCTGCAAAAACCTTTTGCGGGGCTTTTTATATTCAGATATTTGATCTTTAATGAACTACACACGTATTAAAGATGCACCATCTCTGAGTAGAACAGCCATCCAGCGTTATGCGGCTCAGAAGCGGAGAGAGAATTATGAAATTTGTAGATGAAGCCAAAATATTGGTCGTGGCAGGAGATGGTGGCAATGGTTGTGTCAGCTTCCGCCGTGAAAAATACATCCCTAAAGGGGGACCGGACGGTGGTGACGGTGGCGATGGTGGGGACGTTTACTTACAAGCAGACGAAAACCTCAACACGCTAATCGACTATCGTTTTGAAAAATCCTTTCGTGCAGAGCGCGGCCAGAATGGCCAAAGCCGTGAATGTACAGGTAAACGGGGTCAAGATATCACAGTTAAAGTGCCTGTAGGAACGCGTGTACGCGATTTAGGGACCAATGAAGTACTTTGTGATATGACTCGTCATGATCAACGTCATATGGTCGCTAAAGGCGGCTTCCATGGGCTTGGAAATACCCGTTTTAAATCTTCAGTGAATCGTGCTCCACGTCAACGTACCATGGGGACAAAAGGGGAAACTCGCGAAATACTGTTAGAACTAATGCTGTTAGCAGATGTTGGTATGCTTGGTATGCCGAATGCAGGTAAATCTACCTTTATTCGTTCAGTGTCAGCAGCAAAACCAAAAGTTGCTGATTATCCATTTACCACTTTAGTCCCAAGCTTGGGTGTCGTGCGTATGGATAACGAACAAAGCTTTGTGGTTGCGGATATTCCAGGGTTGATCGAAGGCGCAGCGGAAGGTGCAGGCCTTGGGATCCAATTCCTGAAACACTTAGAACGTTGTCGTGTCTTACTTCACTTGATTGATATTTGCCCTATTGATGAGTCTGATCCTGTCGAAAATGCGAAGATCATCATCAGTGAGTTAGAAAAATACAGTGAAAAGCTGGCAGCAAAACCACGTTGGTTAGTCTTCAATAAGATTGATATCTTAGGTGAAGAGGAATCAGCACAGCGCGCAGCAGAAATTGCCAAAGCGATGGGCTGGGAAGATAAATTCTATATGATTTCAGCAGTTAACCACGAAGGTGTGAAAGCACTGTGTTGGGATATCATGGAATTTATGAATACTCAACCGCGTGATATGGCAACGACTGAAGATACACAGCAACCTGAAAAAGTTGAATTCATGTGGGATGATTATCACAAAGAACAACTTTCTGGTACTGAAGATTTTGATGATGACTGGGATGACGATTGGGATGAAGATGACGACGAAGGTGTCGAAATTATTTATCAAAAATAGTTTATCTTAGAAATGTAAAAAGGCGCGAAAGCGCCTTTGAGGTTGTTGACAAAGTGGGATAAAAGCGTGGTTTTTCCCA
>UMKD01024066.1_pt1 | contig 18762 bp, 18 predicted proteins | sample 1966221 | NCBI WGS metagenome assembly UMKD01 (sample SAMEA4836167, study PRJEB28245) | human gut metagenome | biome: gut microbiome; material: fecal sample | place: Denmark | collected 2008
CGTCGTCATCCTCCCACGGCAGCTCTGCCGCGATGGGCAAAATCTGGCTGTCCGCTTCCGCTTTTTGGATGGGCTTTTCTTTGCTTTCGCGTCCAAAGAGCTCGTCGAGGCTGAGCTCCAGCGTGTCGGCCAGCAGCGGCAAAAGCTGCAGGTCAGGGCAGCAGACATCGCCCTCCCACTTTGACACGGCCTGATTGCTCACACCGAGCTTGTTTGCCAGCGCCTCCTGAGTCAGTCCTTTTTCTTTACGGCGGCGCAGAATGCGCGCGCCCATTGTCGATTCTTCCAAGTTGTCTATCCTCCTGCACTGCATTATAATAGTAAAGTGAGCGTTGGAAACGCGATGAGCGGGTGTCCCGCGTCGAACGGGAAGTCAGGCGCCGACGTTTCCCTCATATTCAGGCAGCACATCGCGTGCAAACGCCTGATCGCCGATCGTAACATGTTGGTCCTTCCTTGCCCCGTGCTGCAGCCGCGGCTTTGAATCACCGGTTATGGACTCAGTATAGGGGGCATGGGGAGGATTGACAATGGCGCGGTGGTTGAATCGGGGAAAAGCCTTTCCAACCGCCAGTTGGAAAATGAAATTTTCCCTGATTTTTCAAGAAAAACTCAGTGCCGGATGACGGTGATCTCGCCCATATCCTTGGTGTAGTCGACCACGTGCTGGAGGAAAAGCTGCGTGATCGTGGAGGGGAGAAAGCCCTTTTTCACGGCGATGCCGATCTCGCGCGACTGCTTGACGTTGAGCGGCAGCGCGGCGACGCGGTAGCGTCCGGGCTTGATGAGCAGGCTGTGCACGATGCCGACGCCAAGTCCCGCCTCGACCATGGACAAGAGCGCAAAGTCGCTCGTCGTGTCATAGGTGACCTCGGGATGGATGTTGTAATGGTCGAGCAGACGGTTGAACTCGTAGTCCTCGATCTCCATCAGGCGCACGAAGTTCTCGTGCGGCAGCTGCTCGAGCGGGAAGACCGAGGCGCCCGCCATCGGGTGATCCTTCGGGAGGATGGCGACCATCGTGTCGTGCAGGATGGGCGTCGTCTCAAAGTCGTTGGAGGCGGGGATGGCAAGAAAGCCGCAGTCGATCGCGCCGCGGCGCAGCCATTCGGAAATTTCATAATACTCGCCGGTCATCAGCTGGATCTGAATGTTGGGGTACGTCTGGTGGAAGTCCTTCAGAATTTCCGGCAGCAGGCTGATGGCAAGGCTTGTAAAGCACCCGAGGCGCAGCGTGCCGGACTGCACGCCATGCAGCTCGGACACGGCAAAGTTGAGGTCCTCATAGTCCTTGACGATCTCGCGGATCGTGGGCAGGAGCACCATGCCGTCGGACGAGATCTCGATGCCGGAGTGGTTGCGCGTTAAGAGCTTGACCTGCCAGTCCTGCTCAAGATCGGAGATCATCTTGCTCACGGCGGACTGTGTGTAGCCCAATTCGTTCGCCGCCTGGGTGATGCTGCCGGTCTCCACAGTGCGGAGATAGGCAATATATTTACGAATACTCATTATAAATGCCCTCAATAATCAACAATACCTCAAAGATTCCATTTTGGAATGCGCATATAAAAATATATTCGCTTTTCAAAACGACTTCTGGATTATACAATATCACCAAAGAAAATTCAATGCCCGCACACAGAATTTTCCAAGCAGTACAAAAACATCAGACGAATTAAAGGATAAACAAGGAGGAAAACAGACATGATCCATTATTCCTGCATCGGTGCTACCGGTTGTGTTTGCGGCGAAGTGCTCCGCATGATGGTCAACCATCACGAGGGTGAGCTCGTCAACGTGCTCGATACTTACGGTGTCGGCGATGCCATCTCCACGCATCACCCCGCTCTGCGCGGCTTCTATGATCAGGTCATCATGGACCTCACGGAAGAGAACGTCCGCGAGACCGCGAAGAAGAGCGATGTCATTATGATCCAGGTCCCCTCCGGTGACGTGGCCAAGTGGGCGGAGATCGTGCTCGCTGAGGACTGCGCCATCATCGATATCGGCGCTGACATCCGCTTCCGCGATGTCGACGTCTGGGAGAAGTGGTACGGCCAGAAGCACCCCGACGCCAAGATGACCCACGACGCTGTTTACTGCATCCCCGAGGTCATGCGCGACCTTGCCAAGGGCAAGAAGCTCATCGCCAACCCCGGCTGCTATCCCACCGCCTCCACCCTCGGCCTGCAGCCGATGCTCAAGGCCGGTCACATCGTTGACAACACCATCGTCATCGACGCCAAGAGCGGCTACACCGGCGCCGGCCGCCGTCCCGCTCTCAACAAGCTCCTCACCGAGGCGGAGAACAACTTCTGCGCTTACGCTCTCGGCGGCGGCCACCGCCACACGCCCGAGATCGAGCAGAACATCGCCTACATCACCGGTAAGGATCTGATGAAGCCCGAGACCTGGCAGTACATCAACTTCCAGCCGCACCTCCTGCCCCAGGTTCGCGGCATCGAAGTCACCATCTACGCTACCTGCGACAGAGACTTCACCAACGAGGAAGTTTACGAGCTCTACAAGGACTTCTACAAGGATGAGCCCTTCGTCAAGGTCTTCCCGTCCAACCTGCCCGTTCAGACCAAGTGGGTCTACGGCACGAACTTCTGCGAGATGACCCCGACCTTCGACGCGCGTACCCACCGCCTGATCGTCTCCTCCGTGATCGACAACATCGGCAAGGGCGCAGCCGGCCAGGCTATCCAGAACATGAACCTCATCATGGGCCTGCCCGAGACCACCGGCCTCCTGATGCCCCCGATGTATCCGTAATTTTCGGTTCGACGAGTTTCGACCCGATTTAGGCAAGAATGCTGTTAAACTAACGTTAAGAGAGGAGATCCCCCCACATGTCCAATCTGAAAAAGATCGAGGGCGGCGTTACCACGCCGCAGGGCTTCACCGCCGGCGCGGTCTACACCGCCATCAAAAAGCGCGAGAACAAGAAGCCCGACGTCGCTGTTCTCTACTCCGACCTGCCCTGCTCCTGCGCGGCCTGCTTCACCACGAACAAGTTCTGCGCAGCTCCGGTCATCCTTGACCGCGAGATCCTGAAAAAGGGCAAGGCCCGCGCCGTCGTCATCAACTCCGGCAACGCCAACGCCGCCACCGGCAAGCAGGGCATCGAAGACGCCCGCACCGTTGAGCGCGAGGCGGAAAAGCTGCTCGGCCTCGGCGAGGACGAAGTGTTCGTCTGCTCCACCGGCGTCATCGGCCAGAGACTTCCGGTCGACAAGGTGCTTCAGGGCATCCGCGAGATCATTCCCGCAAAGCTTGCCAAGGAGAACGGCTCCGAGGCTGCCTACGCCATCATGACCACCGATACCGTCCGCAAGGAGTGCGCCTATGAGCTGCAGCTCTCCACCGGCACCGTGAAGATCGGCGCGATGGCCAAGGGCTCTGGCATGATCCACCCCAATATGGCGACGATGCTCGTCTACGTGACGACCGACGCCAAGGCGGATCCTGCAGACCTGCAGAAGATGCTCTCCGCGGCTGTGGATAAGAGCTTCAACATGTGCACCGTCGACGGCGACACCTCCACGAACGACTCGATCTTCCTGCTCGCCAACGGCGCTTCCGGCGTTGAGATCAAGACCGAAGAAGACAAGAAGGCAATGGCCGACCTCGTGCTCGCCATCTGCACCGATATGGCCCGCCGCGTCGCTTCCGACGGTGAAGGCGCGACCCACCTCATCGAGGTCGAGGCCTACGGCCTGCCCACCGAGCACGACGCGCGCCTGGTCGCCAAGTCTATCGCGGGCTCCATGCTCTTCAAGGCTGCCGTCTTCGGCCGCGATGCCAACTGGGGCCGCATCATGGCCGCTGCCGGTTACTCGGGCGCTGACGTTGACCCGACCCGTGCCGACTGCATCATCAAGAGCGCTGCCGGCGAAGTGCAGGTCATGAAGGACGGCTTCGGCGCGGACTTCAGCGAAGAGCTCGCCAAGAAGGTCCTCACCGAGCATGACATCACCGTCATCGTCCGCTTCTATCAGGGCGACGGCGAGGCCAAGGCCTGGGGCTGCGACCTCACTTACGATTACGTCAAGATCAACGGCGACTACCGCACCTAATTTTTGAAGGAGGCTCCACCATGAGCGATATCGCAAACAAGGTCGAAACTCTGATGGAGGCAATGCCTTACCTTCAGAAGTATCAGGGTAAGATCATCGTCATCAAGTACGGCGGCAACGCCATGATCAATGAAGAGCTCAAGGACGCCGTCATGCACGACGTGGTGCTGCTCAAGCTCCTCGGCATGAAGCCCGTGCTCAGCCACGGCGGCGGTCCCGGCATCAACAAGATGCTCGAAAAGCTCGACATCCCCGTCGAGTTCATCGAGGGCCTGCGCTATACCTCCGCCGACATCATGCGTGTTGTCGAGATGGTGCTCGTCGGCCAGGTGAACACCGAGCTCGTTGGCTTCATCAACAAGCTCGGCGGCAAGGCGGTCGGCCTTTCCGGCGTCAGCGGTGACATCTATCACTGCCACCAGCGCGACGAGGTCCACGGCTACGTGGGCGACATCGACTATGTCGATCCCAAGCCCATCTTCGCCATGCTCGACGCGGGCTACATCCCCGTCATCGCCCCCGTCGGCACCGACGGTCAGGGCCACACCTTCAACATCAACGGCGATACCGCCGCGGGCAAGCTCGCTTCCGCGCTGGGCGCTGAAAAGCTCGTGATCCTCACCGATATCGAGGGCCTGTGCAACGACATCAAGATCCGCGACGTCATCAGCTATCTGAACATCGAGGATGTCAAGGCGCTCAAGGACAAGGGCACGATCGCCGGCGGCATGATCCCGAAGGTCGACTGCTGCGTGCAGGCCATCGAAGAGGGCGTGACGAGCGTCAACATCATCGACGGCCGCAAGCCGCACTCCGTGCTCTACGAGGCCTTCACGAACGAGGGCACCGGCACGACGATCGGCACCGCACAGCCGAGCGTCGGCATCAAATGGTAAAACATACACCCAACTTTTATTATAGGAGGACATAATAATGATCGAAAAGTTCAAGACCAACGCCGAAGTCATCGAGAACGGCGACAAGTATCTCTATGGCAACCACGTCCGTATGCCCCTTTCCATCGAGCGCGGCGAAGGCGCTTACGTCTTCGATAAGGACGGCAACAAGTACCTCGACTTCATCGGCGGTATCGCCGTCAACGGTCTCGGTCACTGCCATCCCGCGATCGTGAAGTGCCTCGAAGAGCGCGCCCACACGATTCTGCACTGCTCCAACTACTTCTACAATGAGCCCGCCGTCCAGACCGCGAAGCTCATCGTCGAGAACAGCTGCTTCGACAAGGTGCTGTTCGCCAACTCCGGCGCTGAGGCCAACGAAGGCCAGATCAAGCTCGCCCGCAAGTACGCCAAGGATCACGGCCATCCCGAGCGCTTCGTCGTCATCACGATGAAGAACTCCTTCCACGGCCGCACCCTCGCGACCTGCACGGCCACCGGCCAGTATGCGGTGCACCGCTACTTCGAGCCCCTGCCCTCTGGCTTCCGCTATGCTGAGTTCAACAACCTCCAGTCCGTCAAGGACATCATGGACGAGTACGTCTGCGCCATCCTGACCGAGCCTGTCCAGGGCGAGGGCGGCGTGCGTCCCGCTTCCCAGGAATTCCTGCAGGGCCTGCGTGACCTGTGCGATGAGAAGGGCATCCTCCTCATGTTCGACGAGGTCCAGGTCGGCTCCGGCCGTACCGGCAAGCTCTTCGCGCATCAGAACTACGGCGTTGAGCCCGATACCTGCTCCATGGCCAAGGCTCTCGGCTCCGGCGTGCCCATCGGCGCTGTCTGCGCCCGCGGCGAGGCTGCCAAGACCCTGACGCCCGGCACCCACGGCTCTACCTTCGCCGGCGGTCCTCTCGCCTGCGCACTCGCTGCCACCACGCTCGACGTGATGATCAACGACGGCGTCATCGAGAACTCCCGCAAGATGGGCGAGTATTTCCGCAAGCAGGCCCACGAGATCATCGAGAAGAACCATCCCGAGACGGTCAACGAGATCCGCGGCCTCGGCCTGATCGACGGCATCCAGCTCAACAAGCCCTCCGGCCAGCCCGTCGTCGACCTGTGCTTCAAGGACAGCAACGTCCTGATCAACAACACCAACGGCAACGTCCTGCGCTTTGTCCCGCCGCTGATCGTCAATGAAGAGGAGATCGACATTGTCATCAAGGCTGTTGATGAGGCCATGACCAAGCTCGGCTGGTAATTATCTCGGATACTACCTCGCGTTTCTTGCCTGCGAGGCCGGCGGCACGGGTTCCCTTCCCGTGCCATGCCGGAAGTATACATGACCTCATCCCCGGCCTGCCGATGGGGGATCGGCGGGCCGGGGAGAGAGGTATTTTCTGCATTTTACAAGCAGCATTTCACCCCTTGTGTTGTGCCAGTGTAAAATCTAAAAGGAGGAGTGCGATCCAAAACCTGCATCGGTAGATACCACGAGAATTGAAGAAGGAAAGAGCATTACCGTAAAACTGCGTTCACCATTCAAAAACACTTGCTATCGCTATGGAATCATGCTAAAATGAATGCATAGATATCCATACAAATAGCGAAGCGACCCCCAAAATTTCGAAAGGTTGGTAACACTATGAGTAAGGAAAAAAGAATGCCCAAACTGTGGGAAGCCCTGTTGACGCTGGCAATCCTGATCGCGGCACTCGCGGTCGGTATCATCATCTTCGGTGTTGACCCGCACGTCCCCATGTTTGTCGGCGTAATGGCTGCCGCAATCATGGCACTGCATCTCGGCTATAAGTGGGATGAAGTTGAAAAGTCCATGATGGACGGCATCTACAAAGCATTGCAGTCCATCTGCATCCTGATCATCGTCGGTATCCTGATCGGCGTATGGATCAACGCTGGCGTCGTGCCGACGATGATCTACTACGGCTTGAAAGTCCTCAAGCCCGCGATTTTCTTCATCGCGTGCGTTCTCATTTGCTCCATCACCTCTCTTGCCACCGGTACGTCCTGGGGCACGATGGGCACGATGGGCGTTGCCCTGATGGGCATTGGCTTCGGCCTTGGCATGAGCCCCGGCATGACCGCCGGCGCGGTCCTCTCCGGCGCCTACTTCGGCGATAAGATGAGCCCGCTGTCCGATACGACGAACCTCGCTCCCGCCATGGCCGGTACGGACGTTATCACCCACGTCAAGGCCATGATGCTGCCCACCGGCATCACCTACGCCATCACCCTGATCTTCTTCGGCGTTCTCGGTGTGATGCAGTATCACGGCGGCGATGCGGATATGTCCCGCGTGATCGAGTTCTCCAACGCGCTGAACGCCGCGGAGGGCGGTATCTTCAACATCAACCCGTTGCTGCTCCTGCCTCCGGTCGTCGTTATCGTGGCAGTTGCCCTGAAGGTTCCCGCGATCCCCGGCATCACCCTCGGCATTGTTGCCGGCGTCATCCTGGGCCTCATCTTCCAGCCCGGTGCCTGCACGCTTGGTACCATCTTCGATTATGGTAAGAACGGCTACTACTTCTCCGAGGAAGCACTCGCCATGTTCGAATCCACCCTGTCTCCTGAAACGAGCTACACCATGACGAGACTCCTGGAAAGCGGCGGTATCATGGGTATGATGTCCTCCGTCTCCATGACGATCATCGCCATGATGTTCGGCGGTATCATGGAGCAGACCCACCAGCTCGAGGTCATCGTCAACTTCCTCAAGAAGATTGCCAAGGGCCCTGCGGCTCTCGTTGGCCTGACCGAAGTGACCTGCGTTCTCTCCAACGCCACCATGCCCGAGCAGTACATCTCCATCGTGGTTCCCGGCCGTATGTATGCCGAGGAGTATCACAAGATGGGCGTGCACCCGGCAGTTCTGTCCTCTGCCCTTGAAGGTGCCGGTACCGTTACCTCCGCTCTGATCCCCTGGAACACCTGCGGTGTGTTCATTAAGGACACCCTGAACATCGCTCCTTGGGGCGCCGGCGGTTACGGTCCCTGGGCCATCTTCAACTGGCTGATGCCCATCATCAACTGGCTGTGCGTGCTGATCGGCTGGACGCTCAAGGATCTTGCGGGCAAGCCCTTCAAGAAGAGCAAGAAAGTCGCGCAGTAAATCAGTTAGCGACCCAACAGAAAGGTCCCTACCTAAAGGAATTAAAAAAATATGACAATGAATCGGAATCAATATCCCTGTGTGGAATTCGATCTCGATAAATTGGCAGCGAATCTGGCAGCGCTCGTAGAGCGCTGCCATGATTCGCTCATCGAGGTCGCGGGCGTCGTCAAGGCTGTGTCGTCGCTGCCGGAGATCGTGCGCGTTTATGAAGAGAGCGGCGTGAAGTTCATCGCCACGTCCCGCATCAGCCAGATGCGCGCGATCCGCGAGGCGGGTATCTGCAAAAAGCCGCTGATGCTCATTCGTATCCCGATGCTCTCCGAGCTCCCCGACGTGGTGGAGCTGTGTGACATCAGCCTGCAGAGTGATATCACCGTGCTGCGTGCGCTGAACGAAGAGGCCAAAAAGCAGGGCAAGGTGCACGAGGTCATCCTGATGATGGATCTCGGCGACCTGCGCGAAGGCTTTTGGAACGAGGAGGATGCGCTTGATGCCGCGCTCGAGATCGAGCATGAGCTCAAGAACCTGCGCCTTGCGGGCGTGGGCGTCAATTTGAGCTGCTACGGCTCTGTCACGCCGAATAAGCGCAACATGCAGGGCCTTGTCAGCCTCGCGTCCGACATTGAGCGCGAGATCGGTCGCAAGCTTGACTACATCAGCGGCGGCGCGTCGACATCCGCCTACATGGCGATGAACGGCACGATGCCCTACCGCATTAACCTGCTGCGCCTTGGCGACATCGGGCTTCGCGGCGAGACGGACAACTTCGCTCCCGACTTTTTGGAAACGGGCGTCATGACGATCAAGGCTGAGGTCATCGAGTGCCGCGACAAGCCGAGCTTTCCGGTCGGCGAGTTGAGCGTGAACGCCTTCGGCGAGGTCGGCCACTACGAGGATCGCGGCATCCGCCGCCGTGCGCTTGTCGCGATGGGCCGCGTGGATTACGGTAACTGCTTCGATCTTGTCCCGCGTATGGAGGGTATCGAGGTCATCGGCGCTTCGTCTGACCACACGATCCTTGACGTCGAGGCCGTGAAGGACAGGGTCCATGTGGGCGACGTGTTGGAGTTCGGCATCAAGGCCTACGGGCCGATGGCGTATCTCACCAGCAGCGACGGCGTTCACATGGTGTTCAAGGGCGGAAAGCAAAACGCCTGATCGAAAAGAGAAAAAAGAGAGAGGAAAACGGTATGCCGACGGTGAGCGAGTTTTGGGACGGCCGTGCGCAAAATTACGACGCGCAAGTCGGCACCCACTACGCGGAGGCCTATGAAAAGACAGCCGCGTGTTTCAAAAAATATCTCAAGCCGACGGATACCGTGCTGGACTTTGCCTGCGGGACGGGGATCGTGACGTTTGCGGTCGCGCCCTCGGTGCAGTCTGTGCGCGCGATCGACGTATCCGGTGAAATGGTGCGCCGCGCGCAGGAAAAAGTCAAAGCGCAGGGCGTGGAGAACGTGACCGTCACGCAGACGGACCTGTTCGACGGCTGCCTTGCAGAGGGATCTTTCAATGCGGTGCTGGCCTGCAATGTGCTGCTCTACATCGAAGATCGGAGCGCAGCGCTTGCGCGCATCCGCGCGCTCTTGAAGCCGCAGGGAACGCTGCTGCTGGTATCGGACTGCCTGGGAGAGGGGCTCACGCGCGAGCGAGTGCGCAAGTGGTTTGAATACAAGACCGGCAAGCGGCCCTACGTTGCATTTGACACGATGCGCTCGCTCGAACGGTCGGTCACCGACGCGGGGTTCGCGGTGCTGGAGCGGGAGAATCTCTTTCCCGCGCCGCCGAATTTGTTCCTTGCGGCGAAAAAGGTATAAATGCCCAAAATGTAATGACCCCGCACACCGTTTTGAAACGGTGTGCGGGGTTTCTTTATTGCTTTTGCCTGCGGGAAATTTTGTCGAGCAGCTTTCCGCCATAGCGGAACGTCAGCTCGCCGATCAGAAGACCCAGCAGCGCTGCGGCAAACACGTCGCTCGGGAAGTGGACGTACAGGTACAGCCGCGACAGGGCGATGAGCACCGCGAGCGGAATGGCAACATAGCCGAAACGCCGGTCGGTCTTCGTTAGGATCGTTGCGGCAATCGTCGAGGACAGCGTGTGTCCCGAGGGGAACGAGTAGTCCGTCGGCGTGGCGATCAAAAGCTGCACGGAGGGATTGAGCCAGCAGGGCCGCGAGCGCGCGACAAGATGCTTGAGCGCAACGTTTCCGACGAGAAGTCCCGCGAGCAGACCCACCAGCACGAGCGCGCCCTGACGGCGGTATTTTTTCGTGCACAGCAGGAGAACGCCTGCGAGGATCCAGATGATGCCGGCGTTGCCGAGCATCGTGAGCTTTGGGACCACGGCGTCGAGAAACGGGCAGGAGATGTTGTTCTGGATCCAGTGAAGAATGCCCCAGTCGAGCGCCATGGACGTGCAGCTCCTTTCTGATATTATTTGTGCAGCAGCGGGGAGAGCGGCTTGTAGATGAGGAAGCACAGCGCCACATCGATCATGCCTTTGACAAAGGTGAACGGCATATTGAAGACCATCAGGCACTCAAGAAGGCCGTTGGTCGAGGGACGGATGGCCTGATACATGCCGATGATGGCTTCAAGCGGCAGGTGATAGCACACAACGTAGGCGGGGTAGACCACAAAGTAGTTGAGGGGCACAGACAGCACCGCCATCAGCAGCGCGCCGACGAGAGCGCCGATAAGCGCGTTCTTGCGGGACTTTTTCTTCTGATAGATGAAGCCCGCGGTGAAGGAAAACACGCTGCCCATGATGAAGTTGAAAAGCTCGCCGACGTACGCGGACGACGTGCCGTGCAGCACGGAGAACAGCACGTTCTTGAGCAGCGTGACGATCACGCCGTAGATGGGGCCGAGCGAGAACGCCGCCAGAAGCTCTGGAAGGTCAGAGATATCGAGCTTGACGAACGCGGGGATGAGCGCGGGGATCGGGAACTCGATGAACATCAGCAAAAATGCAACGGTCGAGAGCATGGCGGTCACCGTCAGCTTGTGGGTACGGCTGTGGTGAGTTGCGCGGGTGGTGGGGATGGCGTTTACATTGGGTTCGGACATAAAAATACACTCCTTTTTGTCATTTCCCCTGAAAGAACAAGTCTTCCAAGGTGCATGACGCAAAAGAGCGTGAAAATTGCGTGGTAGATCGCGCGCAGCACATCTTCTCTCATCCGGACTGTGACCGTCGGTACCGGAATTTCACCGGTTCGTGCGATAAAAAAATACCGCTTGCGGACTGTAACCGCCGGTGGGGAGTTTCACCCCGCCTCGAAGACAAGTGATTCAGTTGATAGCTTGAGTATACGACAAATTTTTGATTTGTCAAGAGGGAAAATGCTTTACAAAGACGAACGAATGTTCTATAATGGCAAAGAAAGATAGGAGGCGATGTCCATGCGGGGGAGACCCTGTTCCTGCGCATTCACCGGCCACCGGCCGAGGAAGCTGCCGTGGGGAGAAGATGAAAGCGACCTTCGCTGTATCGCCCTCAAGGCGAAGCTGCGCGCCGCGGTGGAGAGCGCCATCCACGAGGGGATGGAACATTTCATTTGCGGTATGGCCGAGGGCTGTGACCTCTACTTTGCCGAAACCGTGCTGGCGCTGAAAAGCACATACCCGCACATCACGCTCGAGGCGGCCATCCCGTGTCCCTCGCAGGCGGACGGCTGGGGCGAAGCGCAAAAATCCCGCTACCGCGACATTTTAGCTCGCTGCGACTATGAGACCATGGTGCAGCAGAGCTACACGCCGGGCTGCATGCAGCGGCGCAACCGCTACATGGTCGACCATGCGAGCCTGCTGATCGCCGTGAACGACGGCGCGCGCGGCGGGACGCGTTCGACGATCGAATACGCCTTCAAGCGCGGTGTGAACGTGCTGGACATCCCACTGGACTGAAAAAGGAGAGGACCATGTCCTTTGACTTCAAGAAAGAATACAGGGAATTTTACCTGCCGAAGGCAAAGCCGGAGATCGTGACCGTGCCGTGCGCAAACTATATCGCCGTGCGCGGGCGGGGTGACCCAAACGAGGAAAATGGCGCGTATCAGCGCGCCATCGGCGTACTTTACGCCGTGGCCTACACGCTCAAGATGAGCAAGCGCGCGGGACACGAGATCGACAGCTTTTTCGACTATGTCGTGCCGCCGCTCGAGGGCTTCTGGCAGATGCCGGACACGGAGACGGTCGACTACGGCCGAAAATCGGATTTTCGCTGGATCTCTGTCCTGCGCCTGCCGGATTTCGTCACGAAAGCGGACTTCGACTGGGCGGTCGAGGCGGCAGCAAAGAAGAAAAAGCTCGACTGCTCGAAAGCGGAATTTCTGGCCGTCGACGAGGGGCTCTGCGTGCAGATCATGCACGTGGGTTCGTTCGATGATGAACCGGAGTCCGTTGCGAAGATGGGCGCATTTCTGCGCGAAAACGGGTATGAAAACGACCTGAACGACGTCCGCCTGCACCACGAGATCTATCTCTCCGACCCGCGCCGCGTCGCGGCGGAAAAACGGAAGACGGTCATCCGCCATCCCATCAAGAAGGCTTGAAAGGGAAAAAGGATCGTTCCCGCCAAGGCGGGAACGATCCTTTTTTGTGCATAAAAATCAAATATCGAACACGCCCATCACGGCGATGCCGATGACGACGAGCAGGATCATCGCGTAGTGCTTCCACGAGAGCTTTTCCTTCAGGAAGAGGCGGCTCCACAGCACGCTAGCCGCGCAGTAGGAGCTGATGATCGGCGCGGACATCGCAAGGTGCGATGTGTCCGCGATGGCATAGATATAGGCAAACTGACCGGCCGTTTCGCAGATGGCGCCGATGTACTTCGGCGCTTCTCGCTTGGGCAGCAGGCGATCCTTCTTGATGAAGACCACGTAGATGAAGCACAGCACCGCGGCAAACAGAAACGTCAGCTCGTAGGCGCAGTTTGCGCTGCCCTCGTCCAGCGTTTCGAGCACGCGGTTGTCGGCAAAGGTGCCGGCGGCGTCGAGCAGGCAGTAGGCCGCGGGCAGGGCGAGGGCCAGGAAGCTCTTGGAATACTTGCGGTTGCCCTCCACCTGACGGGCGGCGCGCAGCTCGGGGTCCTCCGTGGCATCCACCACACCGAGGCCGATTGCGCCCACGCAGACGAGGACGATCGCGCCAAGGGCGAGCGGGGAATAGTCCTCACCGCCGACGAACAGCAGCGTCATCACGGCGACGAGCGCACCCGACGAGTTGCAGATCGGCGACGAGACGGACAGCTCAATGTAGCGGAGGCCGAGATAGCCGAGCGTCATCGAGCCGATGTACAGCAGCGACACGGGCAGATAGGTCCAGATAATGAACCAGCTGATCTCCGTGCCGCCGACGAAAATTTCGAACGCGGCGTGAAGACCCATCACGGTACCGACGGCAATGACCATCTTGAGGTGGGCGAGATGATCGTCCTCCCCCTGACAGCCGATCTTGGAAAACAGGTCGCTGCCGCTCCAGCAGAGCAGCGCGATCAGAGAAAGCCAGAACCACATATTGAATTGTTAAACTCCTTTGTACTGTTAGATTTTTTATGTCAGATGGAAAAACAAACAGTACGCGGGGGCGGACGGCGGCGAAAATGCCAGTTGGTTGCGGGTGTTCTACGGATGAGCATAAAAAAGCGGTATCCTTTACGGAAGGGGAAATTTTCGTTACGGCAGGGTGATGAGTCCGGCGTCGAGCATCTTTTGCAGCGACAGCAGCACGCCAAGCTTGGCGTGGTACCACGTGAGACCGCCTTGATAGTAGACGGCGTAGGGCTCGCGCACGGGACCGTCGGCGGAGAGCTCAATGGAGCTGCCCTGCACGAATGCGCCCGCCGCCATGATGACGTCGGAGTCGTAGCCGGGCATCGGCGCGGGGACAGGGTCGACATAGCTGTCGACCGCGGCGGCGGACTGGATGCCCTTGCAGAAGGCGACCATGCCCTCAGGCGAGCCAAGCTCGACGCACTGGATGATGTCGTGGCGCGCCTCTTTCGACGACGGAACGACAGTGAAGCCGAGCTTTTCATAGCACGCGGCGACGAACACCGCACCCTTGACCGCGCCGGAGACGACGCTGGGGGCGAGGAAGAAGCCCTGATACAGCGCAGGCATCAATCCGAGGTTCGCGCCGACCTCCTGTCCAAGTCCCGGCGCGGAGAGACGGTAGGCGCAGCGGTCGATGCACTTCTGCGTGCCGCAGATGTAGCCGCCGATGGGGGCAAGGCCACCGCCGGGGTTTTTGATGAGGCTGCCGACGATCATATCTGCGCCGAAGTCGCTCGGCTCGTTCGCCTCGACAAATTCGCCGTAGCAGTTGTCGACCATGACGACGACGTCGGGGCGCAGCTTTTTGCAGAACGCGATGGCCTCGCCGATGGCGTCGACCGAGATCGTCGGGCGCGGGCAGTAGCCCTTGGAGCGCTGGATGTGGATGAGCTTCGTCTTATCGTTCAGCGCGCGCTCGATGGCGGGGAAGTCAAAGCTGCCGTCTTCGCGCAGGTCGACCTGCCCATAGCTGACGCCGTACTCCTTGAGCGAGCATGGGCTTTCGCGAAGACCGATGACCTCCTCAAGCGTGTCGTAAGGCTTGCCGGAGATAGCGAGCATCTCGTCGCCCGGCAGCAGGTTGGCGGACAGCGCGATGGCCAGCGCGTGTGTGCCGCAGGTGATCTGCGGGCGGACGAGCGCGGCCTCGGTGTGGAAGGCACTCGCGTAGACGCGCTCCAAATTGTCGCGCCCCTCGTCATCGTAGCCGTAGCCGGTCGAGGCGGCGAAGTGTGTCGCGTTCACGCGGTTTTTCTGCATCGCGCCGATGACTTTCGCCTGATTGAGCTCGGCGATCTCTTCGATTCCGGCAAAGCGGGGTTTGAGCTCGTCTAAAACGGCCTCGCCGAATTGAAGCACTTTGTCGCTCACGCCGAGCGACAGGTACATTTCATCTCTGTTCATTTGTCCTCCTCCGGCGTGTCGGGAAATTCGACGCCGTTGCACATTAGAATAAACCGCAGCGGATAGTCGCGGTCCAGATAGTTTTTACTGTACCATTCATAGGTCGCGGCAGGCAGGTGCCGCAGCTCGGGCGCTTCGGTGCGGAAGAGTTCGAACGTCTTCTGATCGCCTGAGAGCAGTGCCCCCAGAAGCTCGCCCTGCTTTTCTTCATAGAGGCGCGCGAAGCACGCGTCCATGATGGCCGCGCAGGCGCGCTCATCGTCCGTGCCGTAGTCCTCGCGATGGGCGAGCCAGTAGAGAAATTCGCGCGGGTCGAGGTCCAGCTGCGTCGTGACCTGCGAGAGCTTGTAGAACGCGGCCTTGTCCCCACACTTCAAAATGTCGATGAGGTACGCGACGAGCTGCTCGTCGAGCTCCACGCAGTCGCAGAAGACCTCGAACGCGTGCTTGCCCGCGTCGGGATCCGGGGTACTTTCTGCTGCGGGCGGCTTTTCCTCGGGCTGCTCCAGTTCCGCCGCGGCGTTGAGCATTTGCAGTAGTGCGCGGGAGAAATCCTCCTCGCTGAAATGGTCGAATATCGCCTCGTCCAGCTCGTCGCCTGCGCTTTTGGCGCACAGACGCACAAAGTCCGGCACACTCATACTTTTCAGCGCGCTTTGCAGCTGCGCGGCGCGCTCCTCAGTGGTATCGGCGGTGAGCGCAAGCTCCGGCGGCGCGGGCATTGTGCCCTCGCACAGCGCGCTCATATAATGTAAGTAGCGTTCGCACAGTTCCATTGCCGCGCCCCCTCGGTTTATAATCTTTAATAGTCTATCATACGGCGGCAGAAAAAGCAACTGAAAACCGAAGAAAGCCATCAAATACGGCTTTCTTTCTGAATTTTCGCCCTGAGCAGTGCGCAGTTTTCCTGCAAACGCGCATCGTCCGGTGCAAGCGCAAACGCTTTTTCCGCGTTTTTCAGCGCGCTTTCCCACTGCGAAAGGTGAAAGTACGCGATGCTCAGCAGATCGTAGGGGAAGCTGCCCCACGCGAACGGCTCGCAGATATAGGTGCGCGGCCGCTCGGTGATCGCGAGCGCGCAGTTTACCATAAAAATGACGCCGCACCAGTCCTTTTGCTGATAAAGCAGGTCGGCAAACTCCAGATACGGCTCGCGCAGGTGCGGCGCTTCCGCGATGGCGCGGTGCAGCCAGAGCGCGGCTTCGTCCTCGCGCTCCAAACGACGCAGACAGCGCGCGATGTAGCGCATCGAGGCGCAGCGCTCATCGTGCCACACGGCCTGCGGCATAGCGAGGTGCGCCTTCAGGGTCGAGACTGCTTGCGCCCACTCGCCGCGGAACATGTACTCGCGGCCTAAATAGTGGCGGTTGCGGTCGTTTTGCGGGTCCTCCCGCACGGCAAGCTCTAAAAGTGGAAGATACTGCCCGCGCGATTTGCTCGGATCGGGGTGGTGGTCGAGCTGCACGCCCTCGGCGTCGACAAAGCGCTCGCCGCCCTCGCCCAGATATTGAAGAACCTCGTGCACCGGATTTACCCAGCGGTAGCAGCCGTTTTTGTGAATTTTGTCCGTCCAGAAGACACAGCCCTCGCGCCCATCGGGCAGAAAGCTCCACGTGTAGCGGTAGCGGGCGCGTGTTGTGTCCGGCTGCCACGCGCGCTCAAGCTTTTCGCGCCAGCCGGGCTGAAACTGCTCGTCGAGGTCGATGCAGCAGCAGATATCGGCGTCCTTGGGGATGAGCTTCAGCGATTTATTGCGCGCGACATCGAAGCGCCACGGCGAAATAACCTTCTGCTCGACGTGCGCGCCGCGGGCTCTGAGTTTTTCGACCGTATCGTCCGTTGACCCCGTGTCGAGCACGCAGATGTCGTCCGCCTCGGACATCGAGTCCATGAAGCGCTCGACAAACTGCGACTCGTTTTTGCAGATGGCGTAAACGCAGACGCGGTAGGAAATGATGATTCCTCCTTTTATATATGTATCGCGGTGCGGCTTGCGCCGCACCGCTTATTGCTCAGGTCGAGAGGAGACCCGCTGCGCGGAGATTTGCCAGCAGCGCGTTGAACTGCTCGACGACGTCCTCTACGCTCGTCGCATCGGCAACAGCTGCCGCCGCGCGCGTATCGCTCGGTCCAGTCGGACCCGTAGGACCTGTGGGACCGGTCGGACCCGTAGGACCTGTGGGACCGGTAGGACCGACTGCGCCTGCTGCACCCGCAATACCCTGTGGGCCGATGGGGCCTGTCGGTCCGGTTGCGCCAACCGCGCCGGCGGTTCCGGCTACGCCTTGAATGCCCTGCGGTCCCTGCGGGCCTGCGGCGCCTGTGGCACCCGTCTGACCTTGAGGTCCGGTAGGCCCAATGGCGCCCGGCGCACCGGGGACACCTTGAAGACCCTGTACACCCTGCGGCCCCGTCGGCCCGATCGGACCGGGAACGCCCTGAATGCCCTGCACGCCCTGCGGCCCCGTCGGGCCCAGCACATACTGAGGCGGGAACGGCGGCGGAGGAAACGGCGCGGGGCAGGGCGGCGGGCAGCGGTCTGCACAGCCGCACGAATTCTGAAAACGATTCATCGAAAATACCCTCCTTTTAAGCTCGGGGCAGGAAAACTCCTGCGCTTCATTCTATGCCGTGGGCAGGAAGAGGTGAGCGCGATAGAATGTGCACGTTTTGTGAACAATGAGGAAAAGCCTTGCAACGCTTCCGGTGGTATGCTAACATATAATAATATGTTTTACAGAATCAAAATGTTCGTCAGAACAGGAGGATACCATGCAGAAGAAATTGCTCATCCCCATTCTCACCGTGCTGGTGCTCATTGTTATACTGGTGGTGCGGGGCTGCGGGAACAAAGATACATCGCAGGATGACAAGCAGAATGAGCCGCAGAACACACAGACGGATGCGCCCGACAATGCAAATACCACCGGAAACGATGTGCGCGCGGAGCTCGGCACGATGACCGCCAACGAAAACGGCGGTATCGACATCACCGTCACGGCGGACGGCCCGCAGACGACTTACACCTATACCGATGTCGCACCCGACGCGTGGTACGCCGACGCGGTCAACTATGTCGTTTCCGCGGGCGTGATGAGCGGCGACGATGCGCAGCAGCTCTTCCAGCCGGAGTACGGCGTGGAAAGATCGCAGTTTGCGGTCATCATGTACCGCTTTGCCGGCGGTACGCCGACGGCGGAGGACGCAGAGTTCAGCGACCTCGCGGGCGATGAGTGGTATTATGAATATGTCAAGTGGATGGTCGGCAAGGGCCTGATGGGCGGCAACGGCGGGGCGTTTAACCCCAGCGGCTTTTTGTCCTGCGAGCAGGCGATCATCGTGCTCTACCGTCTTGCGGGTGAGCCCACAGTCAGCGGCACGCTCGACGACTACCCCTATGCGCCCAAAGTATCGGAGAGCGGCAGGGATGCCGTGACCTGGGCGTGGAACAACGGGCTCATCACTGAAAAAGAGTGCGTCTGGTATCCGACGCAGGCCATCAGCCGCGCGCAGGTCGCGCTTTTGCTGATGCGCTATGACGCCTTGATCGGCCGAAATGCGGCGTAAATGAATGAATACGGAAAAATGCGGGCATTCTGTTCTTGACAGAATGCCCGCAAACCGTTGAAAATACTGAATTCTTGAGCTGCCTGTAAAGGAGCAGACAAGAAAAATGTCGAAAAA
>UMKD01034541.1_pt1 | contig 18579 bp, 21 predicted proteins | sample 1966221 | NCBI WGS metagenome assembly UMKD01 (sample SAMEA4836167, study PRJEB28245) | human gut metagenome | biome: gut microbiome; material: fecal sample | place: Denmark | collected 2008
TAAAAAAATAAAAAATGCCTTCTACTTTTCAGTATTCGGCATTTTCACTCCTTACTTTTTTTGTCGAATTGGAATGTTCGCCAACAAAGCTATTTGTCTTGGATCATCATCACAATTTGACATTTCTATATTCAATTGTTCCTGATCAATTTCAACATATTTGGATAACACTTGAATAATATCATCTTTTATCCGTTCCATAACTCCAGAAGGTAACATCGCTCTATCTTGCATTAAAACTAATTTTAATCGACTTTTTGCTTCATCTTTAGAGTTATTCTTTTTAAAAAAATCAAAAAATCCCATTTCTCATCACCCTCTAAAAATAAACTTTAAACGATCAAAAAATCCCATTTTAACATCCAAATTCAAAAACTCTACCTCTTTCCCTTCAATTCTTTCTACAATATTTCGATAAGCTTTTGCAGCAAGAGTCTCTCCTTTATAGACTAATGGTTCCCCTTTATTTGTGGATATGACAATACTCTCATCATCCGGAACGACGCCGATTAAAGCAATGGCTAAAATATCCAACATATCCTCTACGCTTAACATATTATTTTCTTTTACCATATCCATTCGAATCCGGTTAACAATCAATTTAGGTTCCTTAATGCCGTTGGCCTCCAATAAACCGATAATCCGATCCGCATCTCTCGTTGCTGAAATTTCAGGAGTTGTGACTACAATTGCCCTATCCGCTGCAGCAATAGCATTTTTAAATCCCTGTTCTATTCCTGCCGGACAATCTATGATAATATAGTCAAAGTCTTTTCGTAAAACCTCTATCAAAGTTTTCATTTGCTCTTCATTAATGTCATTTTTATCTCGAATTTGTGCAGCAGGCAGTAGGGATAAATTGGAACAACGTTTATCTTTAATCAAAGCTTGTGGTATTCGACATTTTCCCTCAATAACATCCACCAAATCATACACAATTCTATTTTCTAAGCCCATGACCACATCCAGGTTTCGCAATCCAATGTCTGTGTCAATCAATAATACTTTGTGACCTTTCTCTGCTAAACCCGCTCCAATATTGGCTGTTGTTGTGGTTTTTCCAACCCCGCCTTTTCCAGAAGTAACTACAATTACTTGACTCATACTATCTCCACTCCTCGATTACGATTTCTCCTTGTTTGATTTGTGCTATTTGAAATGATCCTTTTTTTACTCTATTAGTATCTAAAATCTCTTTTTGCAAAACTTTGGAAGTCTTGTTTCCGATCGTCAACTTTACAGGATTGAAAAACATCGCTGCTACAAAACTGTTATGAGAATCTTCCATTCCTGCATAAACAGTTCCATTTAAATGTCCCAATACTAAAACATTTCCGGAAGCCCTAATTAAAGAACCCGGATTGACATCTCCTAAAATTACTAAATTCCCATCATATTCAAGTTGGCTTCCTGAACGTAAAGTTCCTCGAAAAAATTTAGTCGGTCCCTCTTCCGAAACACTGTGAAAAAGAGAAAAATGATTGAGTTCTTTTACTTTTTCACCCGAAAAAACATATACAATATTTAAATTACTATGTAGACGAATTAAATCAATCAGCACATTCTCTTCCAACTCACTCAACTCTCTACCAGTGAATTCTATAGCCATTTTTCCTTCACCAATAAAGTTTTTTGCTTCTTTCATTTTTTCAATCATGCTATTTCTTAGTGTGATGAAGTCAACTTCTCCATTCAACTGAATCTCTAGCCTATCTTTTTTTCCTTTTAAAATAACATAATTTTTCATAGAATCCACCTAATTTAACATAATTTTTTATAGTATAACACACAATTATTTCGTTATCAATCATTTTTATAATATTCCTATAAAAAAAAGGAGGAAAGTCCCTCCTTTTCATCTTTCCTATATGCCTGGCTTTTTAGTTATTAGCACAAGTAATATCACATTCTGCAACTGTTCCAGCCGATAATTCCTTTTCTGCAATAACATCTTCAATATGTTCTTTCATTTCTGTCAATGTTTCTAAATCCATAGCTTCATAGTTCGTAGAAGTAGATGTTTTTACATTGATTCCTTGCTTTCTTAAGAAATTATCCACCTTATCTTGATTTTTCTTATACAAGTAGTATCCTACTGCTGCCACTCCTATTCCAATAACAATCCCTACACAGTGTTCTCTCTTAAAATTTCCGACTCCATTTCCAAATCCAAACATTTTCATTCCTCCTTAATTTTACTTATTTTGTACTGATAGTTATATATTTTTCCGTTCCTCTATTTCCTTTCTTTTTATTAAAAAAGACATGATGTACTAAGTCACTTAAATTTTCAATCGAATTATCTTCTCTGACATCAGCAATATAATGATATTGTCCCTCTTTATCCTTTAATCGAAATATCTTAATTTCTTTGCTAGATGAATGATTCACAATCAAATGTCGACCAAAAGTTGTCAACCACATCAAAGCAATAGACGATATGGAATTGTTATCAAAATAAGATTTTATTAAATAAAGTGCAGGCACTAATTCAATGTCAAAAAACCCTTTTCTTTTCGTTTCCGAATAAGCATGTTCCACTAAAGCAGTTGTGGTTAAAGCCAAAGCAAAATGATTCATAGTTGTTTGCAAAGCATTGTTTGTCACCTGTTTTAAGCTATGTAAAAATGAAATCATAATTGCCGCTCCAGAATACATTGATAAAGAATTCAATGATTTCGCTTCATATTCCTCAATCAATCGAACCGGTACCATTCCATTTTCTATTGACAGTGCTGTAACTACTCTATAAATCACTTCCTGTAAGTAAATCTCGTCAGGATTGAATTCTACCAACAGAGTATTTGTTCTGAAATTATATCTCAATCTTATCTTGCTATTGTCACATTTCAGAGAATAAGCAAAACTCTTTAAGTCTCTGATTCGTTCTGAAACTTGAAAACGAATACGATTTGGTAATTTATGCAATATCGTCAAGGTCAATTTTCTCATACGTTTCCTCTCTATTTATTCACATCATATTTTAATAATTTTAAAGAATTCCCAACTACTAAAATAGTAGTAGCATTATGTAAAACAGAACCGTAAATAGCTGGTAAAATTCCTGTTGCCCCCAATACCAAAGCAAAACTGTTCATTCCGATTGCCATAGCAAAATTTTCTTTAATTGTCTTCACCGTTTTTTGAGCAAGACCGACAACGCCTGGAACTAATAGAGGATCATCGGAAGTAATTGTAATATCGGCTGCTTCCATTGCCACATCGGTTCTTGTACTTCCCAAAGCGACCCCTACATTCGCATATGACAAAGCCGGAGCATCGTTGATTCCATCCCCAATCATAATTACCTTAGAACCTCCTGATTGAAATTTTAGAATATTTTTTGCTTTGTCTTCCGGTAACAATTCAGATTCATATCGATCCATAGACATTCTGGAAGCAATCGTCTCTGCCTGTTGTCGTAAATCTCCTGTCAATAGGACAATATCATCAATTCCTTGATTTCTTAAACGATTGATTGCCTTTTTAATATTTTCTCTAGGAGGATCAGAAACCCCTATAATTCCTATCAGTTCTTCATTTTTGGCAACATAAATAATAATTTCTCCCCGATGTAAAATTCCTCTCACGGTTTCCTGTGTTTCTTCCAAGGAAACATTATTTTCTTCCATGTATTTTCGGCTTCCCACTCGAATAACATCTTTCCCAACCATAGTTTCCATTCCCTTTGCCACAATAACTAAAGGATCTTGATGTTTCGGAATATTTAAACCTCGCTCCTTCATTTCGTTTAAAATCGCGATTGCCAAAGGATGAGAAGAAGTTTCTTCTGCTGCTGCTGCCAAAGATAACATTTTGTTTTCTGTCATTCGTTTTCCAAAAACCTGAAGAGTCTGCACTTTCGGTTTACCTTCTGTAATAGTTCCCGTTTTATCAAAAATCACGGTATCTGATTTGGATAACTCTTCAATATAGTTACTTCCCTTGATTAAAATCCCATTTTTTGCCCCCGTGTTGATTGCCGCTGAAAAAGCAGTTGCCGTTGAAAGACGAATTCCACAGGAATAATCAATCACTAACATACTTAATGATTTTTGAACATTTCTGGTAGCAAGGTATACAATTCCTGCCAATAAAAAATTTAAAGGAATCAACTGTGCTGAAAAAGTATCGGCATAGGACTGAATATCCGCCTTATTAAAATTGGCATCTTCTACCAATTTTATAATTCTGGAAACAGCTCTGTCATCTCCTACTTTTTCTGCTTCCACTGTAATACTTCCGTTCTTAAGAATAGTCCCTGCAAAAACTTCTTCTCCTCGTTTTTTAGTTACCGGCATGTATTCTCCGGTAATAGAGGATTGATCTATCAAAGCTTCTCCCTTTTGTATCAATCCGTCCACACTGATCTTTTCTCCGGTTTGTACTAAAATCAAATCTCCTCTTTGCACTTCCTCAATCGGAATTCTTTTAACTGAAGCATCTTCCATTTCTTTCCAAACAAAATTTTCTCCGACACTCAGCATATCTTTAATAGCCCCTCGTGTCTTCTGCATCGTATATACTGTTAAAAGTTCTGCGAATTCTTCTAAAATCATAATTGTCAAAGCTGTCTTTTCTTTTCCTAAGGCAATACTGCTAAGAATAGCACTGGAACTAAGGGTGTCTGCATTCGGTCTTTTATTTTTTACTAAGGATAATAGACCATTTTTTAGTACAGGCATCGCCAAAGATAAGGTAGCTAAAGTATTATAATTGAAAAATCTGGATATCCCCACAGCTGTAGGACCGGACGGACGGAAAATGTTATAAACCAATAACATAGAAGAAGCCACTATCTTTTGAATAATTTCCTTTGGAGATTCTTCCTGTAATTTTCTTTCAATCACATATTTACTTCCGTTTGCTATTTTTTCATTTTTGTAGATTTCCACCAGATAGGCATTTAGAGTATTTTGTAACAGAGAGAGCAGGTTCTGATCTGTTAAAGTAATGTCTTCAAAATAAATGACAATGCTTCCTGTAATTTGAGATATATGGACTCTTTCTATATAACGTACCTGCATCAATTGCTTTTCTACTTCTTCTCTCAATTCTCCAAGATATTTTAAAGCCCTTGATTTAATTCGGATTCTTCCTCGAATTCTATGTTTTATTTCACAACTTAGTAAATAATTTTTATTTGACACTTAAAGATCTCCTCTCCTCAATTCTTTCTTTAATAACTCATAAAATCTATCTAAGTTCTTCTCTATCTCCCTTAAAGTCATTTTCTCATACAAATCCGAATGATCCACAATAATTTTCCAAACAGCATTCAGCCAAGAAACAATTTCCTTATCTTGAATCACTTTTTCATCATAATGAATTAAAACTTTATTTGTCAAATAGGAATATTCTATAGACTGAATTCCCTCCTTGGATAAAATCAAATCCGTTGTATAATGTTCATGCTTCCTCATTTCTTCCGGAATATTGGAAAGTCCCGGAACAAATAATCTCAATCTGCCGGGAATACTATGAACAATTTTGAGTTGATGAAACATCAAATATGTCGTTTTTAAAAAATTTTTTAACATACCTATTCCCTCCCCTTCGTGATAAGATTATACGCCCACCAAAGTAAAGTGGCTCCAGATGGTAATTGTGGGGCCAATCTCAGTTTTTTAATCCCATAATATATAAAAATACCGGAAACAATGAGTTTACTATCCAACAAACCTTTACTTCTGTTATAAATAGAAAAATCAAGAGCCTCAAAAACATTTTGAAATAAAAGCTTTAACTTTCCGGGTTTTTTCCGAAAAGCCTCTTCTTCCAAATGTAACATTTTTAAAATCACCAAATACAAAAAGGAGGCTTCTATTTTCGTTTCTTGAAACAATACTAAAACAGAGCCAATTTTTTCATTGATTTTGACACTTTCCACTCCATCAATTTGCTTCAAATTCTTTAAAAATTCCGTTTCCAGCTCTACATTTTGAATTAAAGCATCTGTTTGAACTCTCAATCTTCCCGAATGATAATGTTTCACTTCCATTACCCCATAAAAACTTGGCAACATATTTTTCTCCTTTTTTATTTTGATAAAAATATTTTGTTTTGATAATTTTATTTTAATTTTTAATATATTCAATTTTTATAAAAATATTTTATTACCCTATTTTATTCCTTTTTTGTGAAGAATGCAAGTATTTTTTCTTTTTTTCTTCCTTACTGAAAACCCAAAATTTCCAATGGATTTTTTCAAACTCGGAAAATATTCCCCATGAGAATATGTCATTAAATTTGCCTGTTCAAAATGGATCTTATTTTCTTTGTCTATAAGACTCTCCTCTACCAAACAAGATAGAATTTCTGCCAAAAAAAGATGATGTGTCCCCAAAGAAATAATTTCCGTTACCTTACATTCCAAAGCAACAGGACACTCCTCGATATAGGAGCTCGATACTTTCTCTCCTTGTTTTAAATGAAAGCCCATTTTCTTTATTTTATCTTCCTTTCTTCCACTTCGTACACCACAATAGTCTACTTCCTTAACCAAATTCTTACTCGGTAAATTTACTGTGAATTCCATACTTTCTTTGATATATTCATAAGAAAGTCTTTCTGGACGAATGGAAATAGACAGCATAGGGGGCTTTGTACAAACAGTCCCTATCCAAGCTACTGTAAATACATTTTCTTCTCCATTTTTATTCTTGGAAGTAACGAGAACAACCGGAACAGGATTTAACATAACACTAGGTTTGAAAATTTTTTTCATTTTCTTTTTCCTTTCATTCTTTTTAAAAATATTATACCATAAGAAAAAAAGACTTCCTACTGTTTTAGAAAAGTCTTTTTTAAATGCTTTTATTTTGCAGATAAGGCTGCCATTGTAATATAGTTGTACGGTTTATTGAAATGCGGTAAGAAGAAAATATCCAATAATTTTAGTTTGTCAATAGTTACTTTCTCTTGGATTGCCAAAGAGAACATATGAATTGCCATAGAAATATCTTCTCTGGATGCTATTTGAGCCCCCAAAATAACTCGCGTATCTAAATTATAGACAATTCGAATGGTGACAGGGTGATTTTCTATTTCCATAAATTCCGGTCTCTGTAAGTCGGTATATGTTGTTTCTCCTGCCTTAATTCCCAATCGTTGTGCTTTCTCAAAAGTTAGTCCGGTAGAAACCATATTCAATCCATAGATAGAAATTCCGTTCGATCCCTGCACTCCAATTCCTTCCAAATAAGTTCCCGCAGCATTGTGAGCCGCTACAATTCCGGAACGTACAGCATTAGTCGCTAAAGCAATATAGTTCACATCATCAATGGTATTATCATAAACCGTTGCACAATCTCCAATTGCATAAACTCCCTCTTTACTCGTCTTTTGTGTTTTATCCACTTTATAAGCTCCATTTCGGAAAGTTTCCAATTGATCTTTCGCAAGTACGGTATTAGGTCTGAAACCTACACATAAAACTACCATGTCCGTTTTAAATTCTTCCTTATCCGTTACAACAGACTCCACTTTTCCATTCCCTTTGATTTCTTTTAGTAATTGATCATATCGAAGCTCAATGCCATGATCTGCCAAATTTTTATTCATCATCTCTCGAAAGGTTCTATCATAATAAGTAGACAGACAATCTTCACAAAAGTCTACTAAACTTACTTCTTTTCCCCAACGTTTAAAAGCTTCCGCCAATTCTACCCCAATATATCCTGCTCCCACCACAGTTACATGTTTAATATCCTTATTGGCATTTAATTTTTCGATAACTTCCTTCGCATTTTGATATAGTTTTACAAATTGTACATTCTCCAGTTCTGTTCCGGGTACCGGCAGCTGAATTGGTAAAGAACCTGTTGACAAGATTAACTTATCATAGCTTTCTCGATATTCTTTTCCATCTTGAACTCCTTTGGCATATACAAACTTATTTTCAAAATCAATTTTGTATACTTCTGTTTCCATGTGAATCTTAGCCCCTTTTCCTTCTAAAATTTTCTTAGAAGAATAAAATAGTCCATCCCCGGAAGAAATTTGCCCACCGATCCATAAAGCCATTCCACAACCTAAAAAACTAATATTGGAATTTCGATCAAAAACAATCAATTCTTTATCCTTATAATTATCTAAAATCGTATTAATCGCTGCAGTTCCTGCATGATTCGCCCCCACTACTACAATTTTTTCCAAAATAATTCACTCCTTTTTTAACTAGACTTTTTTAATACACATTATCTATCATATCACATCCTTTAGCTTTCGTAAATATTTTTTTATTTTTTTTATAAACTTTTATTTATTTTTATATTTCGGATATTTTGTTTTATTTTTTATATTTTTGTTGCATTTCATAATAAAATCTTGTATACTATAATGGATAGTGATAGATATACTTGTTACTACTGAGGTTTAATATTTGATAAGTCTTTCAATTTGTAATTCTCTTCAATATTATCTTAAAGTTACAATTTTATCATTCACCGCATTATTTTTATGGAGGTTACAAATGAAAGGTACTGTGAAATGGTTTAACAAAGAAAAAGGGTTTGGATTTATTACTGGAGAAGACGGGAAAGATGTTTTTGCACACTTCTCTCAAATCCAAAAAGAAGGATTTAAAGAATTATTTGAAGGACAAGAAGTTACTTTTGATATTACAGAAGGACAAAAAGGACCTCAAGCGTCTAACATCATTATCGTAAAATAAGTGAATGTTAATAATCCCGGCAACTTCTGGAAGAAGTTGCCTTTTTCTCTATTTTAGTTTGAAGTAGGAGGATATTTCATGAAAGCATTGACAAAAAAAATATTTCAATTCGCTATCCCTTCTATCACTTCTATGTGGATTTTTACTTTATATACCATTGTAGACGGTATTTTTGTTGGAAAATATGTTGGTTCTCTTGCATTGGGAGCAACCAATTTAGCCATGCCCATTTTTAATCTTTCTTTTGGAATTGGAATTATGATTGCTGTGGGAGCTTCTACTTTAATTTCTATTTCTTTTTCTCAAAAAAATATGAAACAAGGAAACTATTATTTTAATCTCGCAACTCTTCTTGCTTTTTTCCTGGGAACTTGTCTGAGTATTCTCTGTTTCTTTTTTCTAAGACCTCTTGTTCACCTCTTGGGGGCGAATCATTCTTTATTTCCTTATGTATCTGATTATATTCGTGTCATTCTATTTTTCTTTCCCTTTTATTTATGTGGCTATGGTTGGGAAATTTATATCAAAGTGGATGGTAATGCGACTTATCCTATGCTTTGCGTTCTATTGGGAGCTTTCATTAACATCGGTTTGGATTATGTCTTTTTAGCTCTTTTTCATACTGGTGTGCAGGGAGCAGCTTTGGCAACAGGGCTCGCTCAGATGATAACTAGCTTTGCCTTACTATTTTATATTATGAAATATTCCAAAACATTTAGAATTGAGAAATATCGTTTCAGAATAAGCTCCGTATTTTCTATCATAAAAACCGGTTTTTCTGAATTTTTCACAGAAATTTCTTCCGGAATTTTGATTTTAATTTTTAATCATTTCTTATTTTTTTACTTGGGAGAGAGGGGAGTGATCTCATTTAGTACAATCTCCTATTTGTCTTCTTTAGTCATTATGACTATGATTGGATTCGCTCAAGGAATTCAGCCTATTCTAAGTTTTTCTTATGGAAAAAAATCAAAATCTGAAATTCTGCATATTTTTGATGTTTCCATTTTTTCTATTGTGAGTCTGGGAATTTTCTTTTTATTTTTGGCTTGTTTCTTTTCTAAAAATCTAGTAAAATACTTCTTATCAACGGAAACAGAAACTTTATTTGCTGCAATAGCTCTAAAAAAATATAGTCCCTCCTATCTTTTTATGGGACTGAACATTTTGTTCTCCGCTTTTTTCACAGCTTTGAAAAAAGCAAGATTTTCTGTGCTCATCACATTTTGTCGAGGTATTGTATTCCCGATTGTGGCTTTATTTTTATGTTCCCGAAGCTTAGGAAGGGAAAACCTTTGGTTTGCCGCTTTCTTTTCTGAAGCTATAACATTTTTGATCAGTTTTTATCTTTATCAAAGATATAAAAAGGAGTTACTCAATGATTAAACTAATTGCAAGTGATATGGATGGCACTCTACTCAATGAACAAGGAAAAATTCCTCTTCGCTTTTGGGAAATTGAAAAAAAATTAGTTCAAAACCATATTTTATTTTGTGCAGCCAGTGGACGCCAATATTCCAATCTGGAATTTTTGTTTTCTTCCATCAAAAATAATACTATTTTTATGGCAGAAAACGGGGCTCTCGTTATATTTCAAAATAAAATTTTATTTGAAAACCCCATGTCTAAAAAAGATTTGTTTGAATGGAGAAAAATTGCCTCTTCCCTCGAAAATGTCATGTTGGTTTTCTGCGGAAAACAATCCGCTTATATTGAAAAAACAGACAATCAAGCATTTTTAACCGAAATAAGAAAATATTATCATAAATTAGAAATGGTAAATTCTCTGGAAGAAATTCAGGAAAATATGTTAAAACTTGCAATTTGCGACTTAAACGGTTCAGAAAAAAATTCCTATCTACAATATAAAAAATTTGAGCATGAATATCAAGTTGTGGTTTCCGGAGAAATTTGGTTAGACATTATGAGTAAATCCACAAACAAAGGAGCTGCTCTGGAAAAAATAAAGGAATTTTTTCAAATTCAAGAAGATGAATTGCTCATTTTTGGAGATTACTTAAACGATTATGAAATGATGTCCTGTGGAAAATATAGTTTTGCTATGGAAAATGCTCATCCCAAATTAAAAGAAAAAGCAAATTACATCACAAAATCAAATAAAGAAGAAGGTGTTCTTGTTACGATAGAAAAGTTCATAAAATAATTTTTTCTATGCCCTTACGGGCATTTTTTTTATTTTAAAAAAAATTGTAAAAAAAACTTTACAACTGTCCATTTTTTTGATATACTTGTGAGAAATATTTGATAAGTATTATTAAAAAGGTATTATCATACCAAAAAATAGTACTACTTACAAGGAGGAAATGTTATGAAAAAATGGTCTTATGGAGTGGTTGCAGCAGCATTATTGTTTACAGCATGTGGAGGAGAAAAAGTAGGAGGATCTCAGGGAGGAGAAGATACTATCAAATTAGGTGCCGCCGGTCCTTTAACAGGAGCTCTTGCTATTTACGGAGTTTCCGCAACAAATGGTACAAAATTAGCCATTGATGAAATCAACAAAAATGGCGGAATTTTAGGAAAACAAATTGAACTAAATCTTTTAGACGAGAAAGGAGACACTACAGAAGCAGTAACTGCCTACAATAAGCTAATGGACTGGGGAATGGTTGCCTATATTGGAAATGTTACTTCAAAACCGTCTGTAGCAGTATCCGAATTGGCAGCTGCAGACGGAATTCCTATGATTACTCCATCTGGAACTCAATTCAGCATCACAGAAGCAGGAGATAATATTTTCCGTGTTTGCTTCACCGATCCATATCAAGGAGAAGTTTTAGCAAATCTGGCCTCTGAAAAACTACAAGCAAAAACAGCAGCTATCTTAATCAATAACTCCAGCGATTATTCGGACGGAGTTGCCCAAGCTTTTATCAAAAAATCGCAAGAAACGGGAATTAAAATTGTTGCAACGGAAGGATATTCTGACGGGGATAAAGATTTCAAAGCACAATTGACAAAATTACTTCCTTTGAATCCAGATGTCATTGTAGTTCCGGATTATTATGAACAAGATGCCTTAATTGCGTCACAAGCGAGAGAGATTGGTTTGAAATCTCAATTTATCGGTCCAGATGGTTGGGACGGTGTCATCAAAACTCTTGACAGTTCTTCTCATACTGTATTAGAAGGAGCTTTATTTACGAACCACTATGCGATTGATGACAGTAATGAAAAAGTACAACATTTTGTGACCGCTTATCGAGATCGCTATAAAGACGAACCTTCTGCTTTCTCCGCTTTGGCTTATGATGCTGTCTATATGTTAAAATCAGCGATGGAAACAGTGGGGTCTACAGACAAGGAAGCAGTTGCAAAAGCCTTAAGAGAAATTGACTTTAACGGTGTTACAGGACATTTGACTTTCGATGAACACAATAACCCTGTCAAAGCCGTTACTATTATTAAAATAGAAAACGGAGAGTATAAATTCGATTCTACTTTAGAAGCAAAGTAAGATTTTTTTCAGGGGGACGAAATTTATGGAATTTTTATTACAAATTATCAACGGACTGCAAATAGGTAGTATCTATGCTTTGGTATCTTTGGGCTATACCATGGTTTATGGAATTGCCCAACTCATCAATTTCGCGCATGGAGATATTATTATGGTTGGGGCTTATACTTCTCTTTTTAGTATTCCTATTTTTCAAAAAATGGGATTTCCAATTTGGGCAACCATCTTTCCAGCTATGATAATTTGTGCTCTATTGGGAATGTTAACAGAAAAAATAGCATATCGACCTTTACGAAATTCTCCCAGAATTTCGAATTTGATTACTGCAATCGGGGTCAGCTTATTTTTAGAAAATATCTTTATGAAGCTGTTTACACCAAATACAAGAGCCTTTCCAAAGGTTTTTTCTCATACCTCAATACAAATATTTGGTGTTTCTTTCAATTACGGAAGCATGGTCACCATTCTATTAACTCTGGCTCTTTCCATAGGATTGCATTTCTTTATGAAAAATACAAAATATGGAAAAGCAATGTTGGCAACGAGTGAAGACTATGGAGCTGCCACTTTGGTTGGAATCAATGTAAATCTTACCATTCAATTAACTTTTGCCATTGGAAGTGCTTTGGCTGCCATTGCTTCCGTACTCTATGTATCCGCTTATCCGCAGGTACAACCTCTCATGGGATCCATGTTAGGAATTAAGGCCTTTATTGCAGCAGTACTCGGGGGAATTGGAATTCTTCCGGGAGCTGTGATTGGAGGATTTATTTTAGGAATTATTGAAAGCTTGACAAGAGCCTATTTATCTTCACAACTTGCAGATGCCTTTGTTTTTGGAATTTTAATTGTCGTTCTGCTGGTAAAACCTACTGGTATCTTAGGAAAAAATAGTAAGGAGAAGGTGTAAAATATGGAAAAATCGAAAAAAATAAATTATATCATCAGCTTTCTTCTTTTATTTTTAGTCTATTTAATGATGACTCTGCTGCTTCATTCTTCTATGTTTTCCAGATATCAAATCAGTGTCATCATCTTAATTTGTATCAATATTATCCTGGCAGTCAGTTTGAATATTACTGTCGGATGTTTAGGGCAAATTACTATCGGACATGCAGGCTTTATGTCTGTTGGTGCTTATACAGCCGCTCTCTTTTCAAAATCAGCCTTAGTGGCAGGAGTTCCGGGCTTCCTAATTGCTCTTATCTTAGGAGGAATCGTGTCAGGTATCATAGGAGTGATTATTGGAATCCCAGCTCTCCGTTTGAATGGAGATTATCTGGCTATCATCACGTTGGCTTTCGGAGAAATTATTCGTGTTTTCATTGAATATTTTGATTTTACCGGAGGAGCTCAAGGACTACGAGGAATCCCAAAATTTAATAATTTCGATCTTATTTATTGGATTATGGTATTCTCTGTTATTCTTATGTTCTCTTTAATGACCAGTAGACATGGTAGAGCCATACTGGCAATTCGTGAAGATGAAATTGCAAGTTCAGCCTCCGGTATCAATACTACATACTATAAAACCTTTGCTTTCACTTTATCTGCTATCTTTGCAGGAATTGCAGGAGGAATCTATGCTCATAACTTAGGAGTATTGGGAGCAAAACAATTCGATTATAATTACTCTATCAATATTCTGGTTATGGTTGTCTTGGGGGGAATGGGTAGTTTTACAGGTTCCATTATCGCGGCCATTGTCCTTACTCTTCTTCCGGAAGTATTACGGGAATTTTCCGATTATAGAATGATAGCTTATGCTGTCATCTTAATCTTCATGATGATCTTCAGACCAAAAGGACTTTTAGGTCGAGAAGAATTCCGATTGAGTGTTGCACTCATTTGGTGTAAAAATAAACTAAAAATGGGGAGGAAATAAGAATGGAAACAACAAAGAAAACCGCTATTTTATCTGCCCATAATATTTCTATCCAATTCGGTGCTCTAAAAGCTGTTTCTGATTTTAATTTAGAAATATATCCCGGAGATTTGGTTGGTTTAATTGGTCCGAATGGTGCCGGAAAAACTACAATATTTAATGTCCTGACCGGTGTTTATTCCGCTACATCAGGAGAATATTATTTCAATGGAGCTCTCATTAAAAACTCCTCCACTGCAAAATTAGTCACGCAGGGTTTGGCAAGAACTTTTCAAAATATCCGTTTATTTAAATACTTAAGTGTCTTGGACAATGTCATGGTCGCTCATAATTTTTCTATGAAATATGGAATTTTTTCAGGAATGTTACGATTGCCTTCCTATTGGAAAGAAGAAAAAGAAATACGTAAAAAATCAATGGAACTTTTAAAAATTTTCAATTTAGATAAATTTTCAAACCAAGCTGCCGGAAATTTACCCTATGGGGAGCAAAGAAAACTAGAAATTGCAAGAGCCATGGCAACCAATCCAAAATTACTATTACTGGATGAGCCTGCTGCCGGAATGAACCCGACAGAAACAGAAGAACTTATGAAAACCATTCAGTTGATCCGAGATACTTTTGGCATTGCTATTCTTCTCATTGAGCATGATATGAAATTAGTTTTGGGAATTTGTGAAAAATTGGTAGTCTTGGATCATGGGTTTGTCATCGCAAGCGGAGAGCCTCAAGAAGTCATCAACAACCCTCAAGTAGTCACCGCCTATCTGGGACAATCCGAAACAGAAGAAGAATAGTCAAAAGAGGAGGAGAGTATGTCATCAATATTAAAAATTGAAAATCTACATGTATTTTATGATAATATTCATGCTTTAAAAGGAATTTCCTTAGAAGTCCATGAAGGAGAAATTGTTTCCTTGATTGGTGCAAACGGTGCCGGAAAAACAACTACCTTACAAACAATCTCCGGTTTAATCCAAGCAAAACAAGGCACTATCCATTTTCGAGACAAGGATATTATGAAAGAAAAACCGGATCAGATTTGTAAAATGGGAATTGCTCAAGTTCCTGAAGGAAGGCGTATCTTTTCGAGACTTCCTGTAAAGGATAATTTAAAATTAGGTCAATATATTATCAAAGACTCCGGAGAAAACAAAGAGAAAGACAGAGCTCAATTTTATGCTATTTTTCCCAGAATGTCCGAGAGAAAAAATCAGTTGGCCGGAACCTTATCCGGAGGAGAACAACAGATGTTAGCTATGGGAAGAGCCATTATGAGTCGTCCCAAATTACTGATTCTGGATGAACCCTCTATGGGTCTGTCTCCTTTATTTGTCAAAGAAATCTTCCATGTTATTAAAAAACTCAATGAAATGGGAACTACTATCTTATTAGTAGAACAAAATGCCAAAATGGCACTTTCCATTTCTGATAGAGCCTATGTCATGGAAACAGGAAAAATTACCTTAGAAGGAAGTGCAAGTGAATTGTTGGAAGATCCTGAAGTCAAAAAAGCATATCTAGGTGCCTAATCAAAGTTATAAAAAATGTATCATGCTGTGCTGTACTTCCATCTTAAAACAAAGATATCACATACAATACAGCACAGCACTTTCTAACATTTATTTTTTTCTTTTTGAATCGCCAATTTTTCTTCTGAAGTCCTTAGTAGTCCAAATTGAATCGTAATACAGGTCGCAATAATTAGAGCAAAAATATAGAAAGAATATTGTAAAACAGCAATCGGAGAAACATCCACAAGTCCTGTAATAATTAACATTCCTCCGTCATAGGGTGTCAATGCCAGAAATGCACAGGCAAAAATATCAATCAAACTTGCCAATCGCTTAGGAGCAATTCGATACTTTTCTCCAATTTCCCTTGCAATAGGTGCCGAAATAATAATTGCTATAGTATTATTGACCAATGCTGCCGATAAAATTCCGGATAGGAATCCAATTCCATATTCTGCATCCTTTCTCTCCTTCATTTTTCCAGTAATACTTTGCACCAACCAATCGACACCACCATAATATTTTATCAAACCAATCAAACCTGAAATAAGGATGGCTACGATTGTAATACTGAACATATCGGACATTCCTTCTCCAATCGCTCCAACCCATTCCAGAAAAGTAATCTTTCTTTCTGCTAATCCAATAATTCCTGTCATAATAATTCCTAAAAATAGAACCCCGCAAACATTAAATCCGATTAAAGCTGCTATTAAAACAGCAATATATGGAATGATTCGAAGTAAATAAAAAGTATGCTCCCCTTCTATAGGAGCCACTCCACCTAAAACTCCATACAAAATACAAGCCACCATGGCAGCCGGGAAAGCAATAAAAAAATTCATTTTGAATTTATCTTTCATAGCAGAACCTACTCCTTGTGCCGCAGAGATGGTTGTATCTGAGATCATGGAAAGATTATCGCCAAAGTAGGCTCCCCCAATCACTGCTGATGCTGTCAAAGGAACATTTAATCCAGCAGCTTCTGCAACTCCCAAAGCAATAGGTGCCATCGCAGCAATTGTTCCCATAGAAGTCCCAATTGCCGTCGAAATAAAACAGGAAATTAAGAAAATTCCTGGAACTAAAACAATACTTGGAATAAACGTTAGTCCTAAATTTACTACAGACTCCACTCCACCCATAGCTTTCGCAGCCCCTTGAAATCCTCCTGCCAACAAATAAATCAATCCAATCAAAATGACGCCTGAATTCCCGGCATTTTCTGAAAAAATCTGAATTTTTTGATCCAACTTCATTCCTCGATTCATAACAAGAGCAACTACAATTCCTGCTAACAATGCGACATGTCTCGGAAACTTTTTAAAAGCCCCCTCTGCTCCTAAATATGTAAAAATCATCCCACTTCCAATATATAATGCCAAAAAAACAAAAAGTGGTAAAAAAGCAATGAATCCATAGTTTCTTTCCTGATTTCCTCTTTCCATATTTTTCCCCCTTTTCTATTTATTTTTTAAATCTCTCCATTCTCTAATCGCTCTTTCCAATCTATGCAATCCTTCTTCCAGCATAAATCTGGGACAGGCTACATTCATTCTTTCAAAAACATCCACATGATCTCCAAACCAATATCCATGATCTAAAGCTAATTTTGCCTTTTCTTTTAAAAATTCCGCTAATTGCTCCTTATTTAGAGCAAGTTCAGAACAATCTAACCATAACAAATAAGTGCCCTCCGGTTTCCTTACCTTAATTTCAGGAATTTTTTCTTGCATATACTGAATTGCATAATCCATATTCTTATTAATATATTCTCGGAGCTCGTCTAACCATTCATCACATTCTCGATAGGCTGTTTCAAAGGCAACAAGACTGAAGGGACTATTTCTCTTGATATCTAAAATTCCCAATTCCTTATCAAAAATTTCCCTCTCTTCCCTTCTTGGAAAACAAACGAAAGAAGCCTGCATACCTGCTAAATTAAAACTTTTACTGGCAGAAAAACAAGTAATGGTTATGTCTTCTATGTCCCGTCCTAAAGAAGCAAAAGGAGTATGTTCATTTCCCGGCATAACTAAATCTCTCCAAATTTCATCCGCAATCACTCTTACCCGATACTTAACACAAATATCTGCCATTTTTTGTAATTCCTCTCGCTTCCACACCCTTCCAACCGGATTATGTGGACTGCAAAGAAGGAACCAGCGTATCTTATTATCTATGATTTGTTTTTCAAAATCTTCAAAGTCAATACTATAGTATCCCTGCTCATCTTTTTTCAATCTATTTTGTATTACCCTCCGATTATTTACCTGAATAGTCGCAGCAAAAGGGTAATAAACAGGAGTTTGAATCAAAATATTCTCTTTTTCTTTCGTGAAGAGACGTACTAACAAAGATAAACTCGGAACAACTCCGGGACTGTTAATCAAAGTTTCCGCATCAACGGAATAAGAAAATCTTTTTTTAGACCATTCAGCTGCCGCTTGATAATAAGAATCCGGTCGATAAACATAGCCAAAGATTCCATATTCTACCTTTTTCTTTAGTGCTTCTAGAATTTCAGGAGCTGTTTTAAAATCCATATCTGCAATCCACATAGGCCAGAGATCAGGAGTCCCAAAATTTCTATCCAATTCTTCCCATTTTGCTGCATGATTTCCTATTCTTTCTATTTTTTCATCAAATGAATATTTCATCTTTCTCTCCTTCAAACATAAAAATCCTTTTTTTACTTTTTCTATAGCTATAGTATATTTATATCCTGTTATGCTTTTTTCGTCAATAGTTTAGTGTTTTACAAATACAATCTATAAAAAAAGAGGTAGTGTCATTTCACTACCTCCCTACTTACATAGTATTTATTTCCGGAATACTGGAACTATCTTAAGATTGCCCCGGAAATAACCAATTTTTGAATTTCATTGGTTCCTTCGTAGATTTGAGTAATCTTGGAATCTCTCATCATTCTTTCTACTGGGTGATCCATAGTAAATCCTGTTCCCCCTAAGATTTGAACCGCTTCCGTTGTTACTTCCATAGCTGTATTGGTTCCTGTTAATTTTGC
>UMKD01024223.1_pt1 | contig 18538 bp, 13 predicted proteins | sample 1966221 | NCBI WGS metagenome assembly UMKD01 (sample SAMEA4836167, study PRJEB28245) | human gut metagenome | biome: gut microbiome; material: fecal sample | place: Denmark | collected 2008
CAGCTGAAACTGTTCCTGAATTAAGTTGTGACGTTCCGGTGTTTGGACCATCGTTGACCCCTGAAATGACAAGGTCTGGTGGTGTTTCCCGTAATAATCCCTGTAAACCGAAATCGAGAGAATCAGCCGGTGTACCAGGAAAACAATAAGTACGCTCATCGACTTTTTTAACATCGAATTCTTTCCCTGCTTTGAATGTAATAGCCGTCCCTATTCCACTTTGATTTGTTGCTGGGCCGACAAGCCAAACATCATAGCCTTTAGCATCTAATTGTGACTTTAATTCAGTGATACCAAATGCATCACAACCATCATCATTAACCAATAAAATTCGCATTTTTTCTGTGGATGCTTGGGCTTGAAGTCCAAATAGCGCGAGTAAACTGACAGCTAAAATAGTTTTTTTCATTTTTCATCTCTACACATGATTAGTGGTATTAAAATATATTGAATTTATAGTCAAAAATAATATCTACTGCGATGGAATTTCTTTTAATATAATGACCATTATTATCAAAGGCGGGTTGTATTCGATTCCCTTCTGTTTGATATAACCAAGCTTTGGTTAATTTAGTAAACATTGTGAAATTTTTTAACCGTGGATCACTGGGTTGCCATGCATTGATAAGGTTAATTTCTCCCGTTTTAATTTTGTTATTTTTAAAATCGAACTGGCCATAATTTAATTGTATTGCGGAATAAAAGTCTTCAGCATATTTATAGTCAATCAATCCTGTGAGAGCGAGCTCTCCGTCACGTTGATAATGATAGGCTGCGGAAGACATTGGGTCTAAACGCCAGCGAACGTTTTTAACAGGATGTCGGTCAAAGTAACCGAGTGACCCATCATTTTTAGCGGCATCGGTGTACCCAATACCCACTTTCATTCCTAGGGCATCATATTGCCATTTGGCCGTACCTTCATATACCCATGAGCTGCCATTTGCAGCCTGCCGTGAGGAAGGCATATTTTTATACATTTCCTGAGGAATATTACCAACGGCTCGAAAACCGAGTGTAATATCTGAACGTGGCATGTAGTTAAAATCAATGAAATGGCGATCGATATAATCTTTTGCATATCCGTAATTGTAGGTTGCATTTAAGGTTTTTGTTTTATAATTAAGCCCCCCTGCTGCTATATATTCAACTGCTTCATTGCTCTTACTGCGTAGCTTTTCTTTGTTAGGGGAAGCTCGCTCCATTACACTATCAATATATAATGTATCAATTGAGATATCATAATATTTTAACGTACCTGTATAGCCTAAATAGCTATTTTCCGATGATTCATAAGAGTTTTTTAATACAGTATATCTCCCCGGTGCTTGCCAGCCATATTTAGCTTTAAAGCTTAATTCTTTATCGTCACCTAATTGTAATTTAATATTACGTTTATTAAATTTTTTGAAGCTTTCAGCATTTGAAGATTTAAATCCAGAACCATCGTTCCATAATAAATCCCTACTTGCAAAGTAATCACTGGCTCCTAATTTAGCTACATAAGTATAAGAAACGTCAAAACCCAGAGTTTCTTTCCATAAACCTGATTGATAATTTAATCCAATCGTTTGTGCCCATGCAGTATGGATATAGGTTGGCCCAACTTCATTTTCGTTTAAATATTTTAATCTATTTCTGAGAAATAAATCCATTTTACTGTCTTTGATTAACGATTCATTACTTAGGCTATCAATAAATTTATATTCTCTAGCATCTACAATAGAAGAGAATAATATTGGGATGAGCATTGACCCTTTCAGATATTTTAGTAGTCTAACTTTTTTCATATACCAACCTTTATTCTTGATTATTAGCAATATTATTTTAATTGTTACTTTTTATGGTTTTAATTTTATTGGGTTACTGAGCAAGAAGATTAGGCAAAAAAAAACCTGAATTTTTATACGATTTGATAAAACGTATAAAAATTCAGGTTCTTGCCTAGTCAAGCTAGTAACACACCAATTACTACATATTTAAAACGGGTTTATTTTTTATTACAATATATAATGATTGAAATTGTGAGCTACCACTGATTTTAATAAATAGAGCTCCTGAAGTAAATAAAATAGATATGAGTTAAATTAATTACAACTCTATGAATTTATTTAATTATAAGAATTTAATGGATGTAATAGTTTTGATGCTGTTCACAAATATATAAATAATAGATTGTGAATTTAATTTATTTTGATTAGATAGTGGCATTCTGGGTGTGTTACTAGTTTGACTAGGCAAAAACCTGAGACTTATAGCATTGGATGTTATAGGTCTCAGGTTTTTTTGTTTTTGTCCTTTTAATCCGAATGTGAGTTGTTTTTTACTAACTCGTATTTTATAAGTGAGGCACTATGTCTAATAAAGAGCGGTCGAATAAAGAAACAAGAAAAACTAAAAAACGGTATTTTTTACAATTACTACACAAGCCAAACCCGCTTAGACAGTGTATGAGTACAGCATTAAGTGGCGCATTGATGCTATCGGCATCTTTTGCTACACATGCCGCAGCTGAAAATACTGCGTCGAATATAAAGCCACCGAACGTGATCTTAATTGTGCTTGATGATGTTGGTTTTGCTGATTTTGGATCTTTTGGTTCAGAGATCAAAACACCAAATATTGATGCACTTGCAGAATCCGGGGTGCGTTATAACCGCTTTGATACAAGTGCGATTAGTGCGCCAACTCGCGCGGCTATCGTTACAGGACGAAACAATCAAACTGTCAATATGGAAGATTTGCCACCGGATAATGTGAATGCGCCATCGAAAGAAACACCTCATGGTACAGGGCCAGCAACGAGTGGGGAAATACCTGAAAATGCACAAAATATTGCTCAAGCCTTGAAATCTGCAGGTTATGATACTTATGCGTTGGGCAAATGGCATTTGGCACCAAATTATAAAGATGATTTAGCTCGTAATCAGAGCTTTTGGCCAAGACAGCGTGGATTTGATTATTTCTATGGTTTTTTAAGCGGTCATACCAACCAATATAAACCTGCATTAGTCGAAAATAACCAAAAAATTACCCCGCCTAATCATCCTGAATATCATTTATCGGTTGATTTAGTCGACCATGCGATTAAGCGTATTGATCAGAAATCAGAACAACCGAAATTTATTTATTTGGCTTTAGGCGCAGCTCATTCGCCTTATCATGTGCCGCAATCTTATATTAAAAATTACAATGGCAAATATGATCAAGGCTGGGATCAACTGCGCTTAGATAGGTTTGAAAAACAGAAGAAGTTAGGCATTATTCCACAAAATACCCTTTTACCGGTAAGGGAGAAAGGAGACGCAGCTTGGGATTCACTCGATACTGAGCAGAAAAAAGTGTATGCAAGGTTTATGGAAACCTATGCTGGTTTTATGACTCATACCGATGAACAAATTGGCCGTTTAGTCGACCACTTGAAAGAAACAGGCCAATATGATGATACGTTAATTATTTTATTGTCAGATAACGGCGCCGCGCCAGAAGGCGGGGTAAATGGTGGTTTTAGAACGGCATATATGGATAAAACAACGGTTAAAGAAATGTACGATAACCTTGATGATGCCGGTGGACCAAAAACGGACATGCTATATCAGCGCCCTTGGGCGTATGCGGGGGCAACACCCTTTAAGCGTTATAAACTGTGGCCTTATTTAGGTGGTGTTAGAACCCCTCTGATTGTGTCATGGCCTAGTCATATACAACAACCAAATAGTATTCGCTCTCAATATGTTAGTGTTATTGATATTGCCCCTACAATTTTAGAGGCGGCGGGAACGTCATTTGCAACAGAGGTTGATGGCGTAAAACAAATTCCTGTGGCCGGTAAATCTTTCTTAGAAACATTAAATTCGGATGACGCAAAAACCCGTGATGTGCAGTATTTTCAATTGCGTAGTCAGCGAGCTATTACTCAGGGTAACTGGAGAGCGGTCGCATTGCACCGTTATAACACCAGCTACAATGATGACCAATGGCAACTGTTTAATACAGCAGAAGATTTTTCTGAATCAACAGATTTAGCACAGAAATACCCAGAAAAATTGAAAGAATTACAGCAATTGTGGTGGGATGAAGCCAGAAAATATAGCGATCCAGCTGTCGTAGACCCTTCTGAATTCTTCTACAACTTTAATCGCATGGAAGATGGATTTATTAGTGATTAAATTTCACTGCTATTATTCTGTACGCTAATATTTGAATAAATAGATATAAAAAGGTATTGAATATCAATACCTTTTTATTATTGAAATACCTTATTTCACTTCAAAACGTTGTAAGTCTTTACTGACCGTTACTGGGCCTGAGTATTGTTTTCTTACTTCATTAATCCACACGTCATCAGTAATCGATGGGTCATCCGCGGGGACTAAGTGGGTTAGGACAAGGTGTTTTACATTCGCTTGCTTGGCTATTTTTCCGACATCTTCTGCTGTTGTATGGTGAGAAATAATCGCTTTTGCCAGCGTTGAACCGTTGCCGATACGGTTGGCTAAATTTTCCACACCAGAGACTAAGACGACTTCACTAATTAAGTAATCAGCATCTTTAGCAAATTCAATAATTTGGCTATTATCAATCATATCACCAGTAATAACGATGGTTTTGCCGCCAGATTGTATTTTATAAGCGAGGGCTTCGTCTGAGTTAAAAGGTGGGTGTGGAACAAATAAGGCACTAATTTCGACATCATCATTCTTGAGTACAGGCCCTTCTTGAATATCTTTTGCTGTAACCATTTGACGTAAATCAGGTTTACCTTCATCTTTAACGCGTAAATCAATATCGCGACTAAAAGTATCCCAAACACCTTTTGTCATACTTTCCGTTCCAACAGGGCCATAAACAGCGATATTATGATTTAAACCACTGTTCCATGCATTTAACAGTAGGGCTGGGTAATCGGCAACATGATCACTGTGGAGGTGGGTAATAAAGATAGAATCAAGATTTTTTAATGGGGCTTTTGATTGAACTAATCGCAAACTTGCTCCGTATCCCGCATCAAATAGGTATATTTTATCGTTCTTGATAAATGCCGTCGATTGCGGCAAGCGTTTTTCATTTAATAAGGAAGGGCCGCCTTTTGTACCAAGCGTAATAATTTCATCTGCACTAGTAAGATGGCCAACACCAAATAGCGCAGCACCGATAGAAAGAGAAACGAAGAGTTGTTTTAGTTTCAAAATATCACCTCTTTATATTATTAATAGATTGAGTTTTATGAATAATATTTATTCATTGCAGGGTATTGGTATATTGTTAACATATGAATAACTCTACGTTTATGTGTGGTGGGATACTATCGTTCTTATGGACTAGGTGAATGATTTAGAAGATTATTTATGTTAATTAATAGAGAATAGTTCTGAAAATAATTATTCAATTTAACTATAATTCTAATATTATTTAATAGAGAAAGTTATATTGTTTGCTCATCCTATTTAAATTGGATTTTAAATTTATATTTAACTTTGTTTAGGGTTATTAATGAATAAATAATAGGCTCTATTTTTAAATGGAATCATTATTGTATTACTAAATAATTGGTTCGATTTTTGAAAAATGAGTCTGCCAATTGTATTTCCACAACTTTTCTTGATCTCAAGTGAAGTTTTTTTTATGTTTTAGCGCGAAAATACCCTCACAATGCTAAGGGGATATCTCAGTGAAAAGTGGTATACAGTTACGCATCAAAGGGAAAGTGCAAGGTGTGGGGTTTCGCCCCTATATTTGGCAGTTAGCCCACCAATGCAAATTATTAGGTGATGTTTGTAATGATGGTGAAGGGGTGCTAGTGCGTTTATGTATTGGTTCGGATCTCACTGAATTTACTCAGTTATTGTACCAACATTGTCCGCCATTAGCCCATATAGAAAGTATTGAACCGCAACCTTTTCAATGGGATAAATTACCCGATACTTTTACTATTCGCCGTAGTGGTGAAGGTAAAATGGACACGCAAGTAATTCCAGATGCTGCCACTTGTGATGCGTGCCAACAAGAGCTTTTTGCCCTATCAAATCGGCGTTTTCATTACCCGTTTACAAACTGTACGCATTGCGGCCCCCGTTTCACTATTATTCGTCATATGCCTTATGATAGACCCAATACTGCAATGGCCGATTTTCCTTTGTGTCCTAATTGCTTAGAGGAATATCAATCCCCCGCAGATAGACGATTTCATGCGCAACCTAATGCGTGCGCGGTGTGTGGCCCTGAAATTAAATTGTGCGACCCATCAGGAAAAACGATTGCAAATAAAGAGAACGTATTAGTCTTGGCAGCTCAGCAGTTATTGGCAGGTAAAATTGTTGCCATTAAGGGGATTGGGGGGTTTCACCTTGCTTGCGATGCGAGTAATGATCAGGCGGTAGAAGCTTTGCGCGTACGTAAATGCCGCCCAACTAAGCCACTTGCGGTAATGGTTCCATCACTGAATTGGTTAGAGTTGCACAATATGCCGCTTAGTGATGGCCTATGTGCATTATTAAAAAGCCCTGCCGCACCGATTGTGTTGATTAAAAATTGGAAAAATCATGTATTAAGCCAATATATTGCGCCAAAGCTAGCGGAAATAGGTGTTATGTTACCTTCTAATCCGTTGCAACACCTATTGATGGCACAAGTTAATTGCCCATTAGTGATGACATCAGGAAATGTATCAGGAAAGCCCCCTGTATTGAGTGAGCAAGCTGCTCTGGCTGATTTAACGGATATTGCTGATTTTTTCCTCACTCATAACCGCGATATTGTCCAACGCGCAGATGACTCACTGGTGCGTTATCATGATGGGCAAGCGGAAATGCTCCGTCGTGCGCGGGGCTATGTCCCTGATTCGATTGATTTACCTAAAGGGTTTGAAAATTCCCCACCAATACTGGCTTTAGGGGCTGATCTTAAAAATACCTTTTGTTTATTGCGAGACAAAAGTGCAGTAATGAGCCAACACCTAGGCGACCTTGATGACATGGATATTTTTGAACAATACCAGTCTGCGATTGCATTATTTGAATCTATTTATCGTTTTACGCCAACCGCTATAGTTTCTGATATGCATCCTAATTATGTGAGTACGCGCTACGGCGAACAGTTATCACAGAGATTACAAATTCCATTGATAAAAGTGCAGCATCATCATGCACATATTGCTGCGGTAATGGCTGAGCATGGTTTGCCACTAAATGGAAGTAAAGTCATTGGGTTAGCTTTGGATGGTTTGGGGTATGGTGATGACCACCGGCTATGGGGAGGTGAATGCTTACTAGTGGATTATAAATCCAGTCAATACCTGGGAGGCTTGCCCCCAGTTGCACTGCCGGGAGGGGAATTAGCTTCTCGGCAGCCATGGCGTAATTTCCTTGCGCATTGTTTACAATTTGTCCCCCAGTGGCAAAAGCAAGAGAGCGTTGCTTATTTAATGTCATTTCCTTGGCAAGGCTTACAAAAGGCGATTGATAAAGGAATTAATAGCCCAACGGCTTCATCTACTGGGCGGCTTTTTGATGCGGTTGCTGCGGCGTTAGGTATTTGTACGGCACAAACTAGTTGGGAAGGGGAGGCCGCTTGTCAACTGGAAGCGATTGCAATGAAATCTCCCGTGAGCGTACATCCGGTGACTATGCCGTTAGTTGGTCAACAATTAGATTTACATACATTTTGGCAGCAATGGATGGCGTACTGTGCGCCTAAACCACAACGCGCACATGCATTTCATGTAGCGTTAGCGGAAGGTTTTGCTGAGCTAGCAAGGAAATCAGCGAACCAATATGGTACTAAGAAAATTGTTTTGTCAGGTGGTGTGATTCATAACCAACTATTGCGAGAACTATTAGTGAATAACCTATCTGAGTTCGATGTGTTATATGCAAAACAATTTCCTATGGGAGATGGTGGGCTATCATTGGGGCAAGTCGCTATCGCTTCTGCGATGTTGAAAAATTAATCTATTACTGATGGGCAGTATTATATTTATAGGATTGTATATCTACCTATTTTTCAGCTTTTCATTTTAATAGAATATATTGTCTTTTTGATATTGATTCTTATTTAACATATTTGTTTTTATATTAATAGTTGGATTGTTATTAATACACCTATTCTGCTTAATTAATTATATTACGATAATGAATCTAAGTATCATAATGAAAAATAAATGGTTTTTTATTTTAAATGATGTGATGTATAACGCAGTATTGAAAATCAAATCTATTTTTTTATATTTTCCCTCTTGTTTTAACACAGGTTACTGAATCGATTTTTCTAGCAAATATATAAAAAAAATAAAATTTCTTATTGCCTATTGATGAAGATCAAATGATTTAGGAGCGGTAGGAATAGGATCTTATTTTATATTTATGCATCAGGTTACTTAAATAAGAATTTATTTCATTAGAGTTGGTTTTGTTTGCTTCTTAAATAGATAAATACAAACAAAAAGCGTATGCATCATTTGTGTATAGGGCCTTGTGGTATTTATAACCTTAAGATAATAAACAAAAATTTCCTTCTAATGAATAGGTTTTAAGCCACCCATAATAATAGGAAAAAAGAATGATAGGAGATAACTCTATTATTTCTTCGCATGGCATTAACCGCCGTGATTTTATGAAGTTATGTACAGCATTAGCAGCGACAATGGGATTAAGCGGGAAGGCTGCTGCCCAAATAGCTGAATCTATTAGTGACCCAGCTCGACCTCCTGTCATTTGGATTGGTGCCCAAGAGTGTACGGGGTGTACGGAATCTTTGCTGTGTTCAACCCATCCAACTTTGGAAAATTTAATTCTCGATACTATTTCATTGGAATACCACGAGGTGTTGTCTGCCGCCTTTGGTGAGCAAGTTGAGCAAAATAAACATGATGCAATTGAAAAGTACAAAGGAAAATATGTTTTAGTCGTCGATGGTTCTATCCCGCTAAAAGATAACGGTATTTATTGTATGGTGGCGGGGAAACCGATTGTTGAGCATATTCGTGAAGTGGCTGAACACGCCGCGGCCGTGATTGCGATTGGTTCTTGTGCTTCGTGGGGCGGTGTTGCTGCGGCAGGAGATAACCCAACAGGAGCCGTGGGTTTAGATCAAGTCATTCAAGATAAAACCGTTATCAATATTCCAGGTTGCCCGCCTAATCCACATAACTTCCTTGCGACGGTCGCGCACTTAATTACGTTTAATCGTCCTCCAAAATTGGATAGCAAAAATCGCCCAATGTTCGCGTACGGTCGATTAATTCATGAACACTGTGAACGTCGCCCTCATTTTGATGCGGGCCGCTTCGCAAAAGAGTTCGGTGATGATGGTCATCGTGAAGGTTGGTGTTTATACCATTTAGGCTGTAAGGGGCCTGAAACTTACGGTAATTGCTCCACATTGCAATTCTGTGATGTCGGCGGCGTTTGGCCTGTGGCGATTGGTCACCCTTGTTATGGCTGTAATGAGGAAAATGTCGGCTTTCACAAAGCGATACATCAGTTGGCGAGCGTGGAAAACCCAACACCACGGGTGGATAAACCGGATGTCAATAATCGCGAAGGTGGCCAAATTTCATCTACAGCTGTGGGGTTAATTGGTGGTGTTGTCGGGTTAGTGGCTGGAGTTAGCGTGATGGCAGTACGTGAATTAGGTCGTCAAAAACGCCAACAAGATACTGACTCACGGGGAGAATAACCGTGAATAGACGAAATTTTCTTAAACTCTCCGCAGGGGGAGCATTACTTGCGGGAAGTTCACCCAGCTTGGCGGGGCCTGAAAACCGCCCACCAATTCCTAATTCTTTAGGGATGTTATATGACTCGACCCTGTGTATTGGGTGCCAGGCGTGCGTGACAAAATGCCAAGATATTAACCACCCAGAACGTAACCCGGTCGGGGAGCAAACTTGGTCAAATAATGACAAACTCACCCCTTATACCAACAATATTATTCAGGTTTGGAGCAGTGGAACAGGTGTTCATAAAGACCAAGAAAAAGATGGCTATGCCTACATTAAAAAGCAGTGTATGCACTGTGTTGACCCTAATTGCGTGTCGGTTTGCCCTGTTCAAGCGCTGAAAAAAGACCCAAAAACCGGCATTGTTCATTACGATGCCAGCGTATGTACTGGCTGCCGCTATTGCATGGTGGCGTGTCCCTTTAATATTCCGAAATATGCTTACGATGACAAATTTGGTGCGATTCATAAATGCGAGTTATGCAACCAAAAAGGTGTCGAACGTTTAGACAAGGGTGGCTTGCCCGGTTGTGTCGAAGTTTGCCCAACGGGAGCGGTAATTTTCGGGACGCGGGAAGAATTGCTCGCGGAAGCCAAAAAACGCTTAACACTCAAAGTGGGGGATGAGTACGGTTACCCAAGACAAACCTTACATAGCAATGACCCGAATGTGATTAAAGTGCCGAAATATGAGTCTCATGTTTATGGAGAACTTGAAGGCGGTGGCACACAAGTCATTGTTCTTTCAGGTGTGCCCTATCAAAATCTTGGGTTGCCTGAATTGGAGCAGTTGTCTACAGGGGCACGTTCTGAATATGTCCAGCACACCCTTTATAAAGGGATGGTATTGCCGCTCGCGGCGTTGGCAGGGTTGAGTTTCTTGGTGTATCGCAATACCAAGAATGATAAACACGAAGGAGACGACTCAAATGACGACGCATCATAAAGAGCAGCCGTTAGGCGGGCGTTTAGTCAGTTGGCCAATTATGGTATTTGGGCCATTAGTGCTGATTTGTGTCATCTTGATTGTTAAACGTTTGGTCTTCGGCTTAGGCTCAGTTTCTGACCTAAATGGTGGCTATCCTTGGGGGATCTGGATTGCTTTTGACTTACTAATTGGTACCGGTTTTGCTTGTGGCGGTTGGGCGCTGGCTTGGGCGGTGTATGTATTTAACCGCGGTGAATATCACCCGTTAGTGCGCCCTGCGTTATTAGCCAGTTTGTTCGGTTACTCCCTCGGTGGTTTATCCATTACCATTGACGTAGGTCGTTATTGGAACTTGCCTTACTTTTACATCCCCGGTTTTTTTAACACCAATTCGGTGCTATTTGAAACGGCAGTGTGTATGACGATTTATATCGGTGTGATGGCACTGGAGTTTGCTCCTGCACTGTGTGAACGTTTTGGTTGGAAGGTTTCATTAAAACGCTTAAATAAAGTGATGTTTTTTATCATTGCGCTAGGGGCGTTATTGCCGATGATGCACCAGTCATCAATGGGGTCATTGATGATTTCAGCAGGGTATAAAGTCCATCCTATTTGGCAAAGCTATGAAATGCTACCACTACTCTCATTGTTGACCGCATTTATTATGGGCTTTTCTATCGTCATTTTTGAAGGGTCATTACTTCAAGCCGCATTACGTGGGCAGGGTGCTGATGAACGGCCATTGTTTGTTCGTATCACTCGGATCTTGCAGGTACTGTTAGTGCTGTTTTTGGTCTGTCGTTTTGGTGAGCTGATTTATCGAGATAAGTTGCACCATATCTTCAACACCGATTTCTACGCCATGATGTTTTGGATAGAAACCGCATTAATGGTTTTCCCATTGGTTATTTTCCGCATGCCATCACTGAGGAATGATTCACGGTGGTTATATGCAAGCGGTTTAAGCATGTTGATTGGCGCTGCCATGTGGCGGATGAGCTATTCCCTCGTTGCATTCAACCCAGGGGGCGGATACGACTACTTCCCAACAACAGAAGAACTTTTAATTTCAATAGGTTTCGTGGCAATAGAGGTATGCGCTTATATCTTATTGATCCGCTTATTACCTGTTATTCCAGCATTGAAAAAAACAACGATGAGCCATTCAGAGGCCCGAGGTAAAGCATGAGCCAACGTATAACAATAGACCCAGTCACTCGTATCGAAGGTCACTTACGCATTGATTGTGAAATTGAAGATGGAAAAGTCACCAAGGCTTGGGCTTCAGGCACGATGTGGCGTGGTATGGAAGAGATAGTCAAAGGAAAAGACCCTCGTGATGCATGGATGATCATGCAGCGTATTTGTGGGGTTTGTACCACAGTGCACGGTATTGTGTCGGTACGCACGATTGAGAGCGCCTTAAATATTGATGTGCCAGTGAATGCGCAGTATATCCGTAATATGATTTTAGCCGCGCATACTATTCAAGACCATATTGTCCATTTTTATCAATTATCGGCGTTAGATTGGGTAGATATCACCTCTGCGCTGAATGCAGACCCAAATAAAGCAGCAGAAATTTTGAGAGGCGTTTCGACGTGGCCACTGAATAGCCCAGAAGAGTTCACGCGAGTTCAAGATAAAATTAAAAAACTGGTTGCCAGTGGGCAATTGGGTATTTTTGCTAATGGATATTGGGGGCACCCAGCGATGAAACTATCGCCAGAGGTGAACTTAATTGCTGTAGCTCACTACTTACAAGCCCTCGAATGTCAGCGTGATGCTAACCGTATTGTGGCGTTATTAGGAGGTAAAACGCCGCATATTCAAAACCTTGCTGTTGGTGGTGTCGCAAACCCTATCAACCTTGATGGTGTTGGGGTTCTGAACCTTGAACGCTTGATGTATGTAAAATCCTTTATTGACCGTTTAGGGGATTTTATCGAGCAAGTGTATAAGATTGACGCAGCGGTGATTGCAGCAGGCTACCCTGAATGGCTCGAAGTCGGTCAAGGTGCGAAACATTACATGTGTATGCCTGAAATGCCAATGGACGGTAAAAATGGGAGTTTTCTATTACCTGGCGGGTATCTAGAGAACAGTGACTTTAGTACTTATCGCCCCATTACTAGCCATACAGATGAGTATTTGATCAACGGCATCAAAGAAAGTAGCAAACATGCATGGTACAAAGAAAATGAGCCACAAGCACCGTGGGAAGGTACTACGAACCCGGATTACACCGGTTGGGATGATGACGGTAAATATTCATGGGTAAAAGCACCTACTTTCTATGATAAAACCGTTGAAGTCGGGCCGCTCGCTGATTTGTTGTGTAAATTAGCGGCAAAACATGAACCGACAGAAAAACACTTTAATGATGTGGTAAACCTGTATCAAACATTGACAGGTAACAATATTAGTGTGGACCAACTGCATTCCACATTGGGGCGGATTATCGGGCGTAGTGTTCGCTGCTGTGTACTGAATGAAACCTTGTCAATTCAATGGCAAGCGCTGGTGGACAATATCGCAAAAGGGGATCACACCACCTTTGTAAAACCCGTATTCCCAGAAAATGCCACCATTAAAGGTGTCGGTTTTGGTGAAGTACCTCGAGGTTTATTATCTCACTGGGTCGTGATCAAAGACGGTAAAATTGAAAATTACCAAGCGGTAGTGCCATCGACTTGGAACTCAGGCCCACGTAATTTCAATGATGAGCCAGGCCCTTATGAGCAAGCATTGGTAGGAACTCCTGTCGCTGACCCATCTAAACCTCTTGAAGTGGTGCGGACCATTCACTCATTTGACCCTTGTATGTCTTGTGCAGTGCACATTGTTGACCCTGAAGGTGGCGAAGTCACTAAGGTTAAGGTGCTGTAATGCGTATTTTAGTCTTAGGTGTTGGCAATATACTGTTGAGCGATGAAGGGATTGGGGTACGCATCGTTGAGGCTTTAGAACAGCGCTATCACCTACCTGAATGCGTAGAAGTGCTTGATGGTGGAACTGCTGGAATGGAGCTAATTGGCCCAATGGCAGATAGAGACCATTTGATCATTGCCGATGTTGTGTTATCGAGCCAGAAGGCTGGCTCGATTTTAGTCTTGCGTGATGACGAAGTCCCTGCGCTGTTTACACGTAAAATTTCCCCACATCAACTCGGTTTATCAGATGTGCTATCCGCTTTGCATTTAACCGATGAATTCCCACAGCGGCTAACATTAGTTGGCGTTGTGCCTGAATCCCTCGAGCCGCATATCGGTTTGACGGCAACAGGGCTGGCCGCTTTAGAGCCAGCTTTACAAAAGGTTATTGAGGTTTTGCGAAGCGAAGGCTTGGAAATCATAGCGAAAGAAGAGAGTTTGCATGCCGGATGACATATTAGGTTATGAAACTAACCCTCGGCCTCAGGTTGAGGCCGCATTTACGCGCGTTGCTGAACAATCGATGCATGATTTGTCATTTTTGCATCCAACGATGCCTGTGCACGCCAGTGAGTTTGCCCTGTTTGAAGGGCAATGGGTGGGTGCGGTGATTACGCCATGGATGCTCAGCGCGATTATTCTACCGGGGCCTGAGCAATGTTGGCCTCGCCGCGTGGTCGGTGACAAGGTTGGGTTAATCCTCCCCTATGGTGAAATGACTTATACCGTAGGTGAATTAGACGGCTTAACTCAATATTTTGCTTGCTCATTAATGTCGCCATTAGAAAAAAAAATGACACCAGAACAAGGTATTCACCTAACGGATGATTGCCAGCGAATATTGTTATCGCTCCCAGTTAGTGACCCGAATATTCCTCAAGCACCTGAACGTAGAGCATTGTTTGCCCGCCACTTAAGGGGGCAGGATGCATGAGGTTTCGTTATGCCAAAGTACGATAGAAATTATTGAACAGCAGGCGAAAAAAAATGCAGTTAACCGAGTCACAGGTGTTTGGCTTGAAATCGGCGCACTCTCTTGTGTTGAAGAGAGTGCGTTTCGCTTCAGTTTTGATGTCGTTTGCCGAGGGACGGTTGCAGAAGGCTGCCAGCTCCACATTATTTACCAGCCCGCACAAGCATGGTGTTGGGATTGCAGTGAAATAGTGGAAATAGACAGCCACCAATCGGTTTGTCCATGCTGTCAGGGGTTGAACCTGAAAGTGGAAAGTGGGGATAGTTTGCGCATCAAAGAGTTGGAAGTGGAGTAGCTTTTTGAGCTGAGCTTGAGGTGTATCAACTAGACTCAATGGACTATGTATTAATCTAATTTAACAATTTAGCGGTTGGGAGTGAAACTTATGTGTAGTACTTGTGGATGTGCGTCGGGAGAGCGCAAAATTGAGGGGGATGACCACGATCATCACCATGACCACCATCACGGCCATGATCACCACCAAGGTCACAACAATCATGATCACGACCATCACCATGATCATGAACCTAATGGGCAAACGGTGATCATTCATCACCATTATTATCATCAAGGTGATGTCCACAACCATTATCACCAATATGAACCCGCACCTGCTGAAAGCAAGTCTAAAAAGCATAAACACAAACATAAGCATAAACATATTTATCAAACGGCTGAGGCAAGTTTTAAACCAGCTGGGGAACACCATGACCTTGATTATGGCCACGGTGAAGCAGGTACCCATGCACCGGGGATTAGCCAAAAACGCATGCTACAAATTGAGATGGATGTGTTAGATAAAAATAACCATCTGGCGGAACATAACCGTAAGGATTTTTGCCAGAAGAATATTTTAGCGCTAAACCTCGTTTCTAGCCCCGGTTCAGGAAAAACCACCTTGTTGACAGAAACGTTGTTAAGACTGCGTGACAGAATTAATTGCGCAGTGATTGAAGGTGACCAACAAACCACTAATGATGCACAACGGATCCGCGAAACGGGTGTGCCTGCGATTCAAGTGAACACAGGAAAAGGCTGTCACTTAGATGCACAAATGGTCCACGATGCAACAGCACGTTTAGAGTTAGCCGATAACAGTTTGTTATTTATTGAAAATGTCGGGAATCTCGTGTGCCCTGCCAGTTTTGACTTAGGGGAACGCCATAAAGTAGCGGTACTGTCAGTCACGGAAGGGGAAGATAAGCCTCTCAAATATCCACATATGTTTGCGGCAGCAGATATCATGTTATTGAACAAAATCGACTTACTGCCATACCTGAATTTTGATGTTGATGCTTGTATCGCCAATGCTAAGCAAGTGAACCCCAATATCCAAGTTATCCAAGTTTCTGCGACACGCGGCGAAGGGATGGATGCATGGCTGGCATGGTTGGAGACACAGCTATGTGCTTAGGCATTCCGGGCAAAATAGTGGCAGTTGGTGAAGACATTCACCAACTCGCTCAAGTGGATGTTTGTGGTGTAAAACGCGATGTGAATATTGGCCTCATTTGTGAAGGGGAAACCGCCGATTTATTAGGCCAATGGGTATTGGTACACGTCGGGTTTGCCATGAGTATCATCAATGAAGAAGAAGCGCAATCTACCTTGGATGCGTTAACCGCGATGAGCCAGCTAGACCACGAGGTCAGCGATTTTAGTGGTTTAAATGCAGGAGCGGCAGATGCAGTACGTCGATGAATTTCGCGACCCTGTTCTTGCAAAAGCGCTGTTGGCGCATATTCATCAACGGGTGAATGAAATACCCCAAGCGAAACGACGCCCATTACAACTCATGGAAGTCTGTGGTGGCCACACCCACGCGATTTTTAAATTTGGTATTGACCAGTTATTACCCACTGACATTGAATTTGTTCATGGGCCCGGTTGCCCTGTGTGCGTTTTGCCAATGGGACGAATTGATAGTTGTATTGAAATTGCACAGCACCCTGAGGTTATCTTTTGTACTTATGGCGATGCAATGCGTGTTCCGGGGGAAAAGGGCTCTTTACTTGACGCCAAGCGTAATGGAGCGGATGTCCGCATCGTTTATTCACCGCTAGATGCCTTGGCATTGGCAGAGCAGCATCCCCATCGCCAAGTGGTTTTCTTTGGCTTAGGCTTTGAAACCACAATGCCGAGTACGGCAATTACCTTGCAGCAGGCGAAGCGACGCCAATTAGCAAATTTTAGTGTATTTTGCCAGCACATTACGATCATTCCTACCTTGCGTAGCTTACTTGAGCAACCGGATGTCCGTATTGACGGCTTTTTAGCACCAGGACACGTGAGTATGGTAATCGGGGCGCATCCCTACCAGTTTATTAGCGAAGACTTCCATAAACCCTTGGTGGTCACAGGGTTCGAACCCTTAGATATTTTGCAGTCGTTAGCCATGCTAGTTGACCAAATCGCTGATGGTCGTTGTGAGGTAGAAAACCAATATAAACGCGTTGTGGCCGATGAAGGTAACCTGTTGGCACTTAAAGCGTTAGAGGAAGTTTTTGAACTTAAACAAACCAGTGAATGGCGCGGGTTGGGGGAAATTGCAGGTTCAGGGGTTCAATTAACTCAAGCTTACCAATTTTTTGATGCTGAGAAGCGTTTTCAGGTACAACCCCATAAAGTGGCGGATGACCCGCAAGCACGTTGCGGTGAGGTGTTAACAGGGCGCTGTAAACCGAACGAATGTACGTTGTTTGGGCGCCGTTGTACGCCACAAACGGCTTTTGGCGCATTAATGGTTTCTTCTGAAGGTGCCTGTGCAGCTTATTACCAATATCGTCGGGAGGCATAAATGAGTCGTGATGCTAACAATGTGGTGACGATGGCCCACGGAAGTGGTGGGCAGGCGATGCAGCAATTGATTGAACAGTTGTTTTTGCAGGCGTTTGCAAACCCAGCGTTGAATGAGCGAGAAGACCAAGCTCGGCTAGCATTGTCCGAAATGACAGCATTGGGTGACCGTTTGGCATTCAGTACCGATAGCTATGTCATCGACCCGATTTTTTTCCCGGGAGGCAATATTGGTAAAATAGCCGTTTGCGGCACAGTGAATGACGTTGCAGTTAGTGGGGCTACCCCCAAATATCTTTCTTGCGGTTTTATCTTGGAAGAAGGTTTTTCCCTGACTGAATTGCAGGTCATTGTCGAATCTATGGCGGCAACGGCAAAAGCGGCCGGTGTGGATATTGTGACAGGCGATACCAAGGTAGTGCAGCGCGGGGCTGCAGATAAAATCTTTATCAATACGGCAGGTATTGGCGTGATCCCGTCCAATATCCAGTGGGGAGCTCAGCATATTCAAGCGGGGGATAAAGTGATTGTTAGCGGTACGTTGGGTGATCACGGCGCGACTATCTTAAACCTGCGCGAACAACTCGGGTTAGAAGCGGAGCTTTGCAGTGATTGTGCGGTATTAACGCCATTGATAGCTCCGCTGCGTGAAATTGACGGCATTCGGGCATTACGAGACGCAACTCGTGGTGGCGTAACGGCAATCTTACATGAATTTGCCCAAGCCAGTGGTTATGGAATTGCCGTAAATGAGGGGGATTTACCAGTTTCTTCTGCAGTTAGGGGCGTGTGCGAGCTATTGGGTTTAGAGCCGTTAAACTTTGCCAATGAAGGTAAACTAGTGATTGTGGTGAAACCTGAAGCGGAAAATGCAGTGCTTGCTGCACTACACCAACACCCATTAGGGAAAGATGCAGCCACGATTGGCTGTGTGACTGAGCAAAAACAAGTCAAATTAGTTGGGATCTTCGGTACATCAAGGTTATTAGATTTGCCTCACAGCGAGCCTTTACCCCGTATTTGTTAATTGAAAACGCCCTATAGATAAAACCTATAGGGCGTCCAAATTTATTAACGTCTTAACATGCCTTTATCGATGATAAATTCGATAATGGTCTCTAAGCCGACTTTTTTCTTTAAGTTAGTAAACACATAGGGCTTTACTGGTCGCATTCTTGCGGTATCGGCTT
>UMKD01025569.1_pt1 | contig 18530 bp, 18 predicted proteins | sample 1966221 | NCBI WGS metagenome assembly UMKD01 (sample SAMEA4836167, study PRJEB28245) | human gut metagenome | biome: gut microbiome; material: fecal sample | place: Denmark | collected 2008
AATTTCATATTTTATTCTTCATCAACACCATTTGACAAAGAACCTTTATAGATAATCTTTTTTATTTTTCTTAAAAATTTGTTTTTATTTTTCATATTTACAAGAATAAAAAAATAGCACGGATAGACGCTCTCTTCTATCGTGCTATTCTATATTTTATATTTAACTATAATTTCATATAATATTCAATAATATTATAAATATGGTCTGCAGCTCTTTGATAATAATTGATAATATCCGAGAACTCCGTATTCAATCTGGAAGGAATGATATTTTCCGTATTGTCTTTGAAGTGTTCCTTTCGCTTCATCTTGCAGAAATTTTTAATTTCATTGTATTCGTCAATTCCGTCGGAAAAGTACTTCATTTCCTTGCTTTCATAGCCATGATGGATATGTTGAAAGAATTTCACGAGTTTGTCATTCAATTCCTTCAAAATTTCTACTCGAAACCCTTCAATCAGGATGTTATGCTCCTGTAATTTTTCAATAGAGTCCCCAATTCTTCCGATATAGTCACTAATGGTTTCATATTCATCACAAACCAGTAAATTTCTTCTGGTTTTTTCAATATATTCCTGATTTAAGGTTCTGTTCAAAAGAGCATAATTCACGTTGTTGATTTCCTTTTCATACAAATCCAATTTGTCTTCCACTTCATTGATTTCCGACACATTTACGGATATTTTTTCAGAGTCTTCATACAATTCTTCCAAACGGAAGAAAATATGTTTAATGTATTTTCCCATGGTCAATACTTCGTTCTTGGTTTGATCAATAATTACGGTAGGCAACATTTTTCCCATGGCGGAAAGTTTCGTAACCTTCATTTCCCCTTCTTCCATGTTTTCATCATTCGGTACTACTTTTTGTAAGAATGTATCAAACATACCTATAAAGGGAATCAATAAGATAACATTACAAATATTGAAAAAAGTATGAGCGGAAGCAATCGTCGCTCCCATATGATGTGTCGGATCCAAAATATTCTCCAAAGCGAATAAATAGTAAGGGAAAATAGCAGTGACCCATAGCACTCCGATAAGATTGATTAAAGTATGAGCATAGGCTGCCCGTTTTGCATTGGAAGAAGCTCCAAGGGAAGCCAATAAAGCTGTAATGGTCGTTCCTACATTTTCTCCCAACACCAAAGCCACCGCCGTCGGATAATCAATCAATCCTTGACTTGCCAAAGTAATAGTAATTCCTAAAGTAGCGGCAGAAGATTGCACAATTCCGGTAATAGCGGCTCCCACCAAAGCTACTTTTAACACTCCCAAATAGGAATTGGCTTGAAAGGCTTGAAACATGTTCACAAATTCCGGTAAGTCCCGTAAAGGTCGCAGCCCGTCACTCATGAGCTGTAAGCCCAAAAAAATAAATCCGAAACCCATTAAAGTTCGTAAACGAACTTTGATCTTGTCTTCCTTTTTAAACATTAAGAGTATGGCAGCGACTCCCACAATCGGCAAACCGTATTTTCCAATATTCATGGCAAGCAACCAACCTGTAATGGTAGTCCCGATATTCGCTCCTAAAATAATTCCTAAGGCTTGTTTTAAGGTCAACAAAGATGCATTGACAAATCCAATCGTCATCACGGTACTGACCGAAGAAGATTGTACCAAAGCGGTTATGAGAATCCCTGTAAAAATTCCCAATACCCGATTGGTCGTTAAGGTTGCCAAAATCTTTTTCAAACGTGGTCCTGCAATTTTCTGCATTCCGGAGGACATATTATCCATTCCCAACAAAAAAATTCCCAGTCCTCCTACAACGGTACATAATACCTGAAAATACATATAACCTCCTGATATTTTTCTTATCCTGCGATTCTTGCTCCATTGTTTTCCAAAGCCAGATGAATCTCTTCCTGATGTTCTTTATCTCTACATTCTACGACCAAGTCCACTTTTACTTCCGTAATTGCCAGAGATGCTCTATATTTTGTCTGACTGATATAGATAATATTGGCATTTTGCTCATGAAGAACCCTTGTCAACTTCTCCATTTCTCCCGGTTTGTCTGAAATATATACGGTAATTTCATGACGTTGTCCATTCAAGACCAAGGCCTTATTTACAATTTTTTCAATAAAGTTCATATCTACATTTCCACCCGAAATCACAGCACAAACTTTCTTTCCTTTCAAATTGACTTTTCCTGCCAATAAGGCGGCGACTCCGGAAGCCCCTGCTCCTTCCGCCACTAATTTACTCTTTTCCAACAAATAGAAAATTCCCTGTACAATTTCATCTTCCGTGACGGTAATCACTTCATCCACATATTTTTTTACCAATTCCAAGGTTTTACATCCCACTTTTCGCACCGCAATTCCATCTGCAATCGTAGAACATTGCTCAATATCACAACATTCTCCTTTTTCCAAAGCAAGCGTCATCGAGGCCGCCCCTGCCGCTTCCACTCCGATCACCTTTACTTCCGGTTTTAAAGATTTTATCGCTGTGGCAATTCCTGCCAGGATTCCTCCACCCCCGATAGGAACCAAAACGGCATCGACATCGGGAAGTTGTTCTAAAATTTCAAGTCCGATCGTTCCCTGTCCTGCTATCACTTCCTCATCATCAAAAGGGTGCAAGAAAATAGCTCCTGTTTCTTTTTGAATTTCCAAAGCTTTTTGATAGGCATTGTCATAGACCGCTCCATGTAAGACAACTTCCGCTCCATATTCCTTTGTCGCTCGTACCTTAGACAAAGGAGCTCCCGCCGGCATTACAATGGTTGCTTTAATCCCCTTTGCCGTTGCTCCTAACGCCACTCCTTGAGCATGATTTCCCGCCGAAGATGCAATAACCCCGCATTTTTTTTCTTCCTCTGACAAATGTGCGATTTTATTCAAAGCTCCTCGAAGTTTAAAAGATCCTGTTTGTTGCAAATTTTCCAATTTAAAATAGACATCGTTTCCTGTCTGTACTCCTAATTTTGGACAATTCAATATCGGGGTCTTTCGAACGGAATCTCCAATACACTTTTTTGCTTCTTGAATTTTTTCCAGTGTTACCATACTCTTTCTCTCCTTTTTTATTTTTTTGAAATAACATTGTATTTTTTTAATAAGAAGGCGGGATGATAGGACTGCTTTGCCTCTCGAAGTCCTTCCTCTCCAAAATCATCCTCCCGATTCACATACTGATATTCTAAAAAATGTTGTTGTAAAAATAGGCTGTTTAAAATCTGATAACTTCCCACATAGTCTGCAATTGCCTTTTCAATATGAATCAATACATAGTCCTGATCCAAGATCTCTCCCAAACTGAATCCTACAATCTCTTCGTTTACCTTTAAAACGGAACCTTTCAGCTCCAAGACTTCAAAATGATCCAATAACGACAGAATTCCTATATTTTCGTTTCGTAATACTTCTTCTTTTTCACATTCTCGACAGAAACACCATTGACTTTGAAATTTCTTCACTTCTTCCAAATTTTCCTGAGTAATTTCTTCAAAACTGAAATCAGGATAGTTTCGTTTGAATTTACTGATATGATTTTTCTTTTTGGCAAATCTTCTTCCCTTCAAAAAGGCGAGATCTTCCACCTGATATACATAATCAAAGGAATCCCGAGCTTCTTCTAAGATATACTCTTCTTTCAATCTTTCCCACCAATACTCCGGAATATAGCAAATAGGAGCTTTTTCCTCCAAGATACTTTCAATCCGTCTTTTCATCGCCGCTATATTTTCTTCCGTTTCTTCCTTAGGAATCGGCATAAAATAGTATATCTGATCATTATAATATCCTCGTAAACAAAGTACATTTTCCATTTCTTGATATTCAATCGTTTCCCCTCGACTCCAAAGAAATAAATTGCTGAACACAAAATCACAAATATGAAAACGATGTTTGGTATAAGCATCAATTACTTCTTTGCTTTCGATTTCTAATTTTTTCCACATATCCACTATTTCGCCCCTCTTATTTTGCCAATCGATATATTGCTTCGATAAAAATAGGTAGTAAAATATCTAATTTATCAATTTCCAAATACTCATCTTTTTGATGCATCAAATCTTTTTGCGATTTTAAAAGTGCTCCAAAAGCTACCGCATTCGTTGTTTGCTTTGCATAAGTTCCTCCACCGATAGCCACAGGCTCGGATTCATAATCGCCGGTTATTTCTTGATACACCTCCATTAAGGTTTTCACTAAAAAACTGTCTTTCGGAAAATACAATGGTTTGGTATTGGAATATAGTACAAAGTCAAATCCGGCAGCTTCCACTTTCGGTTTCATGGTGTCAATCACTTTTTGATTATCGACCAATACCGGGCATCGCATATCAATGCAAATTTCCAATTGATTATCTTCCAAGGAAATCATTCCGACATTCAAACTTAAATTTCCGGACTCCTCATCTGAAAAATTAACGCCGAAAGAAGCTCCGTCCGTCTCCATTTTAAAATATTTTTCGAACAGTTCTACCAATTCTCGAAATTCTTCATTATGAATCTCACAATCCTTTAAATAGTCAAATAAAACTTGAATCGCATTCACTCCCAAATGCGGTTTTGCCCCATGAGCGGCAACTCCTTGCACAAAGACTTCCGAAATTCCGTCTTCTTCTTCCACTTTCACTCTTTCTTTGCTTTCCAAACCGGATACCAAAGCACTCGGAAAATTCGCTCGAACTTTCTCCGCCACGGAGTTGAACGCATTTCCTCCTCGAAGCATCACCTCTTCCAAGGTTTTAAATTTTTTCACAATTTTAACGCGAACTGCTCCTTTTTCCGCAAAGGTTACCGGAAAAGAACTGTCCGGAGTAAATGCATAATCCGGATGAGGCATTTTCAAAGTTTGAAAATAATGCTTCAAACAAGCACTTCCGCTTTCTTCATCCGCACCGATGATCATTCGAATTTTTCGACGTAAAGGAATTTTCAAATCTTGCAGAGCTTTCATACAATAGAGACACATCATCGCCGGTCCTTTATCATCCAAAGTTCCTCTTCCGAAAATTTTTCCGTCGGCAATCGTTCCGCTAAAAGGAGGATAGATCCAACCCTCTCCCACAGGCACCACATCCACATGAGCTAAAATTCCCAAGGTCTCCTCTCCCTCTCCCATATCAATATGCCCTGCGTAGTTATCAAAATTTTCCGTATGGAAGCCTAATTTTTCCGCATATTCCAAAAAAGCATGTAACGCATTGGCAGGTCCCTCTCCAAAGGGTTTTCCCGCTAAAGCTTCCGATTTTACACTCGGTACCCGTACCATTTCTTGAATTCCCTGCACCACATCGTCTTTGTATTTCAATATTTCTTTTCGTAAGTCCAATTAAATCCCCCCTATATTAAAGTTTTGATGAGTTTCCTCTTGTACCGTTCTATATTTTTTGTATAAAAATCTGACATATTCATATTCAAATGGAGAATTCGTTCCATAAAATCGGAAAGGAACTCTCGATTTTTTATCAATCGCGGAAAGCGGAAAGCTGTATTTCTTAGGAAGAGAAATTTCCGAACTACCCGCAAGCTTACTATCCACAGCAATCCCGAAAGCATCCCGTAAATAACTGGGTCCTAAAAGAGGAAGTATTAAATAGGGGCCTCTGGGAACTCCATAATGAGCCAGTGTCAATCCGAAATCTTCATAGGGCTTCGGCATTCCCAAAGCACTTGCGACATCAAAAAGCCCTCCCAAACCCAGAATGGTATTGATACTCAAACGTCCCAAAGTACGCAAGGCTTTTCTCCCTTTGGTCTGTGCCAGGGCATTTCCGAAACTGCTCACATTTTTTGTATTATCAAAGAAATGACTCACCCGATGTCGTACAAATTCCGGTGTTATCTTCCGATATCCCTCTACGACGGGTACGAAAAAATATTTATCAAAGCCATAGTTAAAATGATATACTCTACGGTTAAAAGCTTCCCAGGGGTCATAGTCTCCAAAATATTCTGTGATTTCTTGTATTTCATCCTTTTCTAAAGGGTTGCTTTCCGGAGTTTCCGCTATCATCGAAACGGAAAGAAAAGAGAAGAGTAACAGAAAAAATAGTTTATTTTTCATTCACAAACACCCCCTCTTTTAAGAAACGTAACATAACTTGTACATTCGGTGTATAAAACATATTTCCGCAATGCCCCCCTTTGGAATATACATAGACTCTATCTCCCATCGTATTTCTCAAAAAGGAAAAATCTTCTTTTGAAAGGATCAATTCGTCCTCATTCGTAACCGCCACAATTTTGGAACTGTGTTTTAAATAGTCTTCGATTCCGTGTAAGCTGGACTCTGCAATCAGCTTGTCTTTCAAATAACGCTTTCCCAATTTCTTTTGATAATATGGGAGAGCTATTTTATCCACGTAAGTTCCGAAATCCGCAAATTTCACTTTTGCAAAATAGGATAACATCGGACTGAATTTTTTGATATGCTCATCCACCTTTGTATATACTCCCGTTTTTGCCAATAAATCGGAGACATAATTTAAGTCAATGGCATTTATACGAAATGCCAAGCCTACCAAAGCCGCTTTTTCTTGCTCGGAAAAATGATTCCCTTGGAAGTATTTATAAATTCCCTCGGAATTCAATCCCACATATTCATTTTTCGCTTCTTCCTTCACTTTCATCAAAAGGGCTTCCAAGATCTTTTCCAAATTTCGTACATTCTTGCCTGTCACTTGATTTAAATACCGATCCAGCTGTCCGGCAGAAGAATACAGGTTAACCGCAGGATTTACCATAAATACCCTTTTAAAATTGAAAAATTGCTCTTCTTCGTCCAACTTGCTCAAAAAAGCAGCATTCGTAGCTCCTAAACTGTAGCCCGTCAAAAAGAAATCACTTACCTTAATTTCTTTCTCCACAAGTTGATATGCTTTTTTCATGATTGCATACATGTCTCTGCTGTCTTCTTCCAATAAACCCGGAATATGAAAGCGGGAGGCACTTGCAATAAAATTTACCGTCATTTGAGAAGAAATCGAAATAATATGGAAACCGGCATCATACAAAATCCGTTGAAACAATTCCATTCTTCTCGAATTATAATCGGAACCCGTCCCTGCCAATAAGAAAATCAAAGGTGCTTTTTGTTTTTGTTTCACCAAAGAAAAACGAAATTTATGATGATTCCATAAATTTTCCGGTAATTCTCCCTCTTCCTTTGTCGGAATTTCATAATTTTTCTTGGGAATTTTTTCACTCACTCCCGGGGTCATTATCATGGAACTTCCCAGGATCGTAGCATCGTATGGATTTGGAAAAGGATAGCTTTCATACCATTTTGCAATCTCTTCATTTCCATATAAGGAAAGAGAAAGCAGAAATAAAATGCTGCACAATATTTTTTTCATCTTCACTCCTTAAAACACTTCTTAAAACAACGAAATTTGATTCGTTTCATTCATATTTTCTATAATTTTTAAATCTTTCATCTTTTCTACAATGGTTTGAGAAACCTTCGTCCTTTTCTTAAAATCCTCAACGGAAATAAAACTTTCCTTTTGTCGTTCCTCCAAAATATTGTCAATAACCGCTCCTCCCAGTCCTGCCAAAGCAATCAAAGGAACTCGAATTTTATCTCCCTCAACCAAAAATTTCTTTCCGGCGGAATGATATAAATCAATCGGTAACAATTCAATATGTCTTGCTTCCATCTCTATCATAACTTCACAAAGAGCTTGTTCCGCCTTTTTCTTAACATCCAACTTTCCTTCTTTGGAAAGCTCTTCCAATCGATTTCTTGCTCTCTCCGGAGTTCCCAAAGTTTCAAAATTAAAATCTTCCGCCTTTCTGGATAGATAAGCCGCATAGAATGCCAAAGGATAGTGTACTTTAAAGTAAGCAATTCGGATTGCCATCATTACATAGGCAACGGCATGTCCTTTTGGAAACATGTATTTAATTCTACGGCAGGATTCAATATACCAATCTTTTACATGCTTTTCCTTCATGAGATCGGAGTATTTTTTCCATCCCTCCGGATCCTTACTCGGCTTTCCTTTTCGAACAAACTCCATAATCTTAAAAGCGGTGCCTTTTTCAATTCCCTGATCAATCAAGTAGTTCATAATGTCATCCCGCACCGTAATCACTTCGGAAAGAGTTGCCTGTTTCTGTCGAATAAATTCCTGAGCATTGTTTAACCAGACGTCCGTTCCATGCGACAAACCTGAAATCCGGACCAATTCCGCAAAGGTAGTCGGTCTGGTATCCAATAGCATTTGTCGCACAAAAGGAGTTCCAAATTCCGGAATTCCAAAAGTTGCCACTTCCGAACCGATTTGTTCCGCAGTGACTCCTAACGATTCCGTACCGGAAAAAATCTTTAAGGTATCCGGGTCCGACAAAGGAATCTCATAAATATCCAAGCCGGTGTATTCCTGCAATAATTTTATAGTTGTCGGATCATCATGTCCTAAAATATCCAATTTTACCAATTGTTCGTCCATAACATGATAGTCGTAATGTGTCGTAATCGAATCACTCATTTCATCATTGGCAGGCTTTTGCACCGGACAAAATTCAAAAATATTATGATCGGAAGGTACCACAACCATTCCTCCCGGATGCTGTCCTGTCGTTTTCTTTGCTCCCTCACACTTTTTAGCCAGTCGTACCACTTCCGCCTGACTGATGGCTATACCGTTATCTTCAAAATATTTTCGGACATACCCTGCCGCGTTCTTTTCCGCCAGGGTGGAAATGGTTCCCGCCTTAAATACATTTTCTTTTCCAAACAGCTCTTCACAATATCTGTGAATTTCCGATTGATACTCTCCGGAAAAGTTAAGGTCAATATCGGGAACTTTATCCCCGTTAAAGCCCATAAATACTTCAAAAGGAATCGAATATCCGTCTCGTTTGTAGATTTGATTGCATTTTGGACATCTTTTTTCCGGCAAGTCAATTCCCACTCCCTCCCGTTCAATAAACTCCGAATGTTTACAGTCCGGATTGGTACAAATATAATGGGGATACAAAGCATTTACTTCGGTAATGCCCATCATAAAAGCTACCAAGGAAGAACCTACGGAACCTCGAGATCCCACTAAATATCCATTGTCCAAAGATTTTTTTACCAATTTTTGTGCAGAGAGATACAAGACGGAAAAGCCGTTTCCGATAATTGCATTCAATTCCCGTTCCAAACGTTTTGCGACAATTTCCGGTAAGGGATTTCCATAAATACGATAAGCTTTTTCATAGGTCATCTCTCGTACCGTTTCCTCCGCATTTTCAATGGAAGGAGGGTAGAAGCCGTCCGGAATCGGTTTTATTACTTCCACTTCTTCCGCAATTTTATTCGTATTTTCCACGACAATTTCTTTCGCAACTTCCTCTCCCAAATAGGAAAATTCTTTCAATAATTCTCCGGTACTGCGGAAATAAAAACCATTGTCCGTTTTGTAGGCTTTCGCTCCGTGTACCATTCCGCTTCCGTAAAGTAAAATCGTTCTTATTTTTGCTTCTTCAGGGTCTAAATAATGGACATTGGAACTTCCCGTCACAAGGATTCCTTTTTCCTTAGCGAGAGAATAAAAATATTGGTTCATCGCTTCAATATAAGAATTTCCTGAAATTAAACCCGTCCCGTTGTACTCTATGTTTTCCGCATAGGCCTGTCTCGGTAACAATTCAATATAATCATAGAAAGAAACTTTTTCCGGAATTCTGTCTATATTTCCTGTCGAATAATCATGAAACAATTCGCTGTCATTGATGGAATGTCCCGTTAAAGAGCAACCTACCAACAATCCTTCCCGGTATTTTTTCAAAGTTGATTTTAAAACTCTCGGTTTTCGATTTCCAAAATGATATAGATGAGCATCCGATACCAAACGATTCAAATTTTCAAGTCCCTGTCTATTCTTTGCCAACAACATAATATTTCTTGTATTTTGTTTCTTGGTGTTGACAGGAAAAGCTTCCTGCATTTCAGACAGTTTTGTAATGCCTCGTTCCAAATATTTATCCAAGAAAATCAAAAACATATTTCCGGTCGCTTGACAGTCATCCACTGCCCTGTGATGATTTTCCAAATACAAGCCCAATTTTTTATTCAAGGGTCCCAATCCAAATTGCTTTAACTCAGGATATAAATCCTTTGCCATTTGTAAGGTGTCTATAAAAGCAGGATTAAAATCGGAATATCCGTACTTTTTGCATTGTTGCTTTAAATATCCGATATCAAAATCCGCATTGTGAGCCACCAAAATACTTCCCCGTATAAATTCTAAAAAGTTGGGAAGAACTTCTTCCAACTTCGGTTCGTTTTGTACCATGCTGTCTGTGATATTGGTAACATCTACGATATTTTGAGGAATGCTTTGTCCCGGATTGATCAGTTGTGAAAAACGATCGACAATCCTTTTTTCCACAATTTTAACCGCTCCGATTTCAATAATTTTTCCCTCGTGAGAGTTGAATCCCAAAGTTTCCAAGTCATAGACGACAAAACTCGCCTTTTCCAATTCCTGATCTTCTTGAAGATTATGAACCATCGCCAAGGTATCATCTACCATATATGCCTCACAACCTAAAATCGCTTTTAAGCCATTTTCGGAAGCCGCTTTGTGGGCTGCCGGAAACGAGTGGACCACTCCGTAATCTGTAATCGCTACGGCGGAATGTCCGTATTGTTTCGCTCGCTTGATGATGTCGGAAACTTCTGTGACTCCTACCATTTCACTCATTTTGCTATGTGTGTGAAGCTCCACCATCTTTTCTTCTTCGTTGTCCTCTTTTTTCTTTTTATTTTTTTCCAAACGATTGATTGCCTGTATCATAATGACTTTTTCATTTTGAGCATAGCTGTCAATTTGTACCTTTCCTTCCACTCTGACATAGTCATGCTTCGCAATTTCCAAACTTTCCTCTTTTTTTAAAAACAATTTGGCGGTAACGGAGTTTGTTTCATCGGTAATCCATAGAGTTTTGAGAATATTCCCTGTCGAAAGTTCTCTGTCTTCCAAAGAGAAAATTTCTCCCTCCACAATACAGGTATCTTCTTCCATGACTTCTCCGAAATCTTTCATTGCAATCGGAGTCCCTTTAATTTCTCTCATTTTGTTTCTGGAGAAGCCTCCATTGGCTCGTTTTGGAAATTCACTCCTTTGTTGGGAGGAAAGAGTCTTTGCCGCCGCCTTTGCGGCAATTTCACTTTGTTCCTGAATCGCTTTCTCTTCTATTTTACGAATTTCTTCGTTCCTTTCCTTTTCCCGATGTAAATTTTCCGCTGTGAAATCTCCTTTTTCAATATGAACGGAATATTGTCGCAGTCCATACTCATAGAGTACCGCCTCTAATTTTTGGCTCCCATGTCCGTCCTCAATAATTTCAATTCCGCAGTCCGTATTGACCTCCAGATAAATATTATTTCCCTCGATAAAAATTCGATAGCTGCATAGGAAAGATTTAAATCTCGGCTCTGTTTTTCGTAATCTTTGAATCGCAAGATCCACGATATTTTTCAATTCTTCTTTCGGAATATGAGAGTCTAAAAGCTTTGAGCTGAACTCCATTTTAATGTCTCGCCCAAAGGTAATTTGTAAATCCTGATACAATCGTTCCAACTCGGAAATCGCAAGATATGTCGGAAGAATACAAAAAACACGCAGCACATTTCTTCGTTCCGAATAACGAATTTCCTCCAACTGCATGAATTGAATTCCTAGTCTTTCCATGAATTCTCTTCCGGGCTTCATCCTGATTTCTTTGCTTGACATTAGTTCTCTCCCAATAAACGATCTATTATAATAGCCACTGCCGCTCTCACGGATAAGTGGTTGTACTTTGCATTTGCTCGAATAGGTTCCAGAATATAATCCGACATTGCCATGACTTCATCGGTAAGTCCCCAACCGGTTCCAAATAATAATAAATAAGGCTGATCTTCCGCTTCAAATAGCTTCTCCTGCAAAGAAGAAAAAGAAACGGTATTCGGAAAGCGTCTGGCTGAAGTTGTAACAATTTTAGGTCGTTTTCCCTCTACGTTTTCAATTTCCCCTATCACTTCTTCTATGCTCTCCGCCACTCTCGTTCGCAAAAAAGCTTCTTCTCTGTCTTTGTTATAATTTCCTCCAAAGCCCTCTTGCCAATATCCTAAAATTCTCTCCGTTAACTTTTTTTGGGCATCTGCCGGTACCACCAAACGATAACCTTTGATGTCATAAGTACTACAAGTTCTTGAAATATCATGAATATCAAAATTTGTCACCGAAGTACAAACAACCTCTCTTCTTTTATTGTACACCGGATAATGTACTAAAGCTAAATAAATTTGTTTTCTCATTTTTTTATTAACTCTCCTAAAATTTTCTTTTCCTGTTTGGTCCAAACTCTGCCTTGTAAAAGCTCCGGTCTTCTCTCCAAAGTTCTTTTCACGCTCTGGTAAAATCGCCATTCCTCTATCTTTTTATGATGTCCCGACAAGAGTACCTCAGGCACTTTCTTCCCCTCATATTCCGCCGGTCTCGTATATTGAGGATAATCCAAAAGTCCTTGAAAAAAAGAGTCATTCTCATAGGATTCCTTACGAATCACTCCGGGCAACAGACGAATAATACTGTCCATCATGACCATAGCGGGAAGTTCTCCTCCTGTCAGGACATAATCTCCAATCGAAATCTCCATATCCACTTTTTCTTCTATCACTCTTTCATCGATCCCCTCGTAATGTCCTGCAATGATGACCAATTCCTCTTCTTCTGCAAGCTCCAAAGCCATTTTTTGTGAAAATGTTTCTCCCTGCGGAGAAGTATAAATGACTTTTCCGGAGCAATCTGCAATGGCACGAAAAAGAGGTTCCGGTTTCATCACCATTCCAGCACCTCCTCCGAAGGGCATATCGTCTGCCTGTTTATGCTTGTCATAACAGTAATCTCGAATATCCCGAATGACAATCTCAACTTTTCCCGTTTCAATCGCTCTTCCAATGATACTTTCTTTCCGAAAAGCGGAAAAAAAATCCGGAAATAAGGTTAACACGGTTATCTTCATCTTACTTCCTCTTCTCTTCTTTCATTCCCTCTAATAGTTCCAAATAGATTTCTCCTTTTTCAAAATCGACTCTTTTGACAAAAACGGGAGTATCCGGAACCATGGTTTCATAGTCTTCCGATTGAATGACCAGAATAGGATGAGCTGCCGTTTCGAAAATTTCTTCCACCCTTCCGATTTCTTCTCCCGAGTCTGCTTCCTTTACCAACAATCCGATATAGTCGCTCAGAAAAATATCCTCCTCCGTATATCCCAACAAATCTCTTCGTACTTCCAGGAAGGCATTTCGTAATTTAGAAGCTTCCGCCTTATTTTTAATTTCTTCAAACTGAAATACCCAGCTTTCTCCAAGTAAATACTCTATTTTTTTAGGAGTAAGTAATATGGTTTCCCCTGTTTCCAAGCGAATCATGCATTTATTTCCCAACAATTTCGGAAGTTCTTCCAAAGCGGATTTCACTTTTACCGCTCCTAAAAGATGATGGGTTCCTAAAATTCTACCTGCTGTTAAGAGTTTCATCTTCCTCTCCTTAATCCAAAAATTCTACGTTGACATTCAATTTGTCTTTGACTCCCGCTGCCTGCATCACACCTCGGATAGCACTGGCGGTAAGTCCATTTTTTCCAATAATTTTTCCCATTTCCCCTTTGGCAACTCGAATTTGGAACGTGACCGTGGAGTCAATGACTTCATAGCTCACTCGAACTTCTTCTTTTTCCTGCACCAATTCCTTTATGATATAATTCATTAAATATTCCAATCTTTCCATGCTCTCCTCCTAATTTATAATCTTCCGCTCCAAGTTCCCTCGGAAAGGATTTCCAAAGAAACCCATTTTTTTCCTAAATCTTCCAACATTTCTCTCACAAAGTCTTTGAAATCTTCCGTCAATACGATGCTGAGCAAGCCTGTTTTTGAATCTAAGGTCCGAACAACACCAACTCCCTCATAGGCCTCCATAATTTTATTGATAAAATCAATATCTTCCACCTTGCTTCGCAATAAAAATTCATAGCTCTTACTCTCCAATTGAACTCCTTTCCAAAGTCTCTATGACAGAAAACCATTCTTGCAGAGATAAATTTTCCGCCCTTTCATTTTCTGCAATTCCAAGTTTTATCAGACTCTCTTTGATTTCCGTTTTGCTAAAACCTAAACTCGAAAAATTATTGACCAAATTTTTCCGTTTATTCCAAAAACCCGCCTTCACATATTTAAAAAACAGCTCTTCGGGGATTTGCTTCGCAATTTCTTCCCGCTCCTTCATATGAATTCCGATAAAGGCGGAGTCCACCTTCGGGACAGGAGTAAAATATTCTTTGGGAATGGTAAACAAATATTCCGCTCTTGCAAAATACTCCACGGAAAGTGTCAAAGCACTTCTTTCTCTTCCCCTCTTTGCACAGATCCTCTCTCCCACCTCTTTTTGCACCATGAGAAATGCTGCCGGAATCAGAGAACGATGCTCTATAATTTTTTGAATAATCGGAGAAGTAATGTAATAAGGAATGTTCGCCACCACTTTTGTTCCCTCTTCCATATATTTTGAAAAATCGACTTCCAAAACATCTCCCATAATCAAGCGATAGTTTTCATTCTTTCCGAACTTTTTTTCCAAGATAGGCTTCAAGTCCTCATCAATTTCTATATTTACAACAGACTTCGCCTCTTGCAGCAACAACTCCGTCAGGGCTCCCTCTCCGGGTCCAATCTCTAAAATGTTGTCCTGTTTTTGCACCTCAGAAACTTCAAGGATTCTTGCAAGAATCTCCGCCTGCTTCGTTAAAAAATTTTGTCCATATTTTTTTTTATGCTGAAATGCCATGCAAACTCCTAATTTTCTTCAAATACGACCGTGCCGATATATGGTAGATTCCGATATTTTTGATCATAATCCAATCCATATCCCACCACAAAGGCGTCCGGAATCGTAAAGCCTATGTAATCTCCTTTTAAATCCACTTTTCTTCGTTCCGGTTTGTCCAATAAAGTACAGATTTTAATTTCCGCCGCTCCCTTGGCATATAAAAATTCTTTGACATAATTTAAAGTCAATCCGCTATCGATAATATCTTCAACAATCAAAAGATTTTTCCCTTTGATATCAAAATCCGTATCTTTTAAAATTTTAACAACCCCTGAAGTCGTCGTTCCGCTTCCATAACTGGAAACGCTCATAAAATCAATTTTCAAATCTAAATCGATTTCTTTCATCAAGTCACTTAAAAACATGACGGAACCCTTTAATAAGCCTAAAAAAATAACTTCTTCTTCTCTATCTTGATAATCCTTTTCAATTTCTTTTGCCAACTCTCGAATTCTTTCTTCCACTTTTTCTCGTGTTATCATGGTTTCAATTCTATAGTTCACTCGACCTGTCCTCCTTAAAAAATAAAGCTTCTTTTTCTTCCTCAATCATATCATTTCATTTTGTATTTAGCAAGTATTTATTGATATTTTCAAGGAAGTATGTTATGATAAATGAGAGAAAATTTCATCTTTTATGAAGGAGTTTATTTCATGAATTTTAGAAAAAATATTTTATTATATCCGGGACTTTTTGTCCTTATTTTCTTTTCCTATAAAGTATTTACGAGATATTACTTTCATGATTTTTTACATGAAGTTCCGGCTGTCATCGGGCTTTCCGAGAAAGAAGCCAGAAAATTGCTCTCAAAAAATGATTTGGAAATCAAAGTGATGGGAGAACAGTATTCTCACTTACCCGAAGGACAAATCGTAGTACAAAATCCGAAAGAAAATTCTGTCGTAAAATCAGGAAGAAGAATTCAAGTATGGCTCAGTCGAGGACAAAATTTATTGCAAATTCCTTCGTTGGTCGGTACAAATTTACTGACCGCTCAATCTTTGGTGCAACAGCAGGGATTGATTATCGACAAAATTTCTTATATTCCGAAAGATTTGCCTTATAATGAAATTTTGGCAACCGATCCCGATTTATCAAAGCCGGTGGCAAAAGGAAGCAAAATTTCTTTCTTGGTCAGCGGTTCGGCAAATTCCAGCGATTTGAATTTAAAAGTTCCCGATGTGATCGGATACCCTGTCGAAGATGCCAAATTTATCTTGGAAGCCGAACAATTGCTTTTAGGAAACATCATCAAAAAGCCGAGCGAAGGGACAGAAGCCGGCATTGTTCTCGGAACAAGTATTCCGGCAGGAAGAAGTGTGAATTTATCTACAAAAATTGATTTGATTGTAAGTGAATAGGGAGGTTTTACTATCAGAGGAGTCGTTATCCATAAAATTCAAGGATTTTATTATGTAGAAGCGGAGCATCAAATATTCGAATGTAAACTACGGGGTGTGCTAAAGAAAAAAGAGAACAAACATAACTGTGTGGTTGGAGATTGGGTAGAGATTTCGGAAGAAAATACCATTCTGGAGGTCTATCCCCGAAAAAACCGATTGACTCGACCTGTAGTTGCCAACATTGACTATTTAGCAATTCAGTTTGCAGCAAAAAATCCGGTTCTTGATTTTTATCGGCTTCATATGTTAATTTTACATAGTATGTATGAAAAAATTCGTCCCTGTGTCATCATCAATAAAATTGATTTGCTGACAGAGACGGAGTTGGAAGAATTCCGAAAACAATTTGATTTTTTGCAAGCTCTCTCCATTCCTCTTTTCTTTATTTCTCAAAAAGAACAAAAAGGAATTGAAGCCTTGAAACAATTTTTTCAGGATAAGGTAACTGCTATCGGCGGTCCCAGCGGAGTAGGAAAATCAAGTTTAATCAATCTCCTTCAAGAAGTGAAAGCATTGGAAACGGGAGAAATCAGTAAAAAATTACAAAGAGGAAAACATACAACCAGGGACAGTCGTCTGCTGCCCCTGCCTCAAGGAGGATATATTATAGATACCCCGGGCTTTTCTTCTTTAGAGCTTCCTCCTATTGAAAATTTTGAGCAACTTACATCTCTTTTTCCGGAATTTCAAAGGAAAGAGTCCTGTAAATTTGGAGATTGTCACCATATTCATGAACCTTTTTGTGCTGTCCGCAAGGCTGTGGAAGAAGGAGAAATTTCAAAAGAACGTTATCAATTTTTTACAGACATATATTATCAATTAAAAACAGAGAGGTGGAAGTATGGAAATTAAAATTGCTCCCTCGATTCTATCCAGTGATTTTAGCCGGCTGGGAGAAGAAATTGTAGCAATTGATCAAGCAAAGGCGGATTATATTCATATTGACGTAATGGACGGGATTTTTGTACCGAATTTAACCTTTGGTCCCCCTGTCATTAAATCCATTCGTAAATATACCAATTTGATATTCGATGTGCACTTGATGATAGACAGACCGGAACGATATATTGAAGACTATGTGAAAGCGGGAGCTGATATTATTACGGTACATGCGGAATCTACGATTCATTTACATCGGGTCATACAGCAAATAAAATCATTCGGAGTAAAAGCGGCGGTGTCTTTAAATCCTTCCACTTCGGAGGAAGTTTTAAAATATATCATTCACGATTTGGACATGGTCTTAGTGATGAGTGTCAATCCCGGTTTTGGAGGGCAAACATTCATTCCGTCAGTAATAGACAAAATCAAAGCGATTCGTGCAATGAGAGAAGATATTGAAATTGAAGTAGACGGAGGAATTACAGATACGACGATTCAAGCTTGTGTGGAAGCCGGAGCTTCTACCTTTGTAGCCGGTTCTTACATATTTTCAGGAAACTATGCAGAAAGAATTGCAAATCTAAAAAATAAAAAATAAGGAGTGAACAACATGACTGTAAATTTTATCAAAGTGAACGATCTATTGGAAGAATTTTATAAATTATTTTACAAGACAGAGGATATGGCTCTCAAAAGAGGAATTAAATGCTTGACACATACGGAGCTTCATATCATTGAATCCGTCGGGCATGAATCCCTGACCATGAACGAATTGGCGGAACGTCTGGGAATTACGATGGGAACTGCCACCGTAGCGGCTTCCAAATTGTCGGAAAAAGGATTTTTAAATCGAGAAAGATCACAAAACGACAGAAGAAAAGTATTTGTTTCCTTGACCGACAAGGGAATTAAAGCTCTGGCATATCATAACAGTTATCATAAAATGATTATGTCTTCCATTACGGAGCATATCAAAGGAAAAGATTTAGACCATTTTATTTCCGTCTTTGAAGACATTTTGGAAGCTTTGAGAAGTAAAACGGACTATTTTAAACCGTTACCGGTTTGTGATTTTAAGCATGGCACTAAAATTTCTGTAGTGGAAATTAAAGGAACTCCGATTGTTCAAAACTATTTCGCTTCACAAGGAATTGAAAATTTCACAGTGGTTATCACGAAAAAAGGTGCCGATAAGGGAATTGTCATCCTTGAAAAACAAGACGGTAGTGAATTGCAACTGGATATTCTGGATGCCAAAAATTTAATCGGAATCAAAGCCGACTAATCGAGAGGAGGATTATGCTTTATTTAGACGGAATATCTCTCTCCTTTTTACGAAAAGACATCGAAGAGAGACTATGCAAGAGAAAAATTCATCGTATTTTTCAAAATACGGATACTTCTCTTTC
>UMKD01004912.1_pt1 | contig 18419 bp, 18 predicted proteins | sample 1966221 | NCBI WGS metagenome assembly UMKD01 (sample SAMEA4836167, study PRJEB28245) | human gut metagenome | biome: gut microbiome; material: fecal sample | place: Denmark | collected 2008
TTTGGTGGTGATATTTGCAAAATTTATGTTGATGGAATTAGCCGCTATTTTAATTTAATATAAAATAATATTGTAGATTTAACTAAAGATCAGTTTAACCGTGAAATAGATTATAAAGATTATAAAATTATAGATAGAGAAAAAATATTAACTGATGATACAAAAAATAGATATATAACATTAAAGGCAAGGTTAATAAATAAGTTATTAAGACAAGTTGATAAAAAAGTATATTCTTGCAAGTCTTGTGATAAATTAGTTGATATTATTGATAGAAATATTTTTGAAATCACTTTTCTATATTCAGTAAAGTGTTATCCACTTAAAAGAAAGAATTTGAAAACTTGTTCTAGTAATTGTAAGAATATAATGTTAGAACAATTGAAAATCTTAAATCCTAAATTAATTATTACGTTAGGAAAATTTACTTGATTTTAAATTTAATAAGTTTGCGGATGTAGTTGGTAAGATATATATATAGTTAATGAATATAAAATATTACCTATATATCATTTTAGTCCGATATCTCCAAAAGGTTATAAAGGTAATGTACCTATATTTGAAGAGATCAAGAGTAAATTATAGAATACTATCACTTCATTAAAATATAATTTAATGAGGTGTTTTTTATAAAAAAAGTATTAATACTATTTGGTGGTAATTCAAGTGAACATTATATTTCGTGTAAATCTTGTGTGAGTGTATTAAAAAACATAGATAGAAAAAAGTATGATATAGAAATTGCTGGTATTTCAAAGAATAATATTTGGTATAAATTTAGTGATGATCTCTTTTATTTGGAAGATGGTTCTTGGAAGGATTCTAATATATTAGAAATAGATAATATTATAAATTATTTAAGAAAATTTGATGTTGTATTTCCCGTAATGCATGGAACTAATGCTGAAGATGGCAGGATGCAAGGTTTTTTAGATTTATTTGATATTAAATATGTGGGATGCAAAACGTTATCAAGTGCTTTATTAATGGATAAGGCTATAACTAAATTAATCCTTAAGTCTCTTGATATACCAAGTGTTCCATTTAAAGTAATTAAAGATAATTATGAAATATGTGATTTAATAGAAAATATTAAATTTCCAATGATAGTAAAGCCTTCTAATGGAGGCTCATCTATAGGAATAAGCAAAGCAAATAATAAAAAAGAGCTTATAAAAGCAATAAAACTTGCAAAGAAATATGATGATAAATTATTGGTAGAAAAATTTATTAATGCTAGAGAACTTGAAGTTGCCATACTTAAAGATAATAAAAATATAATTTGTTCTAATCCAGGTGAAATAAAATCTGCAAATGAATTTTATGATTATGATGCAAAATATGATAATAAGGATTCATATACTTTAATTCCTAATGATTTACCAGAAGATATATTAAAGAAAATAAAGGAATATTCACTTAGATTATTTAAAAGCTTAGACTGCTCTGGTCTATCAAGAATAGATTTTTTCTATGATGAAGAAAATAATGCTTTATATTTAAATGAGGCTAATACTATGCCTGGCTTTACAACTATTAGTATGTATCCTAAGCTTATTGAAAGTATAGGAATAGAATATAAAGACCTAATAAGCATTTTAATAGATAATTCGTTGTAGATTTTTAAAAAATATGCTATGATATTACTAGTTAAAGGGCTAGTGCAGACTTTAGTTTGTATTAGCTTTTTTTAGTAGTGTAAAGGAGTAATTGAAGTGAAAAAAGTAGTAATAGGAGTATTTATTTTTATCTGTATGTTTTTTAGTATAGATAAAGTTCTAGCAGGAAGAGGTTGTTGTTCACACCATGGTGGTCAGGCTTATTGTAGTGGTGGAAGATGGGTTTGTAAGGATGGAACTTATAGTCCAACTTGTACGTGTAGTGGTAGTGCAGCATCAGGTGGAAGCTCATCTTATAGAAGAAGCGTTACAACAACCATAAAAAAAGTTTATGGTTGTACGGATAGCAGCGCCATTAACTATAATTCATATGCAAACGTATCAGATGGAAGCTGTAGATTTGAAAAAATTGAAACATCAACGGAAACGATTGAATATGAAACAATAACTAATGGTAATAAGACAAATGGAAGAAAAGAAGTTGTAGCTAGTGGTAAAACAGGAGAAAAGAAAATCATAAAAAAAATCATAACTGATGAGACCGGGCATGAAGTATCAAGCGAGGTAGTTAAAGAAGAAGTTACAAAAGAACCAGTAAATGAAGTTATAGAATATAAAGAGATAAAAACAACTACTACAAATAAAAGTATTTCTGATAAAAAAGATACTGATGAATCATCAAATAAAATAATAATTTTTGAAATAATTTTAATTATAATTTCTGCTATTTATAGTAGTAAAAATAAGGATGCTAATACAATTATAAATAAAATAAAGAAAACTAAGTCTTGCCTTAAAGTAGTTTTATATTTCTTATACTTTATATTTGTTATACCTCCATTTATAGATATAGTGTTAATAATAATTAGCGAAATAAAAAAAGCAAAAAAGTAAGGTTCACTTTAAGTGAACTTTTTTGTATAATAAAAAAGGTGAAATAAATGAAATCGGATGTTTATAAAATAAATAATGCTGTGGAAAAAATCAAAACAGGTAAAAATACACAGTTTTTGGATGGAAGAGAACTTAAAATAGTAACAGGAAAGTTAAAAAAAAGTGAGTATAACGTATATTATCCTTATAAAGATAGTGAAAAAGTAATGTTATACACAGGAAAAGTTCCAAAAGTTAAGTTATTTAAAATTTATACTGTGGAAAATATTAGACATCAAGATATTTTAGGTAGTTTATTTGCACTTAACATAGATTCATCATACTTTGGTGATATAGTACTTTATAATGATTACTATTATGTTTTTGTTAGCGAAGATTTGGCATTATACATAAAAGATAATTTAAAAATGGTAGGTAATAAAAAAGTTTCATTAGAAGAAGTAGATTTAAGTGTGTTAGATAATTATGAAAGAAATTATGAAGAAAAAGAAATAATAGTATCAAGTTTAAGAATTGATAATATTATATCAGGTATAATTAATACATCAAGAAAAGTTGCAATTGATAAGATAAAAAATAAAGAAGTAATAGTTAATTATGATGTTATGAATAAAAACTCATACATACTAAAAGAAAATGATATATTTAGTATAAGAAGATACGGAAAATATAAATTTGTTGGAATAGTTAAAAGTACTAAGAAAAATAACTATATTGTTAGATATTTAAAGTATATTTAAAAAAACTTACACAAAAATAAAAAATGTGTTATAATTAACTTCGCAAATGAGTTGCTAAAAAAGCGTAAATCCGGTTTGTTTAGCAATTTTTTTTATATAAAGGAGGAAATTATTTTGAAAAAAGAATTAAATTTAGGAAAGGACAAAATTGGTAGTCTTTTACTTGCGTTTTCAGTTCCTTGTATAATAAGTATGCTTATAAACTCTATTTATAACATAGTGGATCAAATCTTTATTGGTCAAGGAGTTGGATACTTAGGAAATGCTGCAACTAACGTAATATTTCCAATTGTAATTTTTTGTAACGCAGTAGCAGGTTTAATAGGAAATGGATGTGCTGCTAACTTGAGTTTAAGACTTGGAGAAAAAAAGGAAAAAGAAGCTAGTAAGTCAGTTGCATCAACAATTGTATTTACAATTATATTAGGAGTAGTAATAAGCTTAATTTTATACTTATTGCTAGATAAATTAGTTTTATTTTTTGGATGCACAGAAAAAGTACTTCCATATGCTATTTCTTACGGTAAAATAATACTTTTAGGTGCTCCTTTTATGATTATATACTCAGTACTATCACAAATAATAAGAGCGGATGGTTCTCCTAAATACTCAATGGTATTACTAGTTTTAGGAGCGGTTATAAACTTAATATTAGATCCAATTTTAATAATGGGATTTAATATGGGTGTTAAAGGAGGAGCTATTGCAACAATAATAGGTCAGATAGCATCAGCTATTATGGCACTTATGTATATTAAAAGATTTAAACAAGTAAAAATAGATAAAAAAGATTTTAGGATAAATAAAAGTATATTTAAGGTAATGGGATATGGATTATCTAGTTTTATTACTCAAATGACTATCTTAGTTTTATTTATATTCATGAATAACATAATGACTAAATATGGTGCATTATCTAAATTTGGTAGTGACATACCACTTTCAGCATACGGAATAGTATCTAAATTAAATAGTTTATTTGTCTCTTCTGTTCTTGGTGTTTCAATAGGGGCTCAACCAATTATTGGATATAACTATGGAGCAGGTAACTATAAAAGAGTTAAAGAAACTCTTAGAAAAGTACTAATAATTAACTTTTTAATAGGAATTATATTTAATTTATCATTTCAATTATTTCCAAAGTTTTTAATAGGAATATTTGGTAGTGCAAATAATAGTTTATATGTTACGTTTGCATGTGATACATTAAAAATATTTCTTATGGTGTGCTTTTTAAATGCGTTTGAAATGACTACTAGTATAGTTATTCAGTCACTTGGAAACGTAAAAAAATCAACTGCAGTATCATTTATTAGACAAATTATGCTTTTTATTCCACTTGCCATTTTATTAACTAGTAAGATAGGTTTATATGGAGCATTATATGCTGGACCAATTGCAGATACTATATGCTTTATATGCGTTATATTTATATTTTTTAGTGAGTATAAAAAGCTTGGTAATATGAGCGAGGAATCAGAAAAAGATACAAATGAAAAAATTACATTTAAGGGTAAAAGCAAAATAATTATTACCATAAACAGAGAATATGGTTCTGGTGGTAGATTTGTAGGAAAAATAATAGCAGATAAGTTAGGTATACCATTTTATGATAAAGAGTTGATAAACGAAATATCAAAGGAAAGTGGACTATCTAAAAAATACATAGAAGAAAATGAACAAAAGAAACATTCCCTAGGAAGCTCTATATATAATAATGAAGATGCTTTATTTATCGCGGAAGATAAAGCAATTAAAAAGCTTGCTTCAAAGTCATCTTGTGTAATAGTTGGTAGATGTGCAAATTACATATTAAGCGGTAAGAAAAACGTTTATAAAGTATTTTTATATAGCTCTTTAGATAATGAAATAAAACGTGCAGTTAAATATTATGGTTTATCTAAAGATAAGGCAGAAAAACAAATTAAAAAGATTAATAAGCAAAGAGAAAAACATTATAAGTATTATACTGAACATAACTGGAGGGATTTTTCTAACTATGATATTTGTTTAAACGTAGATGAAATAGGTGTAGAAAATACTGCAAACATAATAATTGATATGATTAATAAAAAATAATAAGATTTTATATATAAGAAGTCTTTTGAATAATGGCTTCTTTTTTTGTAAACTAATGAAAGTAAAAAGTAGATAATAAGTAATAAATTTGCTATAATTTATTAAGAAAGGTATGTAAATTATGGAAGAAAAAGTATTAGCGCTAACATATGACAATAAAATAGTTAGAATACCAAGAGAAAAATTAGAAGAGTTTAAAGAAAATCAAGTAAAAATAAAGAAATTATTAGAAGAAGGAAAGACTCAAAAAGAAGTGCTTGAGGTACTTAAAAATGACAAATAAAGAAATAGAGACCTTTAATAAAACATTTGGTATTGAAACAGTATTTTATTATGATGATAAAAGCATTTGTGGATATGAAGAAAATAATACAATATACCTAAATTTAAATAGCAAAAAAGACTTAAAAAATGTAAATATGCATGAATTATTACACTTTTTTGAAGAAACAGAAATGTTTAGTAAAATAAAAGAAAGAGTAATAAAAAGGTTAAAAGAAAATAATGTGTTTGATGAATTAAAAGAAGAATACGAATTAAAATACTTTGGTATATATAGTCTTGATGAAATAGAAAAAGGAATAATAGATAACGAAATAGTAATAGATGTGTTAGTAGGAGACTTTCCATACTTTAAAAAAGAAGAGTTAGAAGACTTATGTAAAGAAATACTAAAAGCAGAAAAGAAAGAAACTGATAGTAGAAGGTATCTTATATTAAATATGAATAATAATATAAGAAATATGAACATATCAAAATGGGAAAAAATATTTGCATCAAACTATTATAAAAATAAAAATTATGATGGAAACACTCCAGCATTTCCAAGTAATAATAAAGAACAAGTAATAAAAGAAGATATAGAAAAAGAACTAAATAAACTATATAATTTAGATAAAGATACTTTTAAAATAAGTTTAGATAGCTCGTCACTAATAAGAGAATATGAAAGTGAGTTAAAAGCATTAGAACAAAGAGGAGAAAAAGATAAGGCTAATTATATAAGAGATAATAAAACAAAGGCTTTAGAAGAATTATCTAATATTTATAGTGAAAAATTATATGAAGAATATAAACACATAGTAGACTTTATAAAAAACGCTAATTATGAAGATGCATTTAAAGCGTTAATGCTTAGAGAAACATTATTAAAAGTATATAAAAAAGATGATACTAAAGTAATAGTTAAACAAAGAAAATTAAATGAAACAATAGAAGGACATATGCTTTTAAATGAAAAAGTATTAAACGTAATACATAATAATTTAGATACATATGAAAACTTTAAAGAACTATATTATGCAGGAGTAGCAGAGTTTAATAACATAATAAAAGATGCATCTGAAATAACACTTAAAAACGTAAATACATATGGCATGGGAAAATGGATTAAGTTTGATGGTAGAGCAAACGATAGTAAGAATTATGCAGAAAACGTAATAAAACTAAAGACACTAGTACAAGATACACCATGGTGTACAAAAACACTTGCATCAACACAGTTAGAACAAGGAGACTTTTACGTATTTACAGATAATGATAATAAACCACATATAGCAGTTAAGATGAATGGAAATGAAATAGATGAAGTAAGAGGAATAAAAAACGGAAATGCGCAAGAACTAGAAGAAGAATATAGAGATGTTGCAATATCATTTTTAGAAAATAATAAAGATATTAAAAATGGAAAGAACTGGCTAGATAAAGAAGAGTGGAACAAAAGATTAATAAGATATAGTAAAGAAATAGATGACGGTACATTTAATAGTGAAGAAACAAAACAACTTGTAGAAGATTTATTTCGTTCTGATTATAAAAGTCATTTTAATGCAAATTCTAATTTAGAAGAGTTAAAGCAAAAACTTCCTAAGGCAAAAAAGCATTTAGCTGAATATTATGATTGTACTGAAGAAGAAATATGTATAGGCGATTATGATCCAGGAATAGAAACAAGATGTCCTTATGTGGTAATATTAGGAAATGCAGACTTTAGTTTTTCTGACGTAACAGATTTAGGAAAATTGCAAAATATCGGAGGAGATGCAGACTTTAATAGTTCTAATATAATATATTTAGGAAAATTACAAAGTATAGGTGGAAATGCAAACTTTAGCTTTTCTAAAATAACAAACTTGGGTAAATTACAAAGTATAGGAGGAAGTGCATACTTTGAAGATTCCAATATAACGAATTTAGGGAAATTACAAATTATAGGTAAAGCCGCATACTTTAGTGATTCTGAAATAACAAATTTAGGCGAATTACAAAGCATAGGAGGGAATGTATACTTTAAGAATTCTAAAGTAACAAGTTTGTGCAAATTACAAGTCATAGGAGGAAGTGCTTATTTTGAACATTCTAATATAACAGATTTAGGGGAATTACAAAAAATAGGAGAAAATACATACTTTGAATATTCTAATATAACAAATTTAGGTAAATTACAGTTCATAGGAGGAGATGCATACTTTGACTTTTCTAAAGTAACAGATTTAGGAGAATTACAAAAAATAGGAGAAAATACATACTTTGTATATTCTAATATAACAAATTTAGGAAAATTACAAAGTATAGGAAGAAATGCGTACTTTAACTTTTCTAAAGTAACAGATTTAGGTAATATAGAATATATTGGAGGTAAAATAATAGCTACCGGGAGTAATAGTTACCTAAAAGAAGAATACGAAAGAAGAATTAACGGAAAGTCTTTAAAGTAATATTTGATAAGTGAAGTAAAAAAGTCTAATTTGACTTTTTTCTTTGTTTTTGCTATTATATTCGGCATTAAAAAAGGGGTGTTTTTGATGGAATTTAAGACTGTTCACGATAAAGAGAATAAGGCTTTGATAGAATTTATTACTAGTTATGGTGATGGATATGATGCATTGTTATTACAAATGTTAATAAATGACTTCTCTCATTATAAGGGTAAAAAGGGAGATTTAGTGGCATCTGTTAGATCCTTTTTAAACTTAAATAAAGATGAGAATGATAGATATAAAGGTTATTTTGAATTTTTAAAAGGTAATTTTGATTTATCTGGTAATGTGCTAGAAATAGCTTGCGGTCCGTTTCCTACTTTATCTGTTTATGTTGATGAACATCAAAGTAAGTTAAAAAAAGGAACCATTGAGGCTTATGACCCATTATTAGCAGTTAGAAATTATGGAAATATTAAACTTAATAAAAGAAATTTTAATGATGATGATAGTGTAGATGGTAAAGATTTTGCATTTGCATCTGGGCCTTGTAAGTTTACTAAGAATTTTATTACCATAATGAATGAAAATAATATTCCTTATAGTGTACTTCTTTGTCCTTGCGTTTTAGATGGTTATAGTTAGTATGATAAATATACAAATGATATTATAGAATATGCTACTAAAACAAGTAAATGTGGTGAAACCAAAATATCTTATTTAGATGAAAGTTATGACTATAATTGTCCTATTATTTATAATAAAAGATAAAGAGAACTTATGTTAAAAGTTCTCTTTAATTATGGACATTATTTTATTTTCGGTATTTTTATTAGGTGCAATTATGTGCATGCTTCCTTTATTATTCTTATTTAGATTATTATCATTATTTAATAAGTTATATACTCTGTTTTTAATACCACGACTTCCATCAATAAATGTAACATTACCTAAAACCTTTGTGATGGCATTTTTTGCAAGTGGAAAATGAGTACATCCTAAAACTACAACTTCATATCCTTTGTAGTCTTTTAATAAATCATTTAAATAGCTATAAGTATCCTTATTATTTTCTATTAATGAAGCAAGTAGTGGAGCTTCAACTAAAACACAGTTTTTTGTTTTATAATTTTTAAATAACTCTTTAAATCTTTTACTTTCTCCAGTACCTTTAGTAGTTAATATAATTGCTTTTTTATCTTTGTAATAATCATGAACTACTTTAACAGCAGGTTCTGTTCCAACAAAAGTTATGTCCTTATATTTCTTTCTAATATCATTTAATACAACTTCGGTTGCGGTATTACAGGCACATACTATTAATTTTGGATTATACTTAAGTAAATTATCCACAGCACAACTTACTATATCAAATAATTCTTTTTTAGTTTTATTACCATAAGGATTATTTTTGCTATCTGCATAATAAATATAGTCTTCATTTGGCAACTTTTTAATTACTTCTTTTAATATTGTAGAGCCACCAATTCCTGAGTCAAAAAAGCATATTGGTCTATCATCCATATTTACACCTTCATTTATTTGTTAAAATTAAATAATTAATCTATGATATAATTATAGATGAAAATGAACAATATATCAATGTTTTAGGAGGATTATATGAAAGTATTATTAATAAATGGAAGTCCGCATGAATTTGGTTCTACGAATAGAGCATTAGAAGAAGTTAAAAGTTCTCTTAGTAAAAATGGCATAGAAACTGAAGTTTTTTGGATAGGAAATGATGCTATAAGAGGATGCTTGGGATGCGGTTCTTGCATTAAAAGTAAAAGATGTTTTATAAATGATAAGGTAAATGAGTTTTTAGAAAAAGCTAAGTGCGCAGACGGATTTGTTTTTGCAAGTCCCGTTCATTATGCTGGACCTACTGGTTTTATAAAGTCATTTATGGATAGGTGTTTTTATGCTAAAACAGATATTTTTAAGTATAAGCCAGCAGCAGCGGTTGTATCAGCAAGACGCGGTGGGTGTGCTAGTTCTTTTGATGATTTAAATAAATACTTTCTAATGTCTAACATGATAGTTGTTGGAAGTAATTATTGGAATCAAGTACATGGTAATAATAAAGAAGAGTGTGAAAAAGATTTAGAGGGACTTCAAACAATGCGCACTTTAGGAAACAATATGTCTTGGGTGTTAAAGTTAATAGAAAACGGTAAGAAAAACAACATAGATATGCCTCTTTTGGAAGAAAAAATTAAAACTAACTTTATAAGATAAAAGAATTCTAACTATTTTAGAATTCTTTTTTGCTTCTTAAAATAAGCTTTTTATTGTTTAGTAATCTTTTATTATTAGGTTCCATCTTTATTGCTATATCAACCCATTTTAAGGATTCATCTATTTCTCCTAAGTAAAACGTACTTATAGAAAGTAAGTCATATATTGTGTAATCAAAACTAAAGGGTTCATTTATGTATGTTTTTTCATGAGTCTTAATATCTAGTGCCAAAAGGCAATATTTTTTAACAGCACTAAAGTTATTAAGCTCATACTCTAAAAATGCCATTTCAACATATGCATCTCTTAAATAAGGAGCTTCATTAATTGCCTTATTAAGCCACATTTTAGCTTCTTCATATCTTTTTAAATATTTGTAACATCTTGCTATAAAACGCATAGAAGCTGCTCTTTCATCTTTCCATGTTGCGGACTTTAGTGAAAGATGATAAATAAGTGTATCTATTGCTTCATTTAATTTTCCATAATACATATATTCTCTTCCTAAATAATGAACGTTTCTATCATTATAAGGATCTTCTTTTACAGATAATTCTAATAAAGGAAGATAACTACTTCTTGATTTAGAACTATCTGGATAATGATCAACTATTATGTCATTTGTAGTAGCCCAAACTTCATTGCTCCCAGTATATTTTAAAACTTCATGAACCGGATTTATCCATTTAAAATTTTTTCTTGCATGTATTTTCTCATAGTAAAAACTTACCTTAGGATTCTTATTTTCATCATGACTCCAGTTATAAATATATCTTACGTGATTTACTTTTTCATTTTCTAATATTTCTTCTAGTTTTTCTCTCCAATTAGGACTTATTACTTCATCAATATCTATACATACACATATATCAGCATCAAGTGGTACTAGATTTAAAGATTCATTTCTTGCAACATCAAACCTCCAAGGTTTTATTTCTTTAGTAGTTACTTTAGCTCCTAATTCTTTTAATATTTTAACAGTATTATCAGTTGAACCAGTATCTAAAACGTATATGCCGTCAGCACTCTTAACGGACTCATACCATCTTTTAGCAAATTTTTCTTCATTTTTACTTATGGCATAAACATATATTTTTTTCTTTTTCATAAAAATATCCTTTCTTCTATTTTCCTAAATATTCTATGATTAATGTTAAACTAGAGTTTGTAAAGTAAGAATCAGAATCAATGTTTTGTAAATCTGGTGTATTAAGGTAAATATTTCTTTTTGACAAATTAGATAGTTCATATAAGTCATTAGTACTATCTATAGATAAAATTCCTTCGGCGTGAATATGTGAGGTCTCTTCATTTCTATAGAAGCTACTAGCGCCTACATAAATATTATCAGTTCCAACCTTTCTAAATGCAAGGGTTGCAAAATCTATCTTTGAATCAAAATTTTCATTAAAATATGGAACTCTTACGTACGCATTAAAAGATATTTTATAATATCCCTCTTTATTAAACTTAATGGTATTATTATTAGAATCTAACTCTACTATGTTATTTGTATCAATTTCTTTTCTTTGAAGAGGAAGTCTTTCTCCTTTTAAGATTTCATATCCATCATCTAAGTAATCTTTATTAAAAGCAACTATGTATGCTGCATTTATTTTATTTGGAATGTTTTCACCATCTAATCCATCTTTTCCTTTTGGAATCATAAAGGTTAAAATATGGTTATCATTAACTTTATTATCAATTACTTTTGCACTAGTATTAGAATCTACCGTTATCGTATCTTTAATTGTAATTGTTTCTGATTTAGCTAGAACGTATCTTGGTCTATTTAATTTATTTTTATTAATTTCATTGATAGCATTATTTAATATGTTGCTACCACAATTACTTTTTTTTATAAAATTTTCATTCATATTAATTATCTCCTTTCTTTAATATATTATTAGTTAACAAAAAAAGTAATAATTTTATATTCCTATATATTGCTTTAATTTAAATATAATAGTTTTTTTGTTATAAATTAATTACACTTATACTTAAATAATTAATAAGCTATAATGATTAATTTAAAAAGATAAGGAGGATAATAATATGTATAAATGTAATGATGATTATGAAAACATAAAAAGAAAAATAGAAGAGGAAAGAAAAAAATACAAATTTTGTTATATTAAAGGTCCGACAGGGCCAAAAGGGGATAAGGGTGATATTGGACCTAAAGGAGAAAGGGGTCTTCCAGGTCCTACTAGTATTGATGTTGGAATAACAAAAACAGTAGAACCTTACGAACTTGCCAAAGTAGAAAATGTTGGAACAAAAAAAGATGCTATTTTAAACTTTAAAATACCAAAAGGGGATAAAGGAGATACAGGTCCTAAAGGAGAAAAAGGACTTACAGGTCCAAAAGGAGATAAAGGTGATACAGGTCCAAAAGGAGATATGGGAGAAAAAGGTGAAAGAGGAGAGCAAGGACCTTCTACTATACAAATTGGAAATATAAAAACAATAGAACCAGATGATAAAGCAGAAGTTATTAATGTTGGAACACCAGTAGATGTAGTTTTAGATTTTAAGATACCAAAAGGAGATAAGGGTGATATGGGTCCTAGGGGACTTCCTGGTGAAATTGGAAGAACAGAACATATTGCAATAGATGAAACAGAAACGTTAGAACCTGGAGAAGATGCAACTGTTATGGATACATTTGAAAATTGGGTACATCATCTTTCTTTTTCAATTCCAAAAGGCCAAAAAGGTGATACGGGTCCTAAAGGAGATATAGGTCCAGCAGGCCCGCCAGGAAAAGATTTTACATCTTCATATGGAATAAGATATTCTAATACAGAAACACAAATAAATTTACCTCAAGCTGTTGATACAGCACTTCCACTACCTGAAAAAGGAGCAGCATTGTTTACTGAATACATAAATGATAATTCAATCAAAATAAAAGAAAATGGTGTTTATTTAATATCGTTTTCACTGTGTGGTGCAACAAATGAAGATTGCTCTTTAACTACTTCTGTAAGGGCAAATGGATTATTACAGCCTGCCACTAATATTACTAGTGAATTTCAAGCTCAAATAATTAATTGCATGAGTGGTTCTACCATTGTATCTCTTAATCAAGATGACCTTATTACGTTAAATATAAAACCATCTATGACTGTTAATATGATATTTAATGGAAGTACAAGTGCAATGTTAAGTGTTGCAAAAATACATTAAGAGTAGATTAATTCTATTCTTTTTTTATGCAAATTAATTATTTTAAAATTCATTTAAAACATAACTTATAAAGAAGGAGGAAGATAAAATGCAAATTATAGATGATAATACGGTTGTAGTTTATAGTAGCAGCGAATTAAAACAGGTTTTAAGTGAAGCAAATAATTATAATTATGTTTATTTAGGAAATGATATTAGTCTTGAAAGTGGTTTTACAATAAATGCTAATAAAATAAACGTAACAATAGATGGGACTTATAATAATGTTAAGTATACTTATACTAATTATTTAACTAATGATGCAGATGTAATAAACGTTAGTACCACAAACAAAAAAGTTACTTTAAAAAATATGAATATAATAAGTTCACATACTTATGGAGTAGTTTATGTTCCATCTCATCCAAACTATTCTAACTTAACTGTTTTTTATAAAAACGTTAATTTTAATGGTGTAGAGCTTTCATGCAATTATTATGGAATAACTAAGATAGTTGACTCAAATATAACAGGTGAAGATACAAATTCAGTTACCGTAAGAAAAATATGTGATTCTAATAGAATTATAATAGGAGGAAATACAACAATTACAAGTAGTTCAAATACTAATACTATTTTCTTTTTTAATGATGTTATTCCATCTTATATTAAAATAGTACCTAATAGTAATGTTAATATTACAACAAATAGGGAACTTATGAATGGTACTAATAGACTTGATTTAATAGTAGGGCATGGCTCAACTTTTCTATTAACTACTGGAAATGGGTTTGCAATAACAACAACACATGGTGCTAGAAACGTTTTAATAGAAGAGATGGCTAATTTTACCTTTATAGAAAAAAGCCATCAAAGAGTTCCAATGTGGAATGTATTTGGGGATTTTAAGGTTTTAGAAGGTGCTAGTGTATCAGTTATAAATACGTATATGAATACACCAACAGATAATTATAATATTTATTTTAAAGGAACAAATCAAAAGTTTATATTAGATAATCCAAAATACGTAAATATTTATACTAAAAATGCAAATGTAGTTTATACGAATAATCCGGTTGAGTTTTCATTTAAATTTAGCAGGATAAACATGTGGATATATGCTCTTGATTATAATTTGGCATGTACACTTGATGATGCGCCAGCTTTTTCTTGGTTTAAAGAAAATACGCCTTCAAAAATAACAGGTACATTAAATAAAGATAATACGGTTATTTCATCTCATAATTTTACGGATAGTGAGTTAGCTCTATTACCAGATATAAGTAATTTCTCATTTCAAAGTAAAAAAATATTAACGATAGGAATGCTAAAGATGAACGTTCATCCACTTACTGCTACTACAAATGCTATATCAGGTCATACAATACCTTATTCTAATGTAAAAATAGAGTATGATAATAAGAGTTTAACGCTAGAAGCTGATGAAAATGGTTTATTTGAAACTAATATTAATGATAATATTTTAGATAATACAAGAGTTAAAATAACTGCTTGTTTAAATGCTTGTTTTTCAGAAAGAAAGGTAATAACTCCTTTTAATGGTGAATTAACACTTCTAAACGTAACAGATAACATTCCTTTTAGTATGATGCCATCATCTATAAATCCCGTTATTTTACCTAAAAAAAATAAAACAGTAATAACTGTAGTTGATAGTAGAGTAAATAGTACTAGTTGGAAACTTTATATAAATTATATAAATCCTATGATTGAAAAGGAAGGAAAAGTATTAATAGATTCAATGTTATTTAAAAAGTTTGATAATGAAAAAATTAATATAGATGCAAATAAAAAAATGATATATCAATCAAATGATAACGGTGGAAATATTTCAGTAAGTAATGTTACTTTTTCTACTGATAAAGGATTGCTTTTAAAACCTAGTAAAAGTTTGTTAGAAGATGAAGATTATTCTACTTTAATAATTTGGAGTATAGAGGAGTAATGCCTTTACAGAAAGGTATAATTATTCATAAAATATACCGTGATGAGGTGAATTATGGCAAAAGAATATATTTATGTTAAACTTTATAATAATAATGGTCTAAGTTCAAATGATGTAAGAGTTAAGTTAAAGAATAAATGTAATAAGATTGTTTTTGATGGAAAAACAAATTATTTTGGAAAGATAAAAATACCAGTTTGTAATAATAAAGTATATAAATTAATTGTCTATTATAATTTAACAAAAAAAGTGATACCTTTAATTGCAAGAGCAAATGAGGTTTATTGTATAAATATTGGTAGTAATAAAAATAAAAAACATCTTATTGCAATTTTATTAAAGGATAAGAATTATCCAAATATAAGAATAGAAGGAGGCATGATGACATTATGTCAAGACACACAATCCCTATAACGAATGGTAAAGGAAGTATTGAACTTGTTACTGGAACTTATAATGCACAAGCAGTAGCAGGAGGATATGATACTTCAACGTTAGATCCTAAAAGCGTTACCATAATAGATGGAACTGATACATATGCTTTTACAATAAGTGCAAAAGGTACGTTAACACTTCACGTAACAGATACAGGAGAAGCTAGTACGGGAGTACAAATTGTTGGTGCAAAGTTCATAAGAACAGATAGTACTGGAACAATAGTAGGAAAAGAAATAACAACTAATGATGATGGTAATGCGGTATTTGAAAATGTTCCGTATGCACAAACTGGAAGTAATGCAATTTATTATAAACAAATATCTGGAGATGGTGGACATACATTTGATGATACAGTAAAATCAATTACAATGACACAAGAAAATGAAACAGTTGAAATTAAAAACCCAGATGCACCAATTAGAAACTTTACTTTAATGGATGCAAGTTTTCCAAACATCCCAGTTATAGATGGACAAATAATACTTGATGATAATTAAAAGAAGCATGTTCAAAATGCTTCTTTTAAATGTAAATGTTTAATTAATATGAGATGTTATCTTTAGATACTTCTATTACCGAACGAACACCAACTAAAACATCAGTTCTTTGTACTTCTATACTATGAACACGTCTTGCTGTTGCATAAATTATCCAACTATGGCTTGACATAGTATTTCTAGGCGTTTCTAACCAATATCCATCAAATTTAGAATTATCCTTTTTTGAAAAATTAGTATTTTCAACAAGATAAAGATGATCATCTAATTCTCCATTTTTATATCCCACCTTATAAATAATGATTATATTACCATTATCATTTCTTAATCAGCAGAACTGTAATTTAAAGTAATATTACCAAATGCAACGTTAAAGTCACCATCTGCTCTATTTGTACCAGCTTCATATTATAGAGTAATAACTACTGCTTCGCCATTTTCTTTAGCTAAGGTATGACCAGTTATAGAAGCTTTGCCAGTTGATGTTTCAAGTTCATTTCCAACTTTTACTTTAACAGAAATCTTTTCACAAGCTTTTTGAACTAATTCATCACTTGTTCCAGCAGATGCAGTACAAACTTTAGTAGCGTTTTGTCCAGTTATGTTTTCAAATACTATACTTTTTAAGAATGCATTTAACTCACCAGCAGTATAAGCATAAAATTTATACACAACTGTTTGTCCAGGTTCGGTAAAAGTTGCACTTAAATTTGAAATGGTTGGATCGTTACTATTATCAATTATACCGTTTGTTGCTACAAGGCTGTTTGGTGTAACAACTGGAGTAATTTCAGTAACTTCAGCTTTTGATTCAGCACTTGAGAAAATAACGTTCATAGTACTATTATCTGGTTTTACATTTGCACTAGATTGAATGTTTAAAACATTAGAAAATGATGCAAAACCAATAGATAAACCAATAACTCCAACGATTAAAGCAACTATTGCTATTACCTGTACTTTTCTATTTCTTTCCATTTGCTTTCCTCCTATGTTAATAATTGTAGCATAGCTAAAATAATTTACGCTTTAATGACTTTTCGTTATAAATTTGTTACAATATATGTAATGATAGTTTACTAGGTGGTGCGGTAGTTGCGGAAGGTGGTGAAATTGATAATGTTAGTCAGAGAAAAATTGAGTTATGATTATTATATTAATTGGAAACCAAAAAGCAATATGTATAATAAAATTGATAAAGATATAACAAATGATTTATTAATAAAAATGTATAATGAATATATAGTAAAATTAAGTGAATTTATTAAAGAACTAAACAAGATTAAAAAAATATAAAAAAACTAGAATTCAAACCCAATTATAGGCAAATTGGTGGATATAAAAGATGCGTTGTTAATTATCCAGATAAGGTATGGAACGAAAAATATGAGCAATATATTCAAGCGTACAAAGAATTAATGGTGGATTTTTTATATTATTCTCCCGATTTGGATTATGATGATTTATCAATCAATGAAATAGATATTTTAAAAGAAAGGGCTTCATTTTTAGTGACACGGGCAGAAATTAATATTAATGATTTAATGTGATTAATTGAACATAGGAAAAAAATTGAAAAGGTGATTATGTATTATGAAAGATGAAAGATATTCAATAATTTATAGTAGTAAAACAGGAAACACAAAAAAACTTGCAGAAACAATTTATAAAATTTTACCTCGAAATGAGTGTGATTATTATTGTGCAGCAGATAAAATTGATTATGAATTAAGTGATGTGATTTATATTGGATTTTGGACAGAAAAAGGAGATGCTGATTCTTTAACAATAGAATTTTTAAAGCAATTAAAAAACAAAAAAATATTTTTATTTGGAACAGCAGGATATGGTGAAAGTGAAAAATACTTTAAAAATATTATAAATAATGTAAAAAGAAACATTGATAGTAGCAATATAATAATAGGAACTTTTATGTGCCAAGGTAAAATGCCTTTGTCAGTTAGAGCAAGGTATGAAAAGATGAAGCAACAAAACAACTTATCAATAAACGTAGATAACTTAATTACAAACTTTGATAAAGCTTTATCACACCCAAATGAAAAAGATCTAAAAAA
>UMKD01032936.1_pt1 | contig 18295 bp, 15 predicted proteins | sample 1966221 | NCBI WGS metagenome assembly UMKD01 (sample SAMEA4836167, study PRJEB28245) | human gut metagenome | biome: gut microbiome; material: fecal sample | place: Denmark | collected 2008
CAGCACGTATTTGTTGGGTAGGGCTTGGGGACCGCGCTAAATTAGGTTTAGCATTCAATGAGATGGTAAGAAGCGGTGAGGTTTCGGCCCCGATTGTTATTGGTCGTGACCATCTGGATTCAGGTTCAGTGGCCAGCCCAAACCGTGAAACAGAATCCATGAAAGATGGCTCTGATGCCGTTTCAGACTGGCCGTTACTCAATGCGTTATTAAATACAGCCAGTGGTGCGACATGGGTATCTTTACATCACGGTGGTGGCGTAGGTATGGGCTTCTCTCAGCACTCTGGGGTAGTGATTGTGTGTGATGGAACGGATGAAGCAGCAGAGCGTATTGCCCGAGTGTTGCACAATGACCCGGCAACCGGTGTCATGCGCCATGCCGATGCGGGCTATGACATCGCTATCGCATGTGCGCAGGAAAAAAATCTTAATTTACCAATGATTAAAACACGTTAAGGAGTGCCATGATGACTAAGTTAACCATTCACCCAGGAAAAATGACACTCGAAGACCTCCGCATTGTTTTCCAACAGGCAGTAACAGTGGTACTGGATAAACGCGCTCACGCGGCTATTGAAAAAAGCGTTGCAACGGTCAATAAAATTATTGAAGAAGATAGAACCGCTTACGGTATCAATACAGGTTTTGGTTTGCTTGCCAATACCCGCATTGCAACTAAAGATTTGCAATCATTACAACGCTCTATTGTGATGTCTCATGCTGCGGGTGTTGGCGAGCCGTTAGATGACGACCTCGTGCGTTTAATCATGGTGCTCAAAATTAATAGTTTAGCTCGTGGTTTCTCGGGTATTCGTCTTGAAGTCATTAATGCCTTGATTGCATTAGTGAATGCGCAAGTTTATCCATTTATTCCTGCGAAGGGTTCTGTGGGAGCTTCTGGCGACTTAGCGCCATTAGCACATATGAGCCTAATTCTGTTAGGAGAAGGGAAAGCCCGCTATGAAGGCAAATGGATTTCAGCGAAAAAAGCGTTAGAAAAAGCAGGGTTGACCCCGCTAAAATTGGAAGCTAAAGAAGGCTTAGCCCTATTAAACGGTACGCAAACCTCCACGGCTTTCGCGTTGAAAGGGTTATTTGAAGCAGAAAAATTGCTGTTATCTGGCATTGTTTGTGGTGCGCTTAGTGTTGAAGCCACACTGGGCTCTCGTAAACCGTTCGATGCACGCGTGCAAGAGGTTCGAGGGCAAAAAGGGCAAATTGATGTTGCGGCGATGTTCCGTGATGTTTTATCACCGACCAGTGAGTTGGCGAAGTCCCATGAGAACTGCGTGAAAGTGCAAGACCCTTATTCACTACGTTGTCAGCCACAAGTGATGGGGGCTTGTTTAACCCAAATTCGCCAAGCCGCTGAAGTGATTTTAATTGAATCAAATGCCGTGTCGGATAACCCGCTAGTCTTTACCGATAATGGCGATATTATTTCAGGTGGTAACTTCCATGCAGAGCCTGTTGCTATGGCAGCCGATAATATTGCGCTTGCGTTAGCGGAAATCGGTGCGTTATCTGAACGCCGTATTGCATTATTGATGGATACCCACATGTCACAGTTGCCTCCTTTCTTAGTGAATAATGGGGGGGTTAACTCAGGTTTTATGATAGCTCAAGTCACCGCGGCTGCATTAGCCAGTGAAAACAAAGCATTAGCCCATCCTTCGAGTGTTGATAGCCTGCCGACATCAGCCAACCAAGAAGACCATGTCTCGATGGCGCCTGCCGCGGGTCGTCGTTTATGGGAAATGGCAAAGAATGTCACGGGTATTTTAGCCATTGAATGGCTTTCAGCGTGTCAGGGAATGGATTTCCGCGAAGGTTTGAAATCGAGTGAAACCTTGGAGAAAGCACGTAAAACATTACGTGACCAAGTGGCTTACTATGATAAAGACCGTTATTTTGCCCCTGATATTGAAGCGGCAATTAATTTAATTAACCAATATAAACTGTCCGCGCTTTTTAAGGACGGTACTGTTTTCCCTAACTAGTCTATCAAGCAAATAAAAGGTGGCCGGCAATGTACTGGCCGCCTGAAGTATTTATCTGCACGACAATAAAATAATACGAAGGATAAATCATGCAAAGCACATCACAACTTGCGCGAGGGCTTTCTGCGCGCCACATTCGATTTATGGCTTTAGGTTCTGCGATTGGTACAGGTTTGTTTTATGGTTCAGCGAAAGCAATAGAAACCGCTGGTCCTGCGGTATTACTCGCCTATATTATCGGCGGTGCCGCAGTGTTTATGGTTATGAGAGCGTTGGGTGAAATGGCGGTCCATCGGCCACTTGCTGGGTCGTTCTCACAGTATGCTAGTCATTATTTAGGGCCGAGAGCCGGTTTTTTTGCGGGTTGGACCTATGTTTTTGAAATGCTTATTGTTTGCTTGGCGGACGTAACAGCATTTGGTGTTTATATGAAACTGTGGTTTCCGGAGGTTGCGCAGTGGATCTGGGTGTTGAGCATTATTTTCTTTATTGGTGCAATAAATCTATGCCACGTGAAAACTTTCGGCGAAATGGAGTTTTGGCTTTCAATCATTAAAGTTATTGCGATTATTGCAATGATTGTTGGTGGTGCAGCCATTATGATGTTTGGCTTTGGCCAAGCGGCAGACCATGCGGTTGGGGTATCAAACTTATTTATTCACGATGGGTTTATGCCAAATGGTATTGGTGGGGTGATTGCTTCCTTTGCCGTGGTGATGTTTGCGTTTGGGGGAATTGAAGTTATTGGTATTACCGCGAGTGAAGCGAAAAACCCGGAAACCACTATCCCAAGAGCGATTAATGCCGTGCCAATTCGCATCTTACTGTTTTATGTCCTGACCTTATTTGTTTTAATGTGCATTTACCCGTGGAACCAAATTGGGCAGCAAGGTAGCCCATTTGTGCAAATTTTCGATAGCTTAGGTATTCAATCTGCAGCGAATATCTTAAATATTGTGGTGATCACGGCGGCAATTTCGGCGATTAACAGTGATATATTTGGTGCTGGGCGTATGATGTATGGCATGGCACATGAAGGACAAGCGCCAAAAGCCTTTACCAAGCTGACAAAAAATGGTGTGCCTTGGATGACGGTATTAGTCATGGTTGCGGTGCTGTTAGTCGGAGTGGTATTGAATTATGTCATTCCTGATGATGTGTTTGTAGTGATTGCGTCAATTGCAACATTTGCCACCATTTGGGTATGGTTGATGATTTTACTGTCACAGTTTGCAATGCGTAAAAAAATGTCACCAGAAGAAATTAGCCAATTAAAATTCCCTGTGCCTATGTGGCCTGTCGCACCTATTCTAGCCATCGCATTTATGGTATTTGTTTTTGGTGTACTGGGGTATTTTGAATCAACACGAATTGCACTCTATGTCGGAATTGTTTGGTTAGTATTACTGGCTATCGCCTATGCACTTTGGGTGAAAAAACCTACGAAAGAGGCGGAAGTCGTGCTGCAAAACGAAAGCTAATATTGTTACTTTCTTACTGAGCTTGTTATTTTTCTCACGCCCTTTAGCTAAAATAAAGGGCGTTTTTACATCACCGCATTCATTAATAAGCGCGATAACCAGACTTTTTGGGCAAATTTTATTATATTAATCTGCTGATTTGTCTTTCACTTCGTGGCAAACTTTAACTATTCATATATTCCCTTTCAAAATACAGGCTGGAGAACCCCTTCTTGGAAAAGATTTTCGTTGATGAAGCCGTTGCAGAACTTCATACCATTCAAGATATTTTGCGTTGGACGATGAGCCGCTTTAATGTGGCTAATGTGTACTATGGCCACGGTACAGATAACCCATGGGATGAGGCGCTACAACTGGTGTTACCAACACTTTACTTGCCTCTAGACCTGCCCGATGAGCTGTTAACATCCCGCTTAACGCCAACAGAGCGTCACCGTATTATTGAGCGTGTTTTACGCCGCATCAATGAGCGTATTCCAGTTGCATACCTGACAAATCGTTCATGGTTCTGTGGTCATGAATTTTATGTTGATGAACGTGTGCTTATCCCTCGCTCGCCAATTGGTGAGTTAATCAATAACCACTTTGTTGGCTTAGTGGCTGATGAACCGCAAACCATTCTTGATTTATGTACCGGAAGTGGTTGTATTGCGATTGCTTGTGCTTATGAGTTCCCTGATGCAGAAGTCGATGCGGTTGATATTTCAAGTGATGTGCTGGCGGTGGCTGAACAAAATATTGCCAATCATGGTTTAGAACACCGTGTGATACCGATTCGTTCTGACTTATTCCGTGATATGCCAGAGGTTAAATATGACCTGATCGTGACGAATCCACCGTATGTTGATGCGGAAGATATGGACGATTTACCAGAAGAGTTTCGTGTTGAGCCTGAATTAGCACTGGCTGCTGGAAGTGATGGTTTGAAACTGGTACGCCGTATTTTAGCGAATGCCCCGCGTTTTCTGACGGAAGAAGGGGTGTTAGTGTGCGAAGTGGGTAACAGTATGGTTCATTTAATTGAACAATACCCTGAAATTCCATTTATTTGGCTGGACTTCGAATACGGCGGTGATGGTGTGTTTATGTTAACACGTGAACAACTTGTTGAGCACCACGCACATTTTGAGCTTTATATCGATTAATCAACAGTTGCGTGATGTTCCAAGATCATGTAATCAATAATAACGACACAACGATATAATAACTAACAACCAAAATTCTTGGTAAAACAAGAATGGCTTAGAATAGGAAACTCCGATGGCAGGAAATTCAATTGGGCAGCTGTTTCGTGTGACCACATTTGGGGAATCACACGGGGTTGCATTAGGTTGCATCGTCGATGGGGTTCCCCCAGGCTTAGCACTAACAGAAGCAGATTTACAAAAAGATTTAGACCGTCGCCGTCCAGGAACATCACGTTATACGACTGCGCGTCGTGAACCCGACCAAGTAAAGATTTTATCGGGTGTATTTAATGGGGTAACAACCGGAACCAGCATCGGTTTATTGATTGAAAATACTGACCAGCGTTCGCAAGATTATGGTGCAATCAAAGACGTGTTTAGGCCGGGCCATGCGGATTACACTTACGAACAAAAATACGGCCAGCGTGATTACCGTGGTGGTGGCCGCTCATCAGCACGTGAAACGGCAATGCGTGTTGCGGCAGGCGCGATTGCGAAAAAATATTTACAAGAAAAGCTCGGTGTGCAAATCCATGGCTGCTTAACGCAAATGGGCTCCGTCGCTTGTGAAATTAAAGACTGGTCAATTGTCGAAGAAAACCCATTTTTCTGTCCAGATCCAAGCAAATTAGAGGCTCTTGACGAATTATTGCGCGGTTTAAAGAAAGAGGGTGATTCGATTGGCGCTAAAATTACTGTCATTGCAGAGCATGTGCCTGCAGGCTTAGGTGAGCCCGTATTTGACCGATTAGATGCCGATCTCGCTCATGCATTAATGAGTATTAATGCAGTGAAAGGGGTGGAAATTGGTGATGGCTTCGGTGTTATTGCGCTTAAAGGCAGCGAAAACCGTGATGAAATTACACGAAATGGTTTCACATCAAACCATGCAGGCGGTATTTTAGGCGGTATTAGCAGTAGTCAGCCTATCATTGCACATATTGCGTTAAAGCCGACATCCAGTATTACCGTTTCAGGTAAAACATTAAACCGTGATGGCGAGGAAGTGGAAATGATCACCAAAGGGCGTCATGACCCTTGTGTAGGCATTCGCGCGGTACCGATTGCGGAAGCAATGATGGCGATTGTTCTAATGGACCACTATTTACGTCATCGTGGCCAGTGTGCGGATGTAACGCCAGCAATGGAACCTTTTGAGTAATCGGTTTTACTGTGTTTTATGTAGTGACAACAGAGCGGCCTATAAGGTCGCTTTGTTGATGATGAAGGTTCGGATGAAGCCTCCTAAAAATACCTCATCTAGGTTGTGATATCACCAAACCTGACTGGCGATATATTCACATCAACATCATGATATTTCTTCTCTTTGGATAGTAAAATGGATTGGCTAACTGCCGTTGCACCTGAAGTTTATGCTTTACTCTTCTTTGTTGCGCTGTTTGCAGGGTTTATTGACTCCATCGCGGGTGGTGGTGGGTTATTAACGATCCCAGCCCTCTTATCTGTGGGGATAACACCTGTTGAAGCTTTAGCAACCAATAAGTTGCAAGCGGTTGGCGGTTCGTTTTCTTCAACGCTCTATTTTGTTAGGCGCAAAGCCATAGATTTACGAGCACAACTGTTTCCGTTCATTATGACCATGATTGGTGCCATGCTGGGTGCGATTGTCATTCAAATGATTGATACCGCGTTCTTAAAACAGCTATTACCCATCTTGGTGATTTGTGTCGGCTTATACTTTTTATTGACGCCATCAATTGGTGTACAAGACCGCCAACAGCGTATCAGTATGCCTTTCTTCGGGGTGGCAATTGGGATGACGCTGGGTTTTTATGATGGTGCCTTTGGTCCCGGAACCGGTTCATTTTTGGCATTGGGTTATGTTTTGTTGCTTGGTTATAATCTTGCCAAAGCCACCGCGCATGCGAAGTTACTTAATTTTGCCTCTAATTTTGGCTCTTTAGTGTTCTTTATTATCGGGGGTCATGTTCTTTGGGCCTTAGGTTTTGTTATGCTAATCGGCCAAATGGTTGGCGCTCGTTTAGGTGCGCGTTTGGTCTTAACCAAAGGACAAAAACTGATCAGGCCGATGATCGTGGTGATTTCGTTACTGATGAGTATTAAATTACTCCATGATAGCCATGGTGACGTGATTAAAGCTTGGTTTCTCTCATTATTTTAAGATGATTTAAATTATTCATGAGTACACATAATTATCAGGATCTAATCAATATCTTTGATGAATGTTTTGGTGTGACATATAACACCAGGCTGGTAAAAGGGGATGATGAACCCATTTATTTACCCGCAGATGAGGCTGTGCCTTATCACCGTATCGTCTTTGCACACGGCTTTTTCACCAGTGCGCTGCATGAAATCTCACATTGGTGTATTGCTGGGGAAGCAAGACGTCAGCAAGTCGATTACGGTTATTGGTATTGCCCAGATGGGCGAGATGAAAAAACACAGTGTGAGTTTGAAGTGGTGGAAATCAAGCCCCAAGCGTTGGACTGGCTGTTTTGTGTTGCCGTTGGCATTCCATTTAATGTCAGTTGTGACAACTTAGAGGGGGATTTTGAGCCTGATCGTATTGCGTTTATGCGCAAAGTTCATGCACAAGTCATGCTTTATTTAGAAAATGGCATCCCTGAACGGCCATTACGCTTTATTAATGCGTTACAATTGTTTTACAATACGCCACCTCTTTGTGCAGAAGCTTTTCCTTATCCGGAAGATATTTTTGCCTAATGAACACACATTTAAGTAAGGATTAAGCATGCTTGCGGATTTAGAAACACGCATACTAACGAAAATTGATGATATGGTTGAACACGCGAGCGATGATGAACTCTTCGCTGGCGGCTATTTGCGTGGTCACTTAACCCTTGCTGTGGCTGAACTGGAAGAAGAAAACGAAACCAGTTCTGAAGCATTATATCAACGTGTCGAAGTCAGTATTCAAAATGCCATCAAAGCTGGCGAATTGACACCACCAGACCAAGTACTGGTTTTAGATATGTGGAAAAACTTATTAAATAACGCCATTTAATTTGTTGAGTTCTGTATGAAAAGCGGGGAAACCCGCTTTTTTGTTAGCTAAATTTTGTTGCGAGTAAAAATTATGGCGAATATTCGTTTAGCAACCCCCCTTGATGCCAAATATCTTCCTCCGGTGGAAGTCTCCGCAGGCCAGGCATTTACGAGTATCGAAAAATATAAATGGCTTGCTGAAGGTGATGGGCAAACGGAGCAAGACCACCTCGATTTTATTTCTGAGCAATTAGAGTGGGTAGCAGTGAATGATTGTGATGAACCAATTGGTTTTATCAATGCTGAAGATCATCATACTAGCCTGCATATTTGTGAGGTTTCTGTTTGCCAGCCATGGCAAGGACGCGGGCTGGGTAAAAAGCTGATTAAGCAGGTTCTTGATGCTGCTTTGGCACGTAATATCACGGTAGTGACATTGACCACTTGCCGCGATGTGCCTTGGAATGCACCTTATTACCAACGCTTGGGTTTTAAAATTCTTGAAGATAGTGAGCTAACCACCGAACTACAGGCTATTTTACAGTCTGAGGTCGATGCAGGGTTTACTGCTGAAGACCGTTGTGCAATGGCTATCTCATTAACTTAATGCATTAATAAGGGAGTTTAATAGGGCGACCTAATAATAATTTCCTTACCCAAAAACGGTTTGGGTTGAGTTCTGCAAGAGTTTCATCGTCTAGGGGGAGTACTTCCCCAAAAATTTGCGCCGCAAGCAATTCTGCGCAAAGTGGTGCGGTTGATAACCCTCTTGACCCTAATGCACCAAAAATAAATAAATTTGGGTGCACTGGAGCGAGTGCAATAGGCTGTTCTTTGGCAATTTGAGTGGGCAAATTGTGATAGAGTGCCACATGTTGTTCGAAATCAGGCACATTGCCTAATAACGGAAAATGGTCGCGAATAACACAACGAATACCTTGGCGTGAACGTTGTTGAGAAATATCGATATCCTTAGGCCAAGTTACATCGGGTAGGTTATCAACCAGCTTTTGGCGGTTCCCTTGCTGTTCCTCTTCACTATAATCGAAATCAAGTCGTTCACGTTGGTAGCTAGCACCTAAGCAATGTTGTGTACCCGTGGCATCGGCAGGGGTTAAATAGCCTTCAAAGCACAGAACATTTTTCAGTTGTTGTAGGGTGTGATTGGTTGGAATATGGCTGACTTGCCCACGCACAGGCGAAATAGGTAAATTAACGGTTTGAGCAAATTGGCGCAGCTTGTGCCCATTAGCAATAATGACAGTTGAGTGAACACGTGTTAGCTGTTTGTGTTGTGCGGTTTCAATTAATAACTGCCAATCTTGTTCTGTTTGTTTTAATTCAACGACATTATGTTCAAAACAGAAGGTAATACCCTGCTGCTGTAAATATTGTTGTAAACTCTCACAAAGCTGGGCAGGGCACAGCCATCCTCCAGACGCATAATGAATGCCATCATGGTTGACATCAACGCCGCAAATATCACTCAGTTGCTGACGACTTTTACCAATAGCAAAATCAGTCGGCCATTCGGTTCCTAGCATTCCCGCTATCTTGCGAGCCACTTTGTCGTTATAGGCTAATTGGCTCACGCCACACCATTGCCCTTCAAACGCGAGCCCTTGTTTTGCTAATTGGTGATAAAAGCGAGAGGCAAAGGGGAAAGCGCTGACAAAAAAACGTTCGAGTGGGTCGTTATTGCCGGTGAGTAAGGGGTAAATAGCCCCTTGGCGATTGCCCGAAGCATTCTGCGCAACTTGTGCATCTTGGCAGTATAAGGTGACTTTAGCACCGCGGTTATGAAGGGCGTAGGCCGCTGTTAAACTGGCAAGCCCACCACCAATGATAGCGACATCAGTTGGGTTATCTGCGCTTTTTCTGGCAAACCAAGGCGTTGGGATATCAATTTCTTTTTCAGCTAAGACCCCAGTTAACATTTCTCGTTTGTTACCAAAGCCTTTGACTTTTTTAAGGGTAAAGCCAGCTTGTTGAAGGCCTCGTTTAACGGAACCTGCCACGGTAAATGTTGCAAAAGTTCCATTGATGCGGGCGAATTTTGCCATATTAGTGAACAGTTGTTCACTCCACATTTCGGGATTTTTTGAGGGAGCGAAACCATCTAAAAACCAAGCATCTATCTTATTGTTTAAATTGTTTTTTAGTAAAGATATTTGCTCATTTACATCACCAAACCATAAATCTAATATCACGCTACCATTTTCTAACATGATCCGCTGGTTACCCGGTAAGGCTTGTGGCCAATTTTTACAAAGGGATTGTGAGAAACTGCTCAGTTCAGGCCAACATTGGTGGGCTGTCATTAAGTCAGATTGTGTTAATGGGTATTTTTCAAAACTAATAAAATGTAATTGTTGCAATTTTGCGTTTGGATTTTCTGCTTTAAATTGTTTAAAAGATTGCCATAATGCTAAAAAATTCAACCCAGTACCAAAGCCAGTTTCGGCAATCACACAGGTTGTGAAAGGGTGTGTCGCGAAGCGATCAGGAAAATGATTTCCTTGCAAAAACACATGACGAGCCTCTTCTAAGCCATCTTGGTTAGAAAAATAGATATCTGCAAACTGTTCAGACATGGGTGTGCCTTCGTCATTCCAACTTAGGCGTGCGGTTTGTACAGCGTTCTTTTTCACAATAAGCCTACATTCTTTATTTAATACCTAAATTTTACCGCTGATATGGGTGTAAGGCTACCGTCATAAAAAAGTCTTATTGGCGTCATAAAGAAAAAAATACAAATATTTACCCTGATCGGACTTGTTCAGCGTACAAGTGTAAGCTAAAGTGACAACCTGTAATCCCGCAATCATATAATTATAGACATGAGGTAACGAATGAAGCGTGCAGTCATCACTGGTCTAGGTATTGTTTCCAGCCTTGGTAATAACCAGGAAGAAGTACTGGCTTCTCTGAAGGAAGGTCGTTCCGGGATCACTTTCTCAGAAGAATTCAAAGAGGCAGGGCTGCGTAGCCATGTCTGGGGTAATGTTAAAAATTTAGACCCAAAAGATTTAATCGACCGCAAAATTTTCCGTTTTATGAGTGATTGCTCCGCCTATGCTTATTTATCGATGGAACAAGCGATTGCGGATTCAGGTTTAACAGAAGAACAAGTTTCAAATTTACGTACAGGTATCGTTGTTGGCTCTGGTGGTGGTTCTCCACGTAACCAAGTTGCAGGTTCTGACGGTATGCGTGCTAAAGGTTTACGTGGTGTGGGCCCATACATGGTGACTCGTGCAATGGCATCGGGTATTTCTGCTTGTTTAGCAACGCCATTTAAAATCAAAGGTGTAAACTACTCCATCAGTTCTGCTTGTTCAACATCAGCGCACTGTATTGGTCATGCGGTTGAGTTAATTCAATTAGGCAAGCAAGATGTTGTTTTCGCTGGTGGCGGTGAAGAACTGAGCTGGGAAATGACCTGTGAGTTTGATGCAATGGGCGCATTGTCAACTAAATACAATGAGACGCCAGACAAAGCATCAAGAACCTATGACAAAGACCGTGATGGTTTCGTTATTGCAGGTGGCGGCGGTATCGTTGTTGTTGAGGAATTAGAGCATGCGTTAGCGCGTGGTGCACATATCTACGCTGAAATCGTGGGTTACGGTGCGACCTCAGATGGCGCAGACATGGTTGCTCCATCAGGTGAAGGTGCTGTTCGCTGTATGCAAATGGCGATGCAAGGTGTTGATAAAATTGATTACATCAATACACACGGTACCTCAACGCCAGTGGGTGACACGAAAGAGTTAGAAGCGATTCAAGAAGTGTTCGGTAACAACTCTCCAGCAATTTCAGCAACGAAAGCAATGAGTGGTCACTCATTAGGTGCTGCGGGTGTTCACGAAGCAATTTATAGCTTACTGATGTTAGAACACGGCTTTATTGCGCCAAGTATTAACGTCGAAAACCTAGATGAGAAAGCTGCGGGCTTGAATATCGTGACAAAACCAACCGAACAAGCGCTGGATACGGTCATGTCTAACAGTTTCGGTTTCGGTGGAACTAACGCTACATTAGTGATGAGCAAATACAAAGCATAATTTGTATTAGGCTAACGTATTAAATAAGCGAGAACTTCGGTTCTCGCTTTTTTTTTATATATATGAAATCAATAGGCACACTATCGTTGTTTTATTAAATAATTAATATTTTGAATATGGGAGTATATGGCAAATAAATAAAGTTAATTGATATAGGAAAAATTTATGAGTATTAAAAATTTCTTTTACACAATGAGTAATAGTTCGACAAAGATGCTTGAAGTCTATATTAAAAATAGCTCCGAAGCGAATAAAAAAAATGTATTTAACATGGCTTTTTCTAAGATAAGTAACATATACAACCGATATGGGTGGGATGTTGAAGGAAAAGGTAAAGAGAAAATCACAAAGCAAATTAAAATTTTAAATCATCTAGTGGATATAAATACCGACAAATCGAAAAATAGTGATAGTAGTCATCTATTACACGTCAAATCAGAACATAAACTCGATATGCTTGCAGCCTACTATGACCATTCGAATAAAAAAATAACTGCGGAAAGCATGATGAATTTTCTTCTTGGTAGTATCTATAATAGAGATATTCATGTTAGTAGCGCAAATATTAATTTTTCAGGCTCAGATTTGTCGAACACAGTAGTTGAAACAAGTAATAACATCCCTTTGTTAAGGGCTGATTTTTCTGATGCCAACGCTGAAAATACGGAAATTAACATCCCAGTTAAAATAGATGTTGATTACAACTTTACGAATACTAATTTAAAAAATGCGACAATAAAACTAGATATCCAGTATGATAATTTGAGTGATACGGTTATGAGTAGCTTATTTGGTAATGATGACTTCCCTTATAAAAGTGTTTTTAGTTCAATATCGACAATTGATAATAAATATATTGGAATTAAACAAGAGGCATTTAAGGAGCTTGCAAAAGCTTATGATAGAAGAAAAGATTATTTCAAGAGTAATGCCTTGGTTGGAGATGAATTTTTAAGTCAGTATATGAATATAAAAAGCAGGAGCAATAAGATTAAATAAGTGGTTTCAATGGATTCAAGTAATTAATATTTTTTGGGAATATCATGAATATGATAAGATATTAAAATATTGAAAGGCGATATTAAAAATATTAAGTCGAGGGTTAGTTAATCATTTTTACAGAAAGTTTAGTAATATGATTTTTAAAGTCAAAAAATGCAGTAAATCATTTCCTTTTTTAGCAAAAAAACAGTAAGTGTATATAGTAGGTCAAGAAGGTAAAATGTTAAAAAAGTTACATAAAAATAAATACTGTAATAATTAAAATATTACCGATTAAACACTAAAAAGCCCCAAAATATATTTGGGGCAGTCTTTTGGAAAATTAGTATAAATTTATTTTTGTGTAGAGATTGTTCTATTTTTACGAATGCGTTTTACAATCGGTGGCAAAATTAGCACTAATACCGCTAGAATTAATAAACTTTGGGAAATCGTACTGCTCCAAAGAATATCGAAACTACCGTTACTGATAGATAATGAACGGCGTAAGTTTTGCTCTAACATTTCACCCAGTACAAACCCTAAAATTAATGGTGAAAGTGGGAAGTTCATTTTACGTAATATAAACCCAAATACGCCTAACCCCATCATGAGTAATAAATCAAATGTCGTACTATGAACGGCATATACCCCGACAGCAGAAATGCAAGCAATAGCAGGGACTAAAAACCATAACGGAACCGTTAACATGCGAGTGAATAAGCCAATTAATGGAATATTCATGATGAGCAAAACCACGTTAGCAATCAACAGAGCGGCAATTAACCCCCAAACAATATCCGGCTGCTCTGTAAACATACCTGGGCCTGGGGTGATATTATAGAGCGTTAGTGCGCCCATCATTACTGCTGTTGTCCCCGAACCTGGAACGCCAAGGGTTAACATAGGGATAAATGAGCCACACGCAGAGGCATTATTGGCCGCTTCTGGTGCGGCAACACCACGCACATCACCATTACCAAAGTCGCCTTTTTCACCACTGATTTTCTTTTCAGTCATGTAGGTGATAGCACTGGCGATGGTGGCTCCCGCTCCCGGCAAAACGCCAACAAAGAAACCGATGAATGAAGAGCGTAAAGCAGGGCCAGCACATGCTTTGGCTTCTTTGCGATTGAATAGCATTCTGCCCGTTTTACGGATCAGCCCTTGGCCTGTGGCAGTGCCTTCGAGCATCAATAAAATTTCACTAACAGAAAATAAACCAATAACCACGACGATAAACTGCACGCCATCCGATAAATGTACGCTATCAAACGTAAAACGATATTCCCCAGAGTTGGCATCCACTCCCACAGTGGCGAGTGATAAACCAATTAATGCAGCCAATAGTGATTTGATTGGGTTTTGGCTCATCATGCTACCTAAGCAGGCAATGGCAAAAACCATTAAGGCAAAATATTCGGCAGGACCAAAGGCGAGTGACCATTGGGCAAGCAAAGGAGCGAATAGTATTATCCCTACAATTGCAATCGTTGAACCAATAAATGAACTGACCGCGGAAATAGAGAGCGCAACGCCACCTTTTCCCTGTTTTGCCATAGGATAACCATCTAGCGTGGTCATGATTGCTGCGGCATCGCCGGGGACATTAAGTAAGATTGATGATATGCGTCCGCCATATTCACAGCCTAAATAAACCGTGGCGAGTAAGATTAATGCGGACTCGGCGGGTAATTTCAGGGCAAAGGCCAATGGTAGCAAAATAGCGACACCATTAATTGGGCCAAGGCCGGGAAGCATACCCACGATTGTACCGATAAAACAGCCAATTAAGGCGATCAAGATATTTTGAGGAACCAGTGCGACCTCAAAACCTTGCGATAGATACATCCAAGTTTCCATGATTTCGCTCCTTAACTTAGCAGGCTGCCAATAGGCAAGGTTACATCTAGCCATTTATCAAAGGCATAGAACAAAAAGATACCTAAGACCGGGCCCGAAATAATCGCGGCGATAGGTGTCGCACCAAATAGCAGGGCGATACTGATGGTGAGTAAGCTGGTTGCAATCGGGAACCCTAACCATTCAAAAGCCCATGCATAAATAACAAGTGCAACAACTAATAAAACTAAACGACGTAATACATAGGGTTTTGGCCACTCAACGGCTTCTTGCTTGCCAAATAATAAGGCAAGGGCACAAAGCGCCATTAAGGAGAGTATGACAACCGGAAAAGGGCGGGGGCCCAGTGGTTCATAACTGAACTCACTTTGGATCCCCCAACCAATATAAATTCCGATAGCACACAGTATTAGCCAAACTATGGCAAATATGCGTTGGCTCATCGTTTACTCCGTTATTTGGCTAAACCGAAGGCACGGGCTTGTTCACGATACTGCTCGATTTCTTTTTTGACATAGCTATCGAGTTCTTGCCCCGTTAAGTTGTATTCAAATAAACCACGCAGTTCACGTTGTTTTTTGAATTCGTCGGTTTGTTGTAGTTTTTGGAAGGCTTCGACCCATTGGTTATAGTCAGCATCGGAGACTTTCGGCCCCATATAGAAACCACGAATGATTGGCCAAACAATGTCATAACCCTGCTCTTTTGCTGTTGGGATATCTGATAAACCATCCCCAAGGCGTTTGTCTGAGTAGACGGCAAGGATACGAATTTTACCTTCATTGATATATGGCGTCATTTCACTGATATCCCCTGAAAGGACTTGAATATGGTTGCCCAGTAATGCAGTTAAGGTTTCACCGCCGCCTTCAAAGGCCACATAACGCATTTTTCGTGGGTCGATATCAATGGCTTTGGCTAATAAGGCCGTTTTCATCCAATCTTGGCTGCCAATAGACCCTCCCGCACCAAATACGATGCTGTTAGGATCTTTTTTGAAGGTATCCATTAAATCTTTCAGGGTTTTATAAGGTGAGTCGGCACGTACGGCTATCATACCGTAGTCGCTTCCCACACTGGCGAGCCAGAGAACATCGTTTTCGTTATAACGACCAAATTTTCCCTGTGCGAGATTGAGTAAGGAACCTCCTGAGAAAGCAACAATGGTGCCGGGTTCTGCAGGACGTTGTGCGACAATGGCGTTATAAGCAACGGCACCAATACCGCCTGGCATGTAGGTCACTCGCATTGGTTTTTCAATTTCTTTGGTTTCCAGAAGAGACACTTGTACTAATTTACAGGTTAAATCAAAACCACCTCCGGGTTTGGCGGGGGCAATACATTCGGTACGTTCGGGTAGGGCGTTTGCTTGATTGATGCCAACTAAAAATATTGCTGTTGCTAAGGCCGTCTGGGTGAATTTTTTCATTAGTTTTCCTTACTAAGACAATAATTAGAGGTATATATTATTACTGCTTGTTGTGCTGGTATGGCATCATCGCCCGATGAAGCTTTCATTTACCTTTCATTAACAAATATTATTATTTTTATGTGATATATATCAGATTGTTTTGTATTTTTACTTTTTTGTTATGTTAACTTAATGTTAAATTAATCACGTTAATAGTGTTTGTTAGCAATAGTTGTGATGGACACAGTAAAAATGTGCACATTTGCTTTCCATTCATTCAATGGAATGCCAACGTATACTGATAAATAATTATAATGAGTATGCGGAATGAGAATTTTATTGGTTGAAGATCATGACGAGTTGTCATTATGGTTACAGAAGGCCTTATCGTCATCTGGGTTTGCGGTTGACCTTGCTAGTGATGGTGCGATAGCAGACCAGCTATTACAAACTGAACGCTATGAATTAGTCGTGTTAGATGTATCACTTCCGAGAATGAGTGGGCTTGAGGTATTGGCGCAAATGCGCAAACGGCATCAAGAAACCCCCGTATTGTTACTAACAGCGAATTCCGACGTAGCCGACCGTGTACAAGGGCTAAATGCAGGGGCTGATGACTACCTGACTAAACCTTTCGATATTGCGGAATTAGAAGCGCGTCTTCGTGCTTTATTGCGGCGTAGTCAAGGGCAAGTTAATGAGTCACAACAGTTTGGTTTACTTAGTTACCATGAGGACGGTTATTTTTTATTAGGCGAAGAGCCGCTAGGCTTAACACCAAGGGAATATGCGGTGTTAAACACCCTATTTCATCGACGAGGTCGGCCTGTTTCTAAAATGCAATTATTTGAACAGGTATTTTCGCTGTCAGATGAAGCCAATTTACAAAGTATTGAGTTATATGTTCACCGTGTAAGAAAAAAACTTGCCGGTTCGGATGTTAACATCAATACCTTACGCGGATTGGGATACCGATTAGAGCAGTGTAGTGTATGAAATTAGTCGCTCATCCACGCTCTCTCTTTCATCAGTTACTGCTCTTTTTCGGTATCCCCCTCATTTTGTTGGGGGGATTTTCGGTTTATACCCACTATTACAGTGCAAAAAATGCTGCAAATTTAGCCTATGATCGAACGTTATTAGCGTCAGCTCGAACAGTTGCAGAACGCTTGCAAGTGGTTGATGGGCACCTCTCGGTGAATGTGCCTTATGTGGTGCTCGATAGTTTCGAATTAAATAATAATGACCGAATTTTTTATCAAGTTATCTCCCCTGACGGTGAAACTATCTCCGGTTATGACGACTTACCGCCAATTCCCCCTTATTGGATGCGTTCACAACATTATACTGCGCTAGTTTATTTTTATGATGCGCAGTACAAGGGCTTACCTATTCGTATTGCTGCGTTTTATCAACCGATTAATGAAGGTGGCATCACTGGGATGGTTGAAATTCGTGTTGCGGAAACGGTCTATTCGCGGCAAGATCTCGCTAATCAATTACTAATTTCTGCCTTGATGAGTCAAGGTACTGTGGTACTTTTAACCATGGTGCTTGCCTATATTCTACTTAGTAAGCTGCTGGCACCGTTGAAAAGATTATCTCACTTAATGTTAGGCCGTTCTGCTAATGATTTAACACCCTTGCCAGACTTACTGCCATGGTCGGATTTATCGCCATTAATTGATGCATTAAACCGTTATATTTCCCGCTTAAAGCGGATGGTTAGACGACAAGAGCGGTTTAGTGCCGATGCATCTCATCAGCTTAAAACACCCCTAACCGTTCTTAAAACTCAGGTTTCTGTCGCGATTAATAGTACGGATGAAACTCAACGGCAGCAGAGTTTACAAGCCATCAATAAAACCCTCGATAATACGATCATTTTGACTGATAGGCTTTTGCAGCTATCGCGGTTGAAAGCCCATGAAAAAGAAGCCATTACACAGTATCGTGCTATAAACTTAGTGGATATTGTTCACCAAGCGTGTTTTACTCGGTTATCTCAAGCTGAAAGCCAAAATATTGACTTAGGTTATGAAGGTGCGGAAACGGCATGGATTAAAGGCGAGCCTATCTTATTAGCTGAGATGTGTGCAAATTTAATTGATAATGCGATTAAATACACACCTGCAAATGGGGTGGTCACTGTTCGAGTGGTCAGCAGTGATGACCATCTTCATTGGGTCTTAGAGGTTGAAGACTCTGGGCCTGGGATCCCAGATGCGAAAGTAAACCGTTCGATGGAAGCGTTTACTCGTTTAAATAATGCGTTAGGTAAGGAAGGAGCAGGGCTTGGGCTGGCGCTTGTG